>Ga0247841_10000821_pt1 | contig 76564 bp, 72 predicted proteins | sample LaCruzMarch2015__2_FD_192410 | JGI IMG/M metagenome (GOLD analysis project Ga0247841, IMG submission 192410) | Freshwater microbial communities from meromictic Lake La Cruz, Castile-La Mancha, Spain - LaCruzMarch2015_18m | ecosystem: Environmental > Aquatic > Freshwater > Lake | place: Spain... | reverse complement strand
AAAAAATATTGGAATGATATATCAGCAGTCTTTCTGGGTAAAGTCTATGAACGTCTTGTATAATGTATGCCTTCCCCTATTTATTAAGGGAGATGATATCCCAGAGGCCACCAAAAAAGCCAAGGAGGCGCTCAGAAAGGTTGGAATGCTAGAATATGCATATAAAAAGCCAGCTCAGCTTTCAGGAGGTGAACAGCAGAGAGTGGGTTTTGCCCGAGCTATAGTGAATGATCCTAAAATAATTTTTGCAGATGAACCTACGGGCAATTTGGATAGCGAAAACTCTGACAAGATTGTCGATTTGTTGCGCTCTTTCAATAAAGATCAGGGTAGGACTGTAGTGATGGTCACTCATAACTTAAGCTATTTGAAATATGCCAATCGAAAAATTGCAATTCGAGACGGAAGAGTGGTTGAGATAGACGAAGAGGTGCGTCAAGAGCTCGAGGGGGTCAAATGAAATTCTGGATCCTACTAAGAATGGCTTATTGGAATCTGCTGGTAAATAGGATGCGAACTACAATAACTACAGTAGGTGTAACTGTTGGAATCGCGTCGATTATTTTCTTGGTTTCGCTCGGGTATGGACTAGAAGGGCTTGTCACGAAGCAAATTACTCAGTTTTCTGCTTTTACGGTGATAGATGTCCCAGCTGCTAATTTAAAAACTCTTAAAATTAATCAAGAATTAGTTGATAAAACCAAATCTCTCGCGCATCTTAAAAGTGTAGGCAGAATCTCGACCATCCCCGGCAGAATAAAAGAAGGTAAAGATTCTGCTAGCGCCGAAGTTGTAGTAAACGCAGCAGAAAAAGACTATTGGGATAACGCTTCTATTCTCACATCCAAGGGCCGACTCCCAGAGAAAGTAGGTGAGCTTGTTGTAAATCAGCCGTTGCTAAGTCTGCTTTCCTCAACAGAAGAGAATATCGTGGGTAAAAAAGTCTCGCTCGACATGCTAATACCAAAAGAGTTATTTAAGGATGCCCCAGACACCAAAGAGGTAAAAGACAAGCAATTTGAAATTGTCGGTTTGATTGGGGAGGGGAGCTCGCCAAATGTATTTATATCTCTAGAAAACATGAGCGCAGAAGGGGTAATCAATTTTACATCCCTCAAGCTCAAAGCTCAGTCTCAGGAGAATATTGATGTATTGAGGGCTCAACTCGAGAATTTTGGTCTTTCAACGGAATACATTGGTGATACGGTCAAACAGATCGCTCAAGTCTTCTCGTTCTTTAGGATCATTTTGGCAGCATTTGGGTTAATTGCCCTGATCGTTGCTGCGATGGGAGCTTTTAACGTCTTAACCATCAATCTTCTAGAGAGAATTAAAGAGGTTGGCTTGATGAAAGCTCTCGGCATGAAAAATAATGAGATATATAAATTATTTTTGATCGAGGCGGTTCTTATAAGCTTGATTGGCGGAATTATTGGATTGGCTCTCGGTTATAGTCTTGGAATAACGGGAAATGCTGCCCTTGGTGTGATGGCTGACAGAAATAAGGTAGAGGCGGTGAGAATGTTTGAAACCCCATTTATGTTTGCTGCCGGTGTAACGGTTTTTTCTGTTGTGGTAGGATTTTTTACGGGTCTATATCCAGCTCGCAAGGCTGTTAAAATCAATGCCATTGATGCCTTGAGGTTCGAATAACGAAGCGTATAGAGTCTCTGGTGTTGCGACCGCAGATGGTATTAGATAAGATATGCCAATGATTAAAGTAGTTGTTTTTGGTGCCTTTGATCCTCTACACGAGGGGCATAAGAACTTATTTAGACAAGCAAAAGCGCTCGGAGATTATTTAGTTGTAGTAGTATCGAGTGACGAGAATATTAAACGAGAAAAGAACAGAGACCCAAGGGTTGCGGAGGCAAACCGGATTGAAGATGTTAATAAAAACCCCTTAGTTGATGAGGTTAAGATCGGGGATAGGGGAGATGAATATACTGTTCTGGATGATGTTGCTCCAGACATAATCGCTTTAGGGTATGATCAAAAAATCCCCGAAGGGTTGAAAAATAAGGTAAAAAAGTATAAAATCATAACGTTAAAGCCGTATAAACCGGAAATTTACAAATCGAGTAAGATATTTAAAAAAATAGAATCCGACAGCGAATAAAGAATTCAGCTTGAGGCCTCATCATCTAGTGGTTAGGATACCAGGTTTTCATCCTGGACACCGGGGTTCGACTCCCCGTGAGGTCACCAATAAAAAACCACCCAACAGGGTGCTTTTTTATTGGGTCTGACCTCCGGTGAAGGAGTCGAAAGCCGGAGCCGCGACGGCGGCGAGGCGGGGTCGCGGAAATTTTCAGCAGAAAATTATCTGTGACCGACTCCCCGTGAGGTCACCAGCTGAATTTTTTTGTTACCAAAAATTATATTTGCATTTTAAAATTTGTGGTAAAATTATATTAATGGAAAACGAAAGATCAGAGAGCTGGCGAGATATAGTCCCAATTTTGCTTCTTTTCTATATCCCTCCTGTGGGTGCGATTGTTATGTGGATGATCTCGAGATGGTCCAATCTAACAAAGTGGATTTTAACTATTTTAATAGGTATTATTCCGATTGTAGTATTGGGAGGATATTCTTACGGGGGGTATCAGCTCTCCAAATTCCAAAAGTCCTACGCTCCGGTACTCGAAGTACAGCAGGCACTGGATATATACGGAATCCAAAATGGTAAATACCCCGCTACTCTTGAAGATCTAACCCCGAAATATATTAAAGAGATCCCCGCCAAGGATCTGCAATATACGCTGCAAACCGATGGTTCTGGTTATACCCTGACTGGTAAAGTCGAAGGCAAAACTGTTAATCTGGGCCCTGCGCTAAAGACTACAGAGTAGAACTCTTTATTGTTTTATGAATTTCTGTTATAAGTAGTATTTACTATGGATTTTAAGATCAAATCAAAATATAAACCGGCAGGAGACCCCACTTCGCTCTTCGAGCTACGAGGGGCAAGTCAGCCATACAAATAACATGAACAAATTTACTCTACATTCAAAGTTTAAACCTTCTGGTGACCAGCCGAAGGCAATTAAAAAATTGGTTTCAAATATAAACTCTGGCATCAAGGATCAGGTTCTTTTGGGTGTTACGGGTTCGGGAAAGACTTTTACAGTTGCCAACGTGATTGAGAAAACGCAAAAGCCAACGCTCGTGATAGCTCACAATAAAACATTAGCTGCTCAGCTGACGCAGGAATTTAGAGAATTCTTCCCTGAAAATTCGGTTGAATATTTCGTTTCGTATTATGACTACTATCAGCCGGAGGCGTACCTGCCAAATACTGATACATATATTGAGAAAGAAGCGACAGTAAATGACGAAATAGACCGACTTAGGAATGCTGCCACTCAATCAATTTTAACTCGCGACGACGTCATAGTAGTAGCTTCAGTTTCTTGCATATACGGTCTCGGATCTCCCGAGTTTTACTCGAGTATTACGCTCAATATCAAGGTTGGCGATGTAGTTTCGCGAGAAGATTTGATGAGAAAAATGATTTCCTTGCGATATTCTAGAGAAGATATAGAGCCAAAAAGGGGAACATTTCGTGCTCGAGGGTCGGTGATCGAGCTAATTCCCGCGAACAAAGAAGTGATTTATCAAATAACCGTTACGGATAAAATTGAAAAAATCACAATTTTGCATAAGGTTAATCGAAATGAACTCGAAAGTTTGGATGAGCTTTTAGTGTTTCCTTTTGGCCATTATGTCTGGCCAGATGATCTGCGCAACAAGGCGTTAGCTGAAATCGAAAAAGACCTCGAATCTCAGCTCAAGATATTTAGAAAACAAGGGAAAATTTTAGAAGCCGAACGACTTTCACGTCGAACCAGATATGACATGGAGATGATCGGGGAGGTGGGTTACTGCAACGGGATCGAAAACTATTCGAGATATTTCGATAATCGTCTGTCCGGTCAACCACCATATACTTTGATCGATTATTTTGAAAAAAGTTATGGCAAAGATTATCTGTTGGTCATCGACGAGTCGCATGTGACGGTTTCTCAAGTTGGCGGAATGTATATGGGCGATCTAAGTAGAAAAAATGCACTTGTAGATTTCGGATTTAGACTACCGGCTGCCAAGGACAACCGACCATTAAAATTTGACGAATTTGAAAAGAAAATGCCCCAGACTATCTATGTCTCGGCAACACCGGCCAAATACGAGCTCGAGAGGTCAAAGAGCACAATAGTCGAACAGATTGTTAGACCAACAGGTCTTATTGATCCTGCAGTTGAGATCAGACCCACAAAGGGCCAGATTGATAATTTGATTTCGATGGTTGAGGGGAGAGCGAAAGTCGGAGAAAGGACGTTGATTACTTCTCTTACTAAGAGAATGGCCGAGGATCTCACCACATATATGAAAGAGAGATCTATCAATGTTCGCTATCTGCATTCAGACATTGATACATTAGAGAGAATTCAAATTCTGACTGACCTGAGGAAGGGAGAGTTTGATGTGCTTGTCGGAGTTAACTTATTGCGAGAAGGTTTAGATCTGCCGGAGGTTTCATTGGTTGCGATTCTAGATGCTGACAAAGAGGGATTTCTTCGATCGGAAATGTCTTTGATCCAGACGATCGGGCGTGCAGCGAGAAATATTAATGGAAAAGTTATTTTGTATGCCGATAGAGTCACTAATTCAATGCGAAGAGCGATTGATGAGACAACAAGACGAAGAAAAATTCAGCTCGAGTATAATAATCTGCACGATATAACTCCTAAAACTATCCAAAAAGAAATCAAATCTATTTATGACAATGTGAAAGTTCCGGAGCTTGATTTGGTTGAGGAGGATTTATCTAAAGTCGATCTGAGGGGGCTAATCAAAAACAAAGAGCTCGAAATGAAACAGGCTTCTTCAGAGCTTAGGTTTGAAGAGGCGGCAATAGTTCGCGATCAGCTTATCGAATTAAAGAAAGCCGCAGGATTCTTTAAGAAGGTCAGATAAGATATAATCGGTGTATGTCGGATAAACCGTTAGTTGTAATAAGTCTTTAAAAACGGCACTTGCTAGCGATTCTTGTTGTTGTGCTGAGTTTGATATTTGGTTACTCAGTTTATTTCAAGGCATTTATGACCACGACCGAATTTCTCCAATGACGGCAGTTTCGGAGACTTTAGCAAATTTAACTTGTTTTGTCAATCCTTGGAGTGCATCTACTGAAAAGTAAAAAGTCAAAAAAATCTCACAAATTAGTTTAAATAATCAATTTTTGATCGTTAGACAAATCGTATGTTTGCAATTTGCTTGCCCCTCACTTGACGCTATTGCAATAACACGACGTAGTCGGTTTTGCAGTAAGGAGTAGTGACGGGGTTCGGTGTTTGCATTTTGTTCGCCTTTTTTGTAGAATGAATCGACTATGGAAAACAGTCCCATCACCAAAAATTAGAATATTTCACATCGGATTAAATATTATTACAATAATGATAATTTTCGGTCTCCACTCCCGAAAAGCATCCGAGTTGCATTTCGTATGTTGGTGAGGGATTCGCCAAAATAAAGGAAGATTATGAATAATCATTCTGGCTCAATATTCGTCAAGGGAGCTCGAGAACACCCCACAGGAGAGCTTACTGGTAAGGGCGACTTTTTGGCTGTTCCGCCCAGCCAAACTACTTTGAGTAGCGCTTCCAGCGGGGCAAGCAATCTTCATAATGTAATCTTTGTTAAAGGCGCAAGAGAGCATAATTTGAAGAACATAGACGTGACGATCCCACGCGATAAATTTGTAGTTATCACAGGACTTTCTGGGTCAGGAAAGTCATCTTTGGCGTTTGACACGATCTTTGCTGAAGGACAGAGGCGCTACATAGAATCTCTGTCGAGTTATGCAAGACAATTTTTGGGACAGATGGAAAAGCCGGATGTTGATTACATTGAGGGTTTGTCGCCAGCGGTTTCAATTGACCAAAAAGCAGTTTCTAAGAACCCACGATCTACTGTTGGTACAGTTACGGAAATATACGACTACTTAAGAGTTTTATATGCGAGAATCGGTCGTGCATTTTGTGCAATCGATGGAAAGCCGATTCAAAAATACTCCATAGATGAAATCTCAACATTAGTTGTTGATCAATTCAGGGGTAAACACATAGAGGTCTATGCTCCCGTTGTACGAGGAAGAAAAGGGGATTATCTCACATTGCTAAACGACTATTTTGCCAAGGGTTTTACGACGGCAATTATAGAAGGAAAAAAGGTTGATTTAAAAGAGCGCAAAAGACTCGAAAGATACAAGATTCATCAAATAGAAATTCAAATTGATGCTATAAATGTTCCGGAAAAACCCAATAAAGATTTTTTACTTCGGCTCAATGAAGCTCTGGAGGCTTCGGCAAAGGAGGCTGATGGATTAATCAACATATTAAGTGAAAAAGACTCAGTAAGTTTTTCAACTAAATTCTCGTGTCCAGATGGCCATATTTTTGACGAACTTGAACCAAGGCTGTTTTCATTTAATTCGCCATATGGAGCCTGCGATCATTGTCTTGGTATCGGCTATCTACAAGAAGTAGATCCCAACTTGATATTGCCTGACCAAAATAAAACGATAGATGACGGGGCGTTTCTGCCGTGGAGTTACTCAGCTTTTAATTATTATGGGTCGATTGTGCGAGCAGTCGCGAAACATTTAAATGTTAAAACAAATGTTGCGGTAAAAAATTTAAGTCAGGATCAAATCGATTATTTTCTTTATGGGTCTGGAGAGGTCGAATACATTCCAGCTCAATATATTGCTCATGGCCGAAGTCGTAGTTTTACGATTAAGTTTTCAGGCTTGATTGAATTTCTAGATCGCCGATATCAACAAACAGATTCAAACGCGATTCGTGAAGAAATATCTAAATACATGTCAAAGCAGTCATGTGAAAATTGTTTAGGCAAACGACTTAAAAAAGAAGCTCTTTCTGTTAGGGTCTCGGGTAAGAACATTGATGATGTTTCATCGATGCCTGTTGAGAAAACTTTGGAATTTTTTAATAAACTTGAGCTTAATAGCGACGAAAAAGTTATCACCGAGCGATTAATTAAAGAAATTACGAGCAGACTCAAATTTCTTTGTGATGTTGGTCTTAATTATTTGACCCTAGATCGTTACGCAAATTCGCTTTCGGGCGGTGAGACGCAGAGAATTCGCTTGGCTTCCCAGATTGGTTCGGGATTAGTCGGGGTGCTTTATGTCCTCGATGAGCCATCAATAGGTTTGCACCAGCGGGATAACATTCGACTTTTAGACACATTGAAAAATCTTCGCGATCTTGGAAACTCGGTCTTAGTGATTGAGCATGATGAGGAAACAATGCGTGAGGCTGACTATATTATTGATGTTGGTCCTGGCGCTGGAGTTCAGGGCGGAGAGATTGTTGCGCAAGGGACAGTCGATGATATTAAAAAATCAGAAAAGTCATTGACGGGGGCATATTTACGAAATGATAAAAAAATTGAAGTTCCAAGCCAACGCCGAAAAATTTCTGGAAATTACATTTCGATAATTGGGGCGCAGGAGCACAATTTGAAAAATCTGACAGTCAGATTTCCGATCGGTATGTTTATTGGGGTCACAGGGGTTTCGGGTTCCGGTAAGTCTACATTGGTAAATGATATTTTATATAAAGGATTAGCCCGCGAGGTTAGTCGTAGCTGGGAAAAACCGGGCAAGTTCAAAACTATCGAAGGATCGGAATATATCGATAAAATTATAGATATCGACCAATCTCCGATCGGCAGAACGCCTCGTTCAAATCCGGCAACATATACGAAATCGTTTGATATTATTCGCGAACTTTTCGCGTCAACAGAAGAGGCTAAAATTAGAGGATATAAAGCAGGCAGGTTTTCATTCAATGTAACTGGCGGGCGATGCGAAAAATGTCGTGGTGACGGAGTCCTGAAAATTGAAATGCACTTTTTGCCAGATGTATTTATTCCTTGCGATGTTTGTCATGGCAAGCGCTACAATCGGGAGACATTGGAAGTGAAATATAAAGGGAAAAATATTTCTGATATTTTGGATATGACAGTTGATGAGGGCTATGAGTTTTTCAAAAATATTCCAAACCTTTCAGACAAGCTAAAAACTCTTTTGGAGGTCGGCTTGGGGTACGTTAAACTCGGTCAACCAGCTACGACGCTATCGGGAGGAGAGGCTCAGAGGATCAAGCTCTCGAGCGAACTATCGAAAAGAGCAACCGGTAAAACCATGTATATTTTAGATGAACCGACGACAGGGCTACACTTTGAAGATGTTTCCAAATTACTAATCGTCTTAAATCGTCTTGTGGATCAAGGCAATACAGTCGTGGTCATTGAGCACAATCTAGATGTGATAAAAACAGTCGATTACATTATTGATCTGGGTCCGGAGGGCGGGGAGAGCGGTGGGCGAGTGGTCGCGGCGGGTAGTCCGGAATTAATTGCAGGTATTAAGGATTCTTATACCGGAATGTTTTTAAAAAAGATTTTGCAAAATGACTCTACGCGCTAAAATTAATAATTTTCCCGACTCCCCCGGCGTTTATCTAATGCGAGACAAAAATCGCGAGATTATTTATGTCGGCAAGGCGACTTCACTCAAGGAACGAGTTCGTTCGTATTTTTCAAACGATCTAGCCGAGAAGACACGCCGGCAGATGCTTGAAGTTACGGAGATCGAATTTCAAGAAACTGATTCTGCGCTAGAGGCTCTACTGCTCGAATCAGCCCTCATAAAAAGATATGCCCCAAAATACAATATCCGCGAAAGAGACGATAAAAGTAGAATATATGTTCACATCACAAAGGAACAATTTCCGAGAATCGAGCTACTTCGCGAAACCGATCTTCATAATCTTTCCAAGTCTCCAATTTTGTATGGTCCCTTTTTATCGGCCAAATCAGTTTCGGATGCATTGGAGCTAATCAGAAAAATAGTTCCATTTAGAAGTTGTCGAGTAGTACCAAAAAAGAAATGTCTTTATGGGTATATCGGATTGTGTGATGCCCCGTGCGAGTCCAAGATTGACGAATTGGAATACAAGAAAAACATACGTCTAGTCAGGGATTTTTTTGAAGGAAAAAAAGCGCGAGTTTTATCGACTTTGAAAAAAGAATTAAACCTTGCTGCAAAAAAACTTGAATTTGAACGAGCGGCAAAAATTCGCGATCAAATCTATGCGCTCAACCATCTGCGAGAAATGTTTATCATCTCGCGCGATACTCCGACAACCGTCTTTAACCGCATTGAGGGATATGACATTTCGAATATCTCTGGGGTCTATGCTGTAGGTTCAATGGTTGTTTTTATTGATGGGACTAGCGAGAAAAGTGAATATCGAAAATTCAAAATAAAATGGGTGAAAGGCGCCAACGATACGGCAATGATGAAAGAGGTGCTGATTAGGAGATTTAGAAATGACTGGCCACATCCTGATTTGATTTTGGTTGATGGTGGACGCGGACAAGTAAATGCCGCAACTGATGTTTTAAATAAATTAAACTTAAAGATTCCAGTTATTGGTTTGGCCAAAGGTCCAGATCGAAAGAAAGACGAAGTTATTACAAACCAAGTTCTTCCGCGAAAAGATATCGTTGTATTTAAACAAGTCCGCGATGAGGCTCATCGTTTTGCAAAGGGTTATTACGAAAAATTGCACAGAAAATCAGTACTCTGAGGTTGACTATTTCTCATTAAAATAGTATTATCTTCTGATCACCGAATCGTTGGTGACGAAATTGCAGGAGGGCTACTGTGGAAAATCAGAACACCGAATGGGAGAAGCATCTCGAGCTGCACTTGTTGTACTGGAAGGTAGGGGCGGTCTTGGCGTTTCTTGTCGCATTCGCCTTGTTCATCTGCTGGATGAGGTCAATCGCTGTCGGAGAGATGAGACTGGCCTTCGCGATGTACGCCGAGCGCCAGTATCCGATCCAGCGCATGCTGGTGCAGGATCAGACCCTCAAGTTTGTTTGGGTCGAGGTGGCCGGGTCAGGGGGCTACTCTCAGTTTGCCCCAGCCAATCTTCTCCCGTTCGGCCTTCGTACCGGCGAGGAGAGGATCGGCCATCGCGTCATCCTCGATTGCGTGGACGCGGCGTCTCAGTATGTCGTGTTTCGCAAGCCCACCGCCGACGAAGCGGAGTGGGTCAAGCTCGGCAAGCCAAATCCCGGTAGCATGGACAACCCGCGGATCGTCGCGGAAGTCCACGCCTGGCAGGGCTCCATGCCAGGCTTCATGGCGACGTGCATCACGGCGCCAGTCAAGTCGAACGAATAGATTGCGTTCGTGTTCGGGGTCGCCTCCACGTGGAGGCGGCCCCCATCTGTATTTTATGATTAAAATTTGCTATATTTATATGGTCTAACTGGAGGTAGTTATGCCAAGCGAAAAAATATTTAGCGAAAATTTTAAAGATCATCCAGAGGCGTTTTTTTGGTCTCCGGGGCGAGTAAATATCATCGGTGAGCACACTGACTATCATGATGGCTACGTCATGCCGGCTGCTATTGATTTGGGGATAACTTGGGCGGTATCTAAAAATGGTGATTCTGTCAGGGGATATTCGGAAAAATTCGATGAAATTGGAAGGTTTGAAATAGGATCACCAGACCGAACTAAATATGAATGGATGCTTTATGTACAGGGAGTTGTTGAAGCGTTGAAAAAACGCAATAAGAAATTTGCGGGAATTGATTTTGCCATTCACTCGACAATTCCAATCGGCAGTGGTTTATCATCATCTTCATCGCTCGCAACTGGATTCGCATATATTTTAAATGAACTCGATAAATTAGGTTATGATCGAAGAGAAATTGCAAAAATCGCTTGTGAGGCCGAGTGGTGGTACGGAACTACTGGTGGAATCATGGACCAATATTGTATCGCAAACGGCAAAGCGGGCAATGCATTATTAATTGATTGTAGAAAACTCGAACACGAATATATTAAAATTCCTGATAATATCGAGATTGTAGTGTTTGAAACGACGATTCGTCACAAACAAATTAATTCACCTTTTGATTTGAGAAAGAGGCAAGCGAAAGAAGTTCTGGAAATCGCGACATCTCATTTCAAAAACCAAAAAATAGAAGCCATACGTGACATCACCAATGAAATGCTAGAAGAGCTGAAACCGTTAATAATTGAAAAATTCGGCGAAAAAGACGGAGATATGTATTATAGGCGGGTTAAGCATCCGGTCACTGAAAATGAACGAGTCCTAAGCATGAAGGATGCTCTCAAAAAGAAGGATTTAAAACGAGCGGGAGAACTGCTCTACGAGTGTCACCAGAGTCTACGAGATAATTATGAAGTTTCTTGCGATGAGCTCGACACAGCGGTTGAAATTGGGAAAACTATCGAAGGTATTTATGGCTCTCGAATGATTGGTGGCGGATTTGGCGGTTGTACTATCAATCTGGTTGATAAAGAATGGGCTCAGCATTTTGCTGGAGAACTAGAGGAGAAGTTTAGGAAAAAAACCGGAATTAAGGGCAACGCATATATTTGCTCGGCTTCTGACGGCGCTTGTCGGATCAAATGAATATAAAGATTAAGTCAACACAGGACGATGAGCCAAAAAAAATTGTTTGGAATTCTCCTAAATTTGAGTTAGTCGATGTTGTAACGGGCAAGTCGGTATCGCATAAGGCTAAGGTCAAATTACAGTGGTCTGAAAAATTTCTCTATATTTTATTTGATGTTAACGACGATCATATCTGGGGAACTTTTCGCAATAATGATGATCCGCTTTACGAGCAAGAGGCCGTCGAGATATTTATGAGCTACGGTGAGGAAACTCCAAAAGAATATTTTGAACTTCAATTTTCTCCAAATCTAGTTAAATATGATGCTTGGGTAAAAATTCCAACTGGAAGTCGTCACGACAAAAGTTTCAGTGTGAATGTTGGATGGAATTTTGAAAAATTAGAATTCGAGCAAGAAATTGATGCATCAGGCGATGAAGTCAAGAAGGGTGTTTGGCAAACTTATGTAAAAATTCCAGCGGCAGAAATAAAGGGCAGTGATTTTAAAAAGGGTGATATTTTACGTGGAAATTTATTTAGAATTGACGGACATCCAAAGCAAAATAGTTTTCAGGCTCTCTCGCCAAATTTTGAAAAAACACCAAACTTTCATACGCCAGAAAAGTTTGCTACATTTGAACTGATATGAAGAAGTGGAAAAGAATTTCTAGGGAAAGGGTTTACGACCATCGGTATTTTAAGGTTGCCAAAGATTTAGTTGAGCTGCCAAATGGCGAGCAGGTTGAGTGGCTGTTTTGGGACTCGACCGATTCGACGATGATTGTTGCGGAAAACTCTGACGGAAAATTAGTAATGATCAGGCAATACCGATACTTACCAGATGAGATAGCGTTGGAATTTGCATCAGGTGGGTCAAGCGAAGGGGAGTTGCTCGAAGATTGTGCCAGACGGGAGTTCGAAGAGGAAACTGGATATGAAGCTAGTGAATTGATACCGCTTGGCGGATTTTATGAAACGATGGCTCAATTAAATAAAAAAATACATCTTTTTTATGCGCCAAATGTTGAATTTAAAGACTCACGTGATAAATTTGCCGAATCAACCGAAGACATCGAGGTTGTACTGATAGATCCATCGGAAATGGAAGCAGATATATTGAAAGGCGAAATTCACTCGATGGGAACGTGCCTTGCTTACTTTTTGTATAAAGAATTTAAAAAATAAAATAATTCCATAATTTTGAGATATGAATTTTGAGATTTGGAATTGACCGAAGGGAACATGCCTGAACTACCAGAAGTTGAAACCCCATATCACTCTTACTGTTCAAGGGACTCCGTCCTCTACGAACAGTGCGAGCTCTACGGGGCAAGTTATCAAAGGAGTCTTTATGCCAGAGTTGCCTGAGGTAGAAATAATTAGAAGAGGTTTAGAAAGCAAAATAATTGGTCGTGAAATATCGGACGTGGATGTTCGGGTTGGCAAAATGTTTAATGGCGATTCGAAATCGATCTTTGGATCAAAAATCACCGCAGTTAAAAGACACGCCAAAATATTGGAAATAGACCTATCTAACGACTGTGCACTTTTAATTCATCTAAAAATGACGGGACAATTGGTCTTTGACCCTTCGACAGGCTCGGGGCAGGCAGATAAATCTGCAAGAGTAGCCGGAGGACACCCATCTGCTGACTGGGTAGCCGACTTGCCCAATAAATTTACACACGTAATTTTTCATTTTAAAGATGGCAGTGTTTTGTTTTTTAATGACCTTAGAAAATTTGGTTACATCAAATTATACAAACAAGACGAACTTAAAAATTCCAAAGAACTCAAGGACCTCGGACCAAGTCCGTTTGACAAAGAATTTAATGAAGAATATTTGATGCGGATTATTTCAAAACGGCCAAAAATCAAAATCAAGCAAATTCTAATGGACCAGACTGCAATTGCAGGAATTGGAAATATTTATGCTGACGAGTCGCTTTTTTGCGCTGGCATTTCGCCACTTCGTCCTGCTGGTCAATTGAAGCGAAGTGAATTAACAAAACTAATCGGTTGTATCAAAAAAGTTTTAAAAATGGGGCTTGAGTATGGCGGGTCAAGCGAAAATACATTTGTAAATGTTGAGGGAAAACAGGGGCAGATGCAAAACCATTTCAATATTTACCGCAAGACAGGCCAGAACTGCCCGAATAATTGTGGAGTTGTCAAAAGAACTGTTGTGGGCGGTCGTGGAACTCACTATTGTCCTGTCTGTCAAAGCTAGCGAAGCTTGCGGGTAGATCCAGTTTGCCGAAAATAGCAGATTTGACGAAAAAGATTTTTTCTGCTAAATTGATCGAGACATGAAGGGTTCAAACCAAACCACAAAGTTAAATAACGGCCTTCTACTACTCGGCCTTATTTTGCCATTGTGGCGGTCTGAATCGTTCTAGCACCTTATCAATACAAAAACGAAGAAGCCGCCACAAGGCGGCTTTTTCAATTGTCCATTAAAAGACGGGTTGAAAATTCTCCTCCATTGGGCCGACGTAAGCTATCCGAGTTTGCTTCGGCATCACAGGAGGAGACTGGCATATGGAGCCTCGAGTCAAGTCGATTGTTGTGTGGTCAGTCGGGACGGTGTTTCAGGCTTCGGTTGTCTTGACCGACAATCGGTCGGATACCGGCCGCGACGGGAACAGGTATGCTGCTGTAGTTCGCGCGACGCTCCGCGCGCTTGATGTGAACCACGGTGAGCCGCCCAACGAAGTGTGGACTTTCTCGCCCGAGAACTGGCAGCTGACCGGTCCGGATGGCGAGCGCAAGAGCGTTGGGCCGGCCGAGGAAGCTGACCTGGCGCAGAAAGTCGTATCGGCGTTCCATCCGAGGATCGCCGTCAATGTCAACGTCCTCTAATGGCTGCATTCTCAGGGGTCCGCTCGCGACGTACGCGAGCGGACCCTTTGACTTTAAAAACAATGTTTGATAAATTATTATTTGTGAACAAGCTACAAGAAATTATTATTAGCTTTATTATTTTTCCACGACACGCGGTGGCGAGTTTATAGTTGCAAAGCCTTAGTCAAAAGAATACGCCGCCACAAGCGGCTTTTTTTGACTCTATTCATCTGCTAAGTGCTTGGGCGTTTGGCGGATGAGATAGAGCGTTCGGAGGTGTCTGAGTTGGCTGATCTGACAAAACTTGCATTGGCAAGGAAGTGGCTTGACCAGAAAGTTGTCTGGGATGTGATTGGGGGAGTTGCCGCGATGAAGGTCGGAACAACCCGCTATGCGGCTTGCAGGGAGGACATGAGCGATGTCGACTTCGAGCTCGCGTTTCGCAATGCATTCCCGAACATCGCCGCTAAGATGGATGAGGAGGCCAAAGGGGGCGGCTAACTCAGTCGGTAGTATCAGGGCCGGACCCCGCGAGGGATTCCGGCCCGTCGTTCCAAAGACGTTGACACATTAAAACATTTTTGATAATTTAATAACACATGATTACAAAAGTTCAATATTATTGGTTTTTCTTTACCGACGCAAAGGGCCGGCTCGTTTAATTTGTAAATAAAAAACCAATAAAATGACACCGGCCCAGAGCCGGTTTTTTTGTTTATTTGCAGGACTTTGCAACAGCGAAGTTCAGCACAATGACACAAAAGGAGAAATCAAGGTGAAATGCACAATTCCGAGCTGCCAGAAGCAACTGGTGGCAATGGTTGGTGCGGATCACCTCTGGTGCCCGCATTGTCACTGGCAGTACATTGAGTTGCCTTTGGCTGTTGCCGTTGCCGAGGAATCGGGCCTGACTAGGGACGATGTCTGCATGCAACAGAAGATATACGAGCGAGGGAGATCACAGCAATGATTAGCAGCACGCGAAGTGGAAAGACGATCGGCAAGTGGGGGTGCGTTGTCGTTGATGTCATGGTGCGCAGGGGCGCAACTGTTGACGATGTGGTTGAGTGGCTTGCCACTTGCCCTTGGAACCAGCCTGATGGACGTCTTGCAGTTCAGATCGAAGGCGCGGCGACTCGGTTGGTGCGTGATGCCATCGTCAGCGGGCTCTCGAGCGTAGGCTTCACCGAGATCATGGTGCCGATAGGCCGGGACTGGTTGACCATTGGCGGTAGGAATGTTGCCGCGATTGGTACTCGGTACCCGATACTGGCATTGGTCGAGCAGGAGGCGACGGCATGATTGAAAAGATCGAGGTGCAAGCCGGCGCCATATGCCCCATCTGCAAAAGGGGCACGTTACGGGTTGAGAACTACAAGAGCGGAAGTATGTTCGGTGGCCATAGTGGGAACCAGCTGAAGTGCAGCGATCCTGACTGTGGTCATACGCGGGCCATCGCAACCAACGTCGGATGGAGGTAGTCTCAGATGCCAGAACCGGGCACGGTCGTATCTGCAATCCTACTGGGTCAGCCAAAGCCATGTACAGAGTGTGACGGCGAGACTCAGGCTGCGCGCGTGACGATATCCACTTCTAAGCCTGACCACAATGGTTTTGGTTGGGCTCGTCACTGTCCGCAGTGCAATTCGCAGTCTCCGCTTAACGCTACCGAGATGCAGGTGGCAAAGGACGCCTATTCTGCATCACAACGGGCTCCGGTCGGCGGCTGGACAGCGGCTGGACACTAGTTGTTCAATGGCTATGCCTCAAGGAGGTCTATGGCCAGTTGTTTAAGGGAGAAGTTAAGAGCTGGAGGGCTCGCAACTTCTCCCTGTTGTTTTATTAGGGGTTGTTATAAATAACAGGATTGATATATTTATCTCAAGGAGATAATTATGATCAATTCAAAAAAAGTTTTTGCAATAATTATGGCGGCAGGTAAAGGCACTAGAATCGGTGCAACCGACAAGCCAAAGGTGATGTTTGAGGTTGCCGGCAAGCCGATAATTGGCTGGGCAATTGAGCCATTTATTGATTTAAAAAATACGGGAGTGATTGATCGCATTATTACGATTGTCGGTTTTCATGGCGATCAGGTGATTGATTATTTAGGTGATAAATCGGAATTTGCTTGGCAAAAAGATCAACTTGGTACTGGCCATGCAGTCCAGCAAGCCGAAGATTTTATTGGTTTAGAAGATGGCTACACATTAATTGTAAACGGAGACCATCCGCTCTATTCTGCTAAAACATTTGAAAAAATGCTCAATGAAGCTGTCGCAAAAGATCTGACTCTCGGCTTTGCGACTGTCATTTCCGCAAATCGATTTGATGATTACGGCCGAGTTCTCAGAAATGAAAATGGACAGGCCTATGCGGTTGTGGAACTTCAGGACGCGACCGAAGAACAGAAGAAAATTGAAGAAAGAAGCATTAATTTATACGTTGTCGATAATAAATGGTTATTCGATGCACTAAGACGAGTTAAGCCATTTGGTCCTAAAAATGAATATTATATAAATGCGATTGTAAAAATGGCCGCCGAAGAAGGAAGAAATCTCGACGCAATTATAATTGACGATCAAGACGAAGCACTCGGAATCAATACATTAGATGATAAAGACGAAGCAGAGAAGATATTAGCTAATAGGTAGTGTGATATTGACAAAAGTGACTTTTTAGGATATATTATTTCTTGTTATGAATCACCTGACACATATAAACAGATGCAGATCAACAAAAGCCCTCTCCAAGGGAATTGTTTCTATTTCTATGAAAAAACAATTCGGAGGTGGCCGGTTCTAGGGTGAAGATACAATAAATGTTTTCCCGGAGCCGGTCCCAACAGGGACCGTTTTTTAATCCACCTTATTGACAAAATGATTCGATTAACCCCTCACCTTGAAACCTAGTTGCAAATTCAGGAACCCGCCTGCAAAAGCTGACATTTAGCATCTGCGGGCAGGTACGGATATTGCAAGAGGTTGAAAGGTGTGCGGGTAGTTCCAAACCGATTTTGAGAAGAAGATGAATATTTTCTCCCAGAACCGGTCTGAAAGCACCGTTTCTGGTTCGCCAGATTGGCGAAGTGGTGGAGTCTGTGGAAGGAAAGTCTTTCTTCTCGGGCAAAACCGATGCAGATGGGCGGCTGAGAACCGATCCCTGGGTCCGCGTTAGTTCGTGGATGACGGCTGAACCTAGAAATAGGGACAGCTTCTGCAAAACTCTCATCGCAGGGGTGGCCGGCTATGCCGGACACCCCGCCACAAATTCCACCCGCAAGGGTGTTCATTACATATCGGAACGTCATAACGAGAGGGAGTGGTTGCTTGCCTAGCATCGAAGAATACATGGTAACTAGGCAGGTGATCTCGTATCTCGAGTTCATTCTGCCGCTGCCGAAGGGGAAGTTTCTCTCTCGGCTTCGGTCGCTCGCGCGGACCCTTGATGGTTCGCTCCGACTACGCCTCGACGCTCTTATTGAAGAGCTCGAGCAGTCGGACATCACCTACGTTTTCAAGGAGGAAGTACGATGCGACTTAGTCTCTCGCAGCGACGTCTGCGCATGGCGGTCTACGCGAGGGTTCTCGCATTACTGCCCTGCGAGCCCGAAGCCGTAGTCCGGGCCATCGATCATGCCTTGCAAGGTAGGACTGGTGGTCTGAAGGACAGGCTTGTCGAGGCGAGGCTTGTGGCGGAGAGGTGCTCCTGCCCCGAAGGTCTCGAGTTGCTGAGGAGCGTTCTCTGCGAGCCTCCTTCCGCACTAGGGGCTCTTGACCTGCATGACTATGGCGTGGCGCGCCATGCACTGCATGTGCGCAACACCGCGCCTCCTCCGTCCGTTTGTCGGATCTGACGTTCCCCCGTCTCCACCGATTCGGTTCAATGGCCCACTCGCCAGTAGCCGATTCGGTGATCACATACCAGGGCCCGCGCTTGCGCGGGCCCTGACTGCTTTTTAAGAAATTTCTGCTAATCTTACATCATGAAATCTTTTAAAACCGAAGCGGTTATTATCAAAAAAAGAAACTTTGGCGAAAAGGATCGCATCCTCACTTTATTTACTCCGCATCTAGGTAAGATCGAAGCGCTGGCCAAGGGTGCTCGTCGCCCCGGCTCTCGACTTTCAGCTAATTCTGATATTGCCACAATTGCCGATTTTCATATCCAAAATACTCGCTCAATCGATATCATTTCTGAAATAAACGCTATTTATCATCCCGACGGAGCATTGGGCGAATTTGAAAAAACTCAGAAGCTTGGATTTGCTCTTAAGCTCATTGATCGGCTTTACGAGATGTCTGATCCGCACCCGAAGACCTTTCACATATTAAAAGAAGTTGTTGAATCAATTTCTGATGAAAAACGCCAATTATTATTTTTGGCTTTTTTAGTAAACATTCTACTTGAGCTCGGTGCATATCCAGATTTGTTTAACTGTATCTATTGCCACAAGCCGATTTCCGAAAAAGAAAAAATCACTTTTAGCTCAACTGGGGGACTGGCTCATCAGACTTGTTGTACCGACACATCGTGCGCGATTTCTGACAACGAGGTGAAACTTCTGAGAGTTTTAGCTCAAGAATCTTTCAGTCGAATAAGTCGAATGAAAGTTGATAAAAAAGTTTTTGAAAATTCATATAATATTTTGACCACCTTTATTGAATGGCATTTTGGAAAAATCTTGCCTGATGGTATATTATAGGCTCAATATGATTAATCGAATTGAAATAGACCTAAATGCAATCGCCCATAATCTTCGCACCATCAAGAAGCTTATTTATCCTGAAACAAAAGTTATCGGGGTTGTTAAAGCCAACGCATATGGGCACGGTCTGGTTGAGGCGGCGCGTGCGATCTGGACCAGCGGAGCGGATATTTTAGCTGTTGTTTCGATAGACGAAGCGGTAGAGCTCAGGGTCAATAAAATCCGTTCACCAATTATTGTTTTGGGGTATGTTGAACCTAAAGAATTTTATAAAGCGCTTGATTTTGACATTACCTTAACTGCGCACGATTTTGATCTGGTTTATTTACTTCATCTAGAAGCCAAAAAGCAAAATCGTTGGGCAAAGGTTGATATCAAGGTCGATACTGGTATGAATCGACTTGGATTTAAAACTTTCGAAGCGGTAGAGATGTATCAGAAAATTATGGCTTTAGAGCATATTAAGATCGAGGGGATTCATTCACATTTTGCGGCAACGGGAGACAAAGAATATTCTGAATTTCAGATGAAGGAATTCAAGAATGTGCTGTTTAATTTACAACAGCAGAATATCCAACCACCGATGGTCCACATGGCATCCTCGGATGCGGTCTTTCTATATAACGAAGCACAATTTGATGCCGTGCGAGTAGGAATTGCCCTTTATGGTCATTCTGATGTTCCTGAGTTTGATCAAATGCTTGAGCCAGCACTTTCATTAAAAAGCCAAATTGTTTCGATGCGCAGAATTGCGAAAAATGATTCCGTTTCTTACGATCGTAAATTTATCGCCAAAGATCCTAAAAAAATTGCAATTGTTCCGATCGGATACTTTGACGGATATCCAAGGGCTTTGTCGGCAAAAGCCGAAGCTTTGGTTTGTGGATCGCGCGTAAAAATTGCTGGGCGTGTTTGTATGAACGCCTGTATGTTTGATGTGACGGGGATAAACTGCGGAATAAATGATGAGATTACATTGATCGGTAAGCAGAAAGATGATAAGGTATCTGCAGAAGAAATCGCTGATTTAACGGGTACAAATGTGAGAGAGATTTTGTGCCGATTGCCGGCGCATATTCCACGAGAATATCATTTTAAATAAATTTATATGAGATCACCAGAGTTTACTCCCCTTGAAGACTTAGAGGAAATTAACGATCCGCTTATGGATCACTACGATAATGTTCCAAAGATCGCAAGAACAGCGCATCATCATAAAGAGCTTGGTTCACAAAGGCGCCCCGAGCATCAGTTGCCAGAGCTTAACGACAAAACTGATCTTGAACTGATGACACCTGATCGACTCATAAAAAGCTTAAAAAGCCGTCTTGATTTCGCTGTAAGCGTTTCAAAGCTTAATCCCGAGCAGCTTGCTGCTGAAATAAAAAAAGATCCAATTTTCAGATTTAGATATGAGGGGATTGCAGAGGCAGACAAAGATATTTTATATATTACTGATGTGGTTGAATCTGGAGAATATCCAACAACAAACGAGCAGAGAGATCATATATACGAGTTGCTAGCATTGCTAAAGGATGTTGCATCGAGGCTTGGATTTAAAATTGCAGAAACATACACAACACAGACTTTGGCAGAAGCCGAGCAGGAAAAATTAAAGGCAGAAGCTGCATAAAGGATCCCATCACTCTCGCTTGATTGCTCACATTGGATTATGCATCCGGGTTCGCATCAGGCAGATAGTGAGGGACTGAAAGGGCCAAAATGGCAGAAAACAATATGGAAAAGATAGTATCGCTTTGTAAAAGAAGGGGATTTGTATTTCCTTCATCTGAAATTTATGGTGGATTTGCAGCAGTTTACGATCTAGGACCATACGGAGTGGAGCTTTCAAACAATATTAAAGCGGCTTGGTGGAAAGCGATGGTTCAGACCCGCGACGATGTCGTTGGATTAGATTCGGCAATTTTTATGCATCCAAAAATCTGGGAAGCATCTGGGCATGTTGGCGGCTTTGCGGATCCTCTAACCGAATGTAAAAAATGTCATTCGAGGCACAGAGTTGATCATATGCTTGAAGAAGCTGGTGTCTTCGCTGATGAAAAAATGACCGAAGATGAGATCAATAAATTATTTGATGAAAATATCGAAAAAGTCATTTGTCCACTTTGCAAGGGAAAAGATTTTACCAAGGCTCAGAAATTTAATCTCTTAGTGCAATCAAATCTCGGAAATCTGACCGAGGACTGGACCAAAAATCCAACATATCTTCGTGGCGAGACTTGCCAAGGGATTTATGTGAATTTCAAAAATGTCCTAGACTCAACCCGAGTGAAGATTCCCTTTGGAATTGCTCAGATCGGTAAGGCTTTCAGAAATGAGATAACTGCCCGCCAATTTATCTTCAGAACGAGAGAATTTGAGCAGATGGAGATGCAGTATTTCGTTTCTCCGGATATAGAGATGGAAGAATATGAAAAATGGCGCGAAACGCGAATGCAGTATTATATCGATCTTGGGCTCAAGAAGGATAATCTCAAATGGCATAAACATGAAAATCTAGTTTTCTATGCCAAAGAAGCCTATGACATTGAATATAATTTTCCATTTGGTTTTAAGGAGCTTGAGGGGATTCATGCTAGAGGCAATTATGATCTGACCCAACACTCTAAATTTTCAGGGGAAAAATTAGAATATCTTAATCCGCAAACGAATGAAAAATACATTCCGCATATTGTTGAAACCTCAGCCGGAGTCGGCAGAACGTTTTTGGCAGTAATGACGGAGGCTTATACAGAAGAGGAATCAGAAGGCGAAACCCGAATGGTTCTAAAACTTCCGGTCAAATTGGCGCCTGTAAAAGTGGCAATTTTTCCGCTACTCAAAAATAAACCCGAATTAGTCGAGAAAGCTCGTGGGATCTACGACGAACTGAAGCAGCAATTTATGTGTGAGTTCGACGACAACGGTAATATCGGCAAGCGCTATCGACGTCAGGACGAAATTGGAACGCCTTGGTGCGTAACTGTGGACTTCGATACGATGGATGATGAAACTGTTACCGTTCGCGATCGAGATACGCTTAAACAAGATAGAGTACGAATAATTGATCTAAAAAATTATTTTACAGAAAAGCTAAGCTAGCTTCGATGAAAAGCAAACTTCATCTTGGCAAAACTCCAACTCTCCAAGAAATACAAAAATATGAACACGAGATGGAGCTTGAGAGGGGTTTTGATGGTCAAACAGTACTCGAAAAATGCTTGCTCTTAGGCGAAGAAGTAGGCGAATTGTTTAAGTCCGTTCGCAAAAATTCGGGTGTGAAAATAGATAAAAATTCAAACTTCAAAGATGTTAGCGAAGAGTTGTCAGATATTTTGATTTATATTTGCTCTATTGCGAATAAATATAATATTGATTTAGAAAAAGCATTTCGATCTAAGGAAGAGAAGAACAAAAAACGCAAGTGGGACTAAAGGCATCCGGCCCGCCGCGTCGGATGACACGTGCGGGCCGGGGTGATTCGCTGGTCAGTAGTCCAGTATTCGGATTTGACGAAACCCTTTGCGTAGCTGGATCAGCGGTACGGGGTGTTCAAGCAGGATGGGCGTTTCTCCCGTGAGGAAAGCGAGGTTTTCCTCACGGATCGCGAGGATTGCAGTTGTGCTGTCGCGGAAACGAACCAGCACGCCCTGGTTGTACTCGCGGGGCATCGCCTTGCCTGAAGGTGCCCAGTAAAGCTCCATCAGCTTTCTGTCGACCGTAGGTGTTGCCTCGGCCTCGGTGAAGTATGCTCTGACAGCGGCGAGGTAGTAGGTCGGCGCGACCTCCACCCATCGTTCTTTCGCCCATTGGTCGAAATCATGGATTTCGTCGGCCGTCAGCATGTCGGACGGATCGGGCAGAGGGTCGTTCTCGTTGAGGAATGCCCAAGCGCAGATTTGCCTGGGCGCGTCTTGATACCGGACGAAGGTCTCGAGAGCGCCGGTTCCGTTCTGGTATGTCTTCCGGATTCGGACGCCGGAGCGATGGGGAAGGATGTGGTACGAGCTACCATGTTGGTTCGCCGGGGTGACGATCGTGGCGTAGTAGGTGGTCGGCAAGGGGTGACACGAGGCGAGTTTCTCGTCGCTGAGGATCTCCACCAACGGCCGAGAGTCTGCATCCCAAGGTGCCTGCGCCAGTGCGCTGAGGCATTTGAGTAATGCTGCCGCGCGTTCGGCGGAACTGGGGACGGTTGCGATTGCCTTCTCGCAACTACAGACGGCCAACGCAATGATCAGGCGAAGATCGAGCTTCTTCATAGTGTCAACCTCGTGTATTGATGTGTGCTCTTGCGAAAGTCTTAATTTACTTGTAATAGTTTTAAACAATAAAAGCAAGTATTTTGTTCGCTTTTTGTTCCCCCGCATCAATCCTTTCGGACTTATTTAACTACGTTCAATCACGCCAGAAGCGGACGGTGCGGGGCAAGCGTATTGACTCTTGGCATAAAGTGCAATATTCGTTCGGGTTTTGTTCCCCATTGACACTCCTTTTGAAAGGTATAATATGGGTGAAGTGGTAAGGAGTGGGGAAAAGTGGTGAAAAAATGTTTATTGGACAGTTTGAGCACACAATCGACGAGAAAAACAGGGTCGCAATTCCTGCTAAATTCAGGAAAACGCTTAAAGGCTCTGCGGTTATCACCAAAGGACTCGATGGGTGCCTCTTTTTATTTCCCAAAGAAAAGTTCGACAAAATGGCATCCGGTATCGGTGAGTTACCGCTGTCAAAATCATCGGCTCGCCTGTATGGCCGCTTGATGCTAGCTTCCGCCGCCGAGGTGGACTTTGACAATCAGGGACGAATAGTAATGCCGGCATATTTAAAGACATATGCCAAGATCACAAAAGATACGTTTATCCTTGGGATATACGATCGAGTAGAGATCTGGGACAAAAAAATCTGGCAGGACTTGAGTCGAAAAACAGATAAAAAGGCCGAAGCGATCATTGAGGATCTTTCGGAACTTGGCATCTAGCTCGTGATTAGCGACGTGAAGTGCTGGCTTTGAGTCAGCTGCTCACGAGTGATTTGACATGGGTGGTTAACCCGAGAAACCCTTCGGGGCAAGGAGGGGGGCTGCTCGCCTGGCGCAAGTTGGGAATTTACCTTTCTGGATACTGGGTTGCCTGTATCCGGTTGGTAAGGAGAAGCCTATCCGCCCATGTCGTTTAAAAGATAAAGTAAAATGCAAATCTCAAAAATCAAAATTATCGTATCGCTTCGCGATGATTGTGAAAAATCGTTGAGCCGACAGCGAAACACCAACATTTTGCATTCTGAGGTTTGAACTTTGAGATATGAATCAGAGCTATCACATTCCGGTCTTGATGAAAGAGGTCATACAATATCTTGATCTTTCCGCGAGAGAGACGGTTGTGGATGCAACATTTGGTTTCGGTGGACATTCGCGAGAGATACTGAAGAAAATCGGAAACAAAGGTAGATTAGTTGCCCTCGACCAAGATGAGAGCATACTTGCCTTAGCGCGCAAGAGTTTTGAAAACAAGAATATAGAATTTGTAAACGACAATTTCCGTAATTTGACAAATATTTTGGTAGATATAAAACAGCCGAAGGTTGATGCAATCTTGGCTGATTTAGGCATATCCTCTTATCATTTCGATAAAGCAAACCGAGGGTTTAGCTTCAAGGATGATGCGCTCGATATGAGACTTTCTCGTGAACAAGAAATTTCTGCTTATGAAATAGTTAACTCGTATAGCGAGCGTGAATTAGCCGATTTGATTTATAACTTGGCAGATGAATACAAGTCAAGAAGAATCGCTAAGTGTATAGTCGAAGCGAGAAGGGCAAAAAGAATTGAATCAGCCCAAGGGTTATCGGAAATTATCACTAAGTGTATCGGCAAGAATTCAAAGATAAATCCGGCGACAAAAACATTTCAAGCATTACGAATTGCTGTAAATGACGAATTTAGGGCATTAACAGATTTCTTACAACAAGCAGTATTAGCTCTTCGCCCCGGTGGAAGGCTGGTAGTAATAAGTTTTCATTCGGGGGAAGACCGTATAGTGAAAAACATTTTTAAACAACTAGCAAAAGATGAATATATTGAAATTTTAACCAAGAAACCAATCATCGCCCAACAAGCAGAAATTAAAGAAAATCCAAGATCACGTTCGGCGAAGTTGAGAGCGGTCATAAGGAGGGGAAAATGATATTTATTGGCAAAAGAGATAAGGACTTAGGTGTCAGAAAGCGCTCAGCAGAAAGAAGATTTGTACTGGGACCTAATACTTTAAAAATTACAGTCATTGTGATTTTGGCCGTTTTTTCGTTATTTTATTTATCTCAATCTAGCCAATCTGCTACCAAGAATTATGTTGTTTCTGATCTTGAGAGCCAAAAAAGTAGAGTGACCGCAGAGAAGGAACGTCTTGAGGTTGAAGCCAATCGTCTTAAGGCCCTCTCGTTGATTCAGGAAAAAGCAAGTGAAAAAGGCATGGAAGCGTCATCAAAATGATGCGACCAGCGGTACAGATGAACAAGCAGAACAATAAAAGACTACGTTTTTTAACGTACCTTATCGTTTTTGTTGGGCTTATTTTTGCTGGGCGACTTTTTGACCGTCAAGTCTTAAGTCGAGATGAGTTTACAGCTTTGGCCGAGAGGCAGTACTACACCAAAATTGATCAGCCGGCTATTAGGGGAAATATTTATATTCACGATAAAGATAGTCAGAATTTAATTGATGAGTCAAAAACAGGGCTTTTTCCGGTGGCCAATGATATTGAATTATTCAATCTTGCCGTTGTCCCTCGAAACATAGTTGATAAAGACGACGCTGCTACCAAAATTGCTCCGATAATAGGCGAGAAAAAAGAGGATTTATTTACTAAAATAAATCAGGATAAATGGTATATACCCCCACTCAAGAAAAAGATTTCGAAAGAGGAAGCAGATAAAATTGCCGCATTAAATTTAAAGGGTGTTTTTTTAGAGGGGCAATATTCTAGATTTTATCCTGAAAAAGAATTTTTAGCACAGGTTCTTGGATTTGTGGATTATGACGGTAACGGAAAGTACGGGATCGAGGGATACTATGATGGTGCTCTAAAGGGAGAAAAGGGTGTTTTGACTGGGATGAAAGATAATCTTGGCCGTGTTATAAAAGTTGACCAGAGTGAGCCAGGCAAATCTGGTGCGGATATTATCCTAACTATTGATAGAAGTATTCAGTACATGGCCGAGAAGAAATTGAAGGAGGGGATGGATCGATATGGGGCTGATGGCGGCACAATTATAATTATGGATCCGAAGACTGGTGCTATATTGGCGATGGTTTCCAGTCCTAGTTATGACCCAAATAAATTCAATGAAATTTCGGGAGACGGGCAGTCTATATTTTTAAATCCTGCGACAAGCTCAAACTGGGAGCCGGGCTCTATTTTTAAGCCATTAATTACGGCTGGAGCTATCGATGCGAACTTGTTGCAGCCTGATTCGAAACCTTCTCCGCAGGAGGGGGGATTTACAAATCAAGTTACGGTTGACGGTTATACGATTCACAACGCCCTTGATAAATCATATGGGTTTGAAACTGTTACGCAAATTTTAGAAAATTCTGACAATATTGGTATGGTCTGGGTGGCAAATAAGATGGGAAATGATATAATGTCGCAGTTCATAACAAAGCTTGGTTTTGGTCAAAAAACAGGTATCGACGTTTCTGGCGAATCTGCCGGTCAAGTCGCGTCTGTTAAGAATTGGCGGGATGTTAGCCGCGCGACAATGTCGTTCGGGCAAGGTATTTCTGCAACCCCGATTCAGATAATGCAGGCTATTGGAGCATTGGCAAATAAGGGTCAGATGAATAAGCCGCATATTTTGGACAAGCAGATATATAATGGTCAGGAAAAAAACTTCGAATCCGCTAAACCTGTTCAAGTAATGACAGAGGATACGGCAAAAAAGTCTGCAGAAATGATGGTGTCTGTTGTTGAGAATGGCCATGGAAAACTTGCTGGAGTAGCCGGCTACAGAGTGGCGGGAAAAACCGGAACCGCACAGATTCCTAAGGCCGGAGGAGGTTATGAGGAAGGATCAAGCATTGGATCTTTCGCGGGTTTTGCTCCGGCAGATGATCCTAGGTTCGTAATGCTAGTAAAACTTAACAGGCCGAAGAATGTGCAGTGGGCGGAGTCATCGGCCGCGCCAATATTTGGAGAGATCGCCGATTGGCTACTAAATAGTTATTTAAAAGTTCCAAAAACACAATGAAAATAATTGAAAAAGAATTAGCGGTATTGGCTCGATGGATAATCTCTCGATTTCATCCATACGTTATTGGAGTTACGGGAAGTTCTGGCAAGACCACAACCAAGTATTTTGTAGCTGAACTTCTTGCAAGTGCAAAGGATGGTGTAAGGGCGAGCGCTGGTAATTTAAATACTGAGACTGGATTGCCGCTTGCTGTATTGGGCTATGACAGGGCTCCGAAGTCTGCATTTGATTGGCTTAAAGTGCTAATATTTGCTCCTATAAAAGCTACCTTTACTTTTAGTTATCCAAAATTCATCGTGCTAGAATATGCAGCTGACAAGTTAGGAGATATTGCATATTTGAATTCTATTGTTAAGCCGGATATCGCAATTATTAGTAGTCTTGGCGAGGCGCACTTAGAGAGTTTTAAAACAAAAGAGCAGATCGCAAAAGAAAAGTGGAACCTTGCATTGGCGGCAACTTCTGCAGTTATAATAAACAAAAAAGTAAGCGAAAAAATTCAATCGTTGGATGAGCCAAAATCCGACCTTTATATCCTGCCCAGTATGAAGACTGCTAAGGCCGAGAATATCAAATTCTTCACTAACCGATCAGAATTTGATTTCTATTTGGCGAACAAAAAGCACCAAACAATTTTTTCATATTTGGGTAATCACAATATTGAGAATTTAGAGCTGGCAGCGTTTGCCGCACATCTCGCTTCTGGGGATGTTGATTTGATAGTTAAATCTATTAAGAATCTTTCACCACAAGATGGCAGGGGCAGGAGATTTGTTGGTAAAAATGACATAGTTGTTTTGGATGAGTCGTACAACGCTAATCCTTCATCAATGAAGGCGGCTCTAGAAATAGTGGAAAGTCTAAGTGGCGGTCGTAAGGTGGCTATACTTGGAGAGATGAGGGAGATAGGTCCAGATACTGCTCAGGCGCACATGGAAATTGCAGAGCTAGCATCAAAGGTTTGCGATTTGGTTGTCGGCGTTGGGGAAAATTATAAATCTGTCAAGCTTGATCGATGGTACCTCAGTGTGTCAGAATTAGAGGGCGAGATAAGTGATTTTGTAAAAAGCGGCGACATTGTTTTAGTGAAGGGCTCGAGAAGCAACCATTTGGATAAAATTATTGAGAAATTGAAATGATAGAAATTGCTATAGAAACATTTAGGTTGTCACAAATTTTTGTTTATATGGCATTAACTTTCTTAATTGCCATTTTATTCACACCTCTTTTTACTGACTTTCTTTACAAAAATAGAATAGGCAAGAAGATCCGTTCGACTGACTACGCGGGTGCGAAAACCCCGATTTTCTCCAAACTCCACAAAGGCAAAGAAAATACACCAACCATGGGTGGTCTGTTAATTTGGGGATCCGCATCGGTTGTTACTTTAATCGCCAACCTTTCTAGAGCGGGTACCTTTTTACCACTCTTTACCCTTATCTCCTCGGGTGTGATCGGCGCAATAGATGATTTGATGAATGTATTCGGAATCGGTTTTGATCGAGGTGGCATGAGATTTAGAACAAAATTTATCTTTTATACGTTGGTTGCGGTTGTCGGCGCGCTCTGGTTTGCCTTTAAGCTGGAGTGGATATCTCGCCCATTTTTTATCCCCGGCATTGGCGATCTAATCTTGGGTTACTGGTATATTCCAGTTTTTGTAATTGTACTTGTTGCAACTTCTTTTGCTGCCAATCAAACAGACGGACTGGACGGATTGGCTGGAGGTATTTTTGCCTTAGCATTTGGAGCTTACTCCTTCATTTCGCTCCTAAAGGGCAACTATCCGCTCTCGATCTTCTGCGCTACACTGACGGGATCAATTCTCGCCTTTTTGTGGTTTAATGTATATCCCGCGCGGTTCTTTATGGGAGACACTGGGGCGATGAGTTTGGGGATGACGCTAGGTGTAATTGCTTTTCTCACAAACACAGTCTATCTGTTGCCTTTTATAGGGTTCATATTGATGATAGAGGCGTTTTCAACTGTAATCCAAATCTTTTCAAAGAGGGTTTTTAAGAAAAAAGTGTTTAGAGTTGCGCCTATTCATCATCATTTTGAGGCCCTGGGTTGGCCGGAGACTAAAGTAACGATGAGATTTTGGATTATTACTGCAATTACAACTTCAATTGGCCTCGCGCTAGTCGTAATATATGGATAAAATGAAAAATCTTGAAAATCAAAAAATTGGGATCTTCGGGTATGGATCCGAAGGCAAGAGTCTATTTAATTTTCTTATTAAGCACGGATGCAAAAATATTAAAATATTTGATGAAAAAGAACCTAGCCGAGACTTGGAAGGCGAGTCGCGGATTGTTTCTGGGAATTTTGAAAGTGGTGACTACAGCGACCTAAATGTGGTTTTCAGAAGTCCAGGAATAAGACTACAGCGGCTTAAAAAGTTCTTGCCTGACTCGGTTGAAGTATCTTCTCCGACAAACTTGTTCTTTGAATTATCAAAGGCACACACAGTCGGGATAACTGGCACTAAAGGAAAAAGTACGACCGCGCTTTTAGTAGCAAAATTGCTGGAAACCAATGGCTGCAAAGTTTACGTTGTCGGTAATATAGGAGATCCGATGCTCGACGTTCTGGATGAGGCCGATGAGAATTCGTATTGCGTGGTGGAGCTTTCCAGCTTTCAGTTACAAGGCCTGACGTACAAGCCCGAAACGGCAATTATTTTGCCAATTTTGATAGATCATCTCGACTACCATGATGGCCAAGAGGAATATTTTTTGGCAAAAATGAATATTTTATCCGATGAGAAGCAGGCTGTCATTTGTGATGCCAAAACATCTGAAAAATTGCCAACCAAATCTAGCGATAATATAATTACGTATTCCGTGTCGCAAGATGACGCAAACTGTATTCAAGACGACAGCGGTTTTTTGTGTGATATAGCAAACGAAAAAAAGATTCTGGAGGGTGCGGTTGATTTTGCAAGTGGTAAGCAGATACCCGCAGTAGATCTTCTCGCCGCTTATGCATTTGCTTGTTCGCAAAACTTGGATTTTGATTTGAGTAAGTTTAGTGATTTTGAAAAGTTACCTTTGAGGGTGCAGATGGTCGGATCCAAAAAGGGGGTAAAGTTCTTCAATGACTCTGCTTCGACCAACCCATTATCTACTTCTAAGGCCATGGAGATGATGACAGATCCATACTTCTTGATATTGGGCGGATCAGCTAAGGGAATTGCATTCGATGAGCTTGCACAACAGATCGCGAGGGACACAAATCTAGAAAAGGTATTTTTATTTGGCGCAACCGCAGCTGAGATAGCAAATCTGATCAAGAGGCTTGCTGATAAACCACTCGTAGTTAAGGGTACCCTATCGGATGTATTTGTTGATTTGCCAATAGAGTTAAATGAAATTGGATCGGTACTTTTCTCTCCAGCATGCGCAAGTTTTGATCAATATAAAAACTACAAAGAAAGAGGAGATGATTTTAACAGACTTATAAGTTTAATTAATGAATAATTATATTAGAGAAAGAGTAAAACCAGATTACAAGATCGCCATTTTGACGGTTGCATTAGCGTGCTTTGGTTTGGTGATGATTGCTTCAGCCTCAGTTGTGGTCGCTTATGAGAATTTTAAAGGAGCAAATGATTATTATTATCTGTGGAAGCAAGCAACTGCTTTTGTGATAGGTGTACTGGCTATGGGGTTTTTCTCAAACTTTGATTATAGAAATCTTAAAAAAATCGCTTTACCGTTGATGGTTGTGGTTCTGGCTATGCTTGTGGCAGTTTTTATCCCAGGGCTTGGAGACGATGCTAAAGGGGCACACAGATGGCTTGATCTCGGCCTGAGATTCCAACCTTCTGAGATAGCCAAAGTTGCGTTTATGGTTTATCTTGCCGCTTGGCTGGAATCCAGAAAACAGGACTTAAACAAACTATCGAAGGCTCTTATTCCTTTTACATTGATGCTTGGGGTTATTTCACTTCTAATAATTCTTGAGCCCGATCTTGGTACACTCACAATTATAATTTTGACCTCAATAATCATGTTTTTTACTGCTGGTGCGCCTAGTTGGCATATAGCATCATTGGCTGGATTCCTCGGGTTGGTTTTTATAGGTTTCATCCGATCTGCCGAATACAGATGGGAACGTTTCACTACGTTTTTGAATCCTAGCTCTCAAACACTCGATCAGGGTTATCACGTCAATCAGGCTTTTATTGCTGTGAGCCAAGGAGGATTTTGGGGCAGGGGATTTGGCCAGTCCCTGCAAAAGATGAGGTATCTGCCAGAGCCTCATACTGATTCGATCTATGCAATAATATGCGAGGAACTTGGTTTTGCTAGAGCAGTCTTTGTTATTCTAGCGTTTGTTTACCTTTATTATTTGGGAATAAATGTTGCCAAAAGAGCAAAGGACGACTTCGGTAAAATACTGGCGATTGGAATTGTTACATCTCTGAGCGTCCAAGCGTTTATTAATATTGCGGCGATGCTTGGTCTTGTTCCGCTAACTGGAGTAACTCTACCATTTATATCTTATGGAGGAACTTCATTGGTAATTTCATTCATTCAGGTGGGAATACTCTTAAATATTTCTAGGGGTGTCGATGCAAGATAAAAGGATTTTCCTTATCGGAGGTGGTACTGCTGGTCATATACATCCTCTTTTTGCCGTGCTAGAAAAACTAAAAAAAGATAAAAAATATAATTGTGAATTTAAGTATTTCGGTTCTGGCAAGCAGATTGAGCGAAACGTAGCCAAGTCGTATAAAATTGAATATCAAAAATTGATTTGTGGCAAATTTAGACGAAATGCATCCATTTTTACATTTCTCGAAAATATAATTGATGTTTTTCTTGTCTTAGTCGGATTTATCCAATCAATAATAATTTTTACCGAGGACAAGCCCGATTTAATTTTCTCAAAAAGCGGATATGTCTCTGTGCCGATGGTTTTAGCTGCAAAATTATTTCGCATACCAGTGATTGCGCATGAATCAGACTTAGAGGTTAGTCTGTCAACTAAATTAATTCTCCCTTACGTAAAGAGATTGGCTGTTGCTTTTCCGCTTAAAAACTATTCTCGTCAAATCACCCAAAAAGCATTTTATTCAGGGATACCTTTGCGTTCGGAATTTGATGATAAGCGCAATATCAGGGAGAAGTTTGTTCTTATACTCGGAGGAAGTTCTGGCGCTCGTGATTTGAATAATGATTTTTTTAATATTGTGCCAGAAGTTTTAAAGAAACATGATGTAGTTCATATTACTGGTGAGACAGATTTTGAAAGGGCAAAAGAGTTTAGAAGTGGTTTGCCAGCTGAATTAGTCAAAAAATATGAAGTCTCGAAGTATTCTGAAAACGTAGACGAATTAATAAGAAGGTCAGAGTTCATAATATCGAGAGCTGGAGCGACGACGATGTTTGAAATTGCTGCTTTTGATAAAAAGGCGATTTTTGTGCCCATTTCAAGGGTTGTGACAGATCATCAATCGGTTAATGCCGATTATATAAAGACAAACAAAATGGGACTCATCTATAAACATGAAAATGGCCCTAGTAAGTTGCTTGAAAAAATTGAAAAGATGTCTAGTTTTGAAACCAAGATTTCAGAGCTTTCGTTCCCACGTTCATCAGAATTAATGGCTAAAGTAATTCTAGATGAGCTTGAGTATCAGGATTTCCTTAAAATTAAATCAATCTTTATGATAGGTATATTGGGCGTCTCGATGAATGGTCTTGCCAACATTTTTAAAGCGCTAAACAAGAAGGTAGAAGGGAGCGATGCTAAAATTGGAGGACACTGCGCCTCTAACATAAATATTGGCCAAGAGCTTGTGGTGTATAGCTCTGCTGCCTCGAAGAGCTCTGCGGCCAAAGTTGAGCATGACCGTGCAGAGTCTCTAAATATTCCTGTAGTGAAGCGATCGGCCGCTATTGGTAATCTCTTGAAAGGTTTTTGCGCAATTTCGGTTTCGGGGATGCACGGAAAAACAACGACTTCGTCGTTGTTAGCCCAGACATTTGGACTTGCAGATTTCTCGCCATCATTCTTGATCGGAGCCGAGCCAAGCGAAAACAATCCTACGAGTAAGTTGAACTCAGGTCTTGTTTTTATAGCCGAGGCGTGTGAATACGATGGTTCATTTTTAGACTTTCCTACTTTTGCTGCAATCATCACGAATATCGAGGAAGAGCATTTAGATTATTTTAAAGGCGGAATATCTCAGATATATGATGAGTTTGGCAAATTTATTGAAAATATCTATCCCGGAGGATTACTCGTATATTGTAATGACGACAAGAATTCTTTGAGTGTAGTGTCGAAATATATGGAGCTTCTGAAGAGTAAAAATATTGCACTGATATCGTATGGTTTCAAGCCGTCGTCAGATTTTTCAATTCGTGATTATAAGACCGACCAGGATGGTCTAAGCTTCCAAATTAAAACACCATCGAAAACCCTAGAGCTCAAATCCATGTTGATGGGCCAGCATCTCGCTCTGGACTGTGCTGCTGTGGCTGCAATAAGTGAGCACTATGGACTGACGAGTTTTGAGGTTGAGCAAGCATTTGAAATGTTTAATGGTGCTTCAAGACGATTTGAATTTATTGGCGAAAGAGACGGTGTCAAGATATTTGACGACTACGGTCATCATCCAAGCGAAATCGAAACAACGCTTAAGGCGCTTGGTCAGAGATTTCCTAAATCAAAGCAGCTAATTATTTATGAGCCCCATCAACAGAACCGAATGAATAATTTTTTTAACGACTTTGTCAGAGTATTCAAAAATTCTAAGGCGGACAAGATCGGAATTTTACCTGTCTACAAAGTTGCCGGCCGAGATGACAAAGATGGGAAATCTAGCGAAGATTTAGTTAATGCAATAAATGTTGATAATGAAAAAGCCATATACTTTAGGGATTATGATGCGGCTAAGGAATTTATCAGCAAAAATGCTAAAAAAGGTGATATTGTTTTAACGATGGGTGCTACCAATGTTTACGAGGTTGGAACAAAATATTTCCTAGAAGGTTGAATATTTGAGCAATTTATTGGATAAAGAAAGTAATGGAAAAAATTGATAAATTAAGAAATGAACTTGCCGGCGTCGAGGAGTATGTGTCCTTATCGAAATACACAACGTTAGGCTTGGGGGGCAAAGCTAGATTTTTTTATGAGGCTAAGACGGTAGATGATCTTATCCGAGCCATTATCGTTGCGCGAAATTTAGCGGTAAATTATCGGGTGGTTGGCTACGGCTCTAACTTACTTATTTCTGACAATGGATTCGAAGGGCTAATTATTTTGAATAGGGCCAACTCAATCAAAATTGAGCCATCAAGCGGCCGTGCAATTGCGGACAGTGGTGCGAGCCTAACTAGGGTAATTGTAGAGGCGGGCGCAGCTGGATTGAGTGGACTTGAACCTTTGTATGGAATACCTGGTACAGTTGGCGGTGCTGCCTTGGTAAATGCAGGAGCACATGGCGTAAGCTTATCTAGCTTTGTTAAATCTGCAACAATTTTGATTTCTTCAGATAAAATAGTTTCTGTAACTCCGGACTGGTTTGAGTTCAAATACAGAACGTCAAAACTAAAATATAGACATGACGACTTTCCTCCAATAATCCTGAGCGTAATTTTTCAATTTCATCAAAAAAAGAAAGATGACATTCTTGATGAGATTGCAAAATTCAAAAAATGGAGAGAGGCTCATCAGCCGATTGGCGAGAAGACATGCGGGAGTGTTTTTAGAAATCCGGGTGGTTCTGACAATCTAGCAAGTGATGCCCCAGAGAGATCGGCTGGTTATTTATTGGATCAGTCGGGAGCTAAGAAGCTAAGGGTCGGTAATGTCAGAGTTTCTAAAAAGCATGCCAACTGGATAATTAACTCTGGCCAGTCGACTGCCCACGATGCTCGATTGTTAATTGATCATATGAGGGGCGCAGTAATGGAAAAGTATTCACTCAATTTAAAAGAAGAAGTGGAGTATTTGGGTAATTGGAATGATATTTAAACCGCGAGGCGAAGAGGGGACATCGAGGTTTGCAAAGCGTCCAGAAATAATTTCGAGGACACAAGAACAGAAAAAGAAAAAGTTTTCGATAAATTTTAGGCCGCTTAAGAATTTTTTGTATTTAGTCGTAATTATTTTTGTTTTTTATGTAGTATTTTTTTCCAGTTATTTCAAAATTAAAAGTATTGAGATCGATGGAGTAAAATCTGTTGAAATATCAGATTACCTGCATAGGACATTGGTTGGTAAAAATATTGTTTTATTTCAAACGGGGTCGTATTTAAGAGACCTTGTAAAGGAATTTCCTGTTTTGGCGGAGGCTAATATCGTAAGAGGCTTGCCAAATACCATAAAAGTTAATGTAAGTGAGCGTGATCAGGTCTTAATCTGGTGCAATGCTGCTGGGTGTTTTAATATAGATACCTACGGTTATGCTTATGAAAAAGTTGAAAAGCCAACCGATAAAGTTGTTCTGATTGATGACGGGAATGTTGAGGTAAAAGATGGCGCGCGAGTGACTACGCCACAATTTATTGCATTTTTCCTTGACGCGATTAAACAGCTAGATGCAAGTGGAATAAAAGTAAAAGAGGCAAGAATTTCAGAAACAACGTTTAAAGTTGCGTTTGTTACCCAAGATGGTTGGCAGGCTATTTTCGACTCTTCTTCATCGCTGGTTAATCAAGTGAGTTCGGTTGTGCAGGTCGTCAAAGATAATCGCGCTGACTTGAAAGAATACGTAGACGTTCGTGTGCAGGGAATTGCATATATAAAATGAGTTATGATAATTGGATCTATAAGAGTCGGTTTCCTCAAGATGTGGTCACCGAAATTTTAAAAAATAGGAATGTTGAAAATCCTGATAAATTCATAAATCCAAAATATGAAGATCTTGTCGACCCATCAGTTTTTAAAGATATTGATAAAGCTCTCGAGCGTATTCGTAGTGCCGTAGCCTCAAACGAAAAAATCGGAATATTTATGGATTATGATGCTGATGGTGTTACAGGAGGCGCAATAATGCATAAAGCTCTTAGTAACGTTGGAGCTGAGCTTGAATATTACGTGCCGGAAAGAACAGAGGGCTACGGTCTTAATGAAAAGGCGATTAATGAGTTCGCCAAAAAAAAGGTGGGTCTCTTGATAACCGTTGATTGTGGAGTCAAAAACCACAAGGAGATTGCATTTGCTAACGGCGTGGGTATGGATGCGATTATCGTTGATCACCATCAATTGGACGAGGCACTTCCAGAGGCCCTAGCAATCGTTCATCCCAAAATTGTAAAAAGAGGCATAGGACTTGACCTATCTGGTGGTGGCGTGGCGTTCATGCTCTCCCGTGCGATTTTAGAAGACCATGGGCGAGCAAAGTGGCTTATTGATCTCGCGGCAATTTCATCGGTTGCCGATGTGGTCCCAATCGTTGATGATAATCGTACGATCGTTAAGTACGGTTTAATTGTTTTAAACAAAACGAAAAATATTGGGCTTAAGGCGCTTTACAGTGTTGCTGGCTTAAATAATAAATCGATAGGTGTATATGATATTGGATTTGTAATAGCTCCTAGACTAAACGCTGCAGGACGTATCGCACATCCCAAAGATGCATTTAAACTATTGATCTCTGAAAATACTGAAGAAGCCAAGCAATTAGCTGAAAAATTGAATCATCTTAATCAGATTAGACAGGATAAGCTCGCAAACGCCATAAAAGAGGCTGAGCTCGAAGTTTTGAAATCAAAACAAGACACAGCCAACGCAATCGTGCTGCTTGGCCAATGGGACGAGGGGATAATTGGTCTAGTTGCTTCGAAAATTTGTGAAAAATATAATCGTCCGGCGATTATTCTAACCAAAGTGGATGGTTTTCTGAAGGGAAGCGCCAGATCGATTAAATCAATTAATGTAACTGACCTCATTGGTTGTGCTGGTGAGCACTTACTATCTTATGGCGGTCACATACAGGCAGCAGGCCTGAGTTTGAAAGCGGACAAATATCAAACATTTATTAAAATTATTAAATCAGAAGCGAAAAAATTTGATAAAAAACTATTTGTTAGAAATTTGCAGATTGATGCATTACTGCACGCCGACCAGCTAAACTTGAAATTAGCTGAGCAGATCGAAAAATTACAGCCATTCGGGATGGGTAATCCAAGACCGAATTTTGCAATTGAAAACGTTACTGTTCGAGACATAAAGACGATTGGCAAGGATTCAAATCATCTAAAGGTTACGCTGTGCAGTGCGGATACCGCTAATCAGTGTTTGATGTTTGATTATATAAACAAAAGCTGGTTTATTGAGGCTGGTGATAAAATTGATGTTGTTTTCAGTCTCAGTATAAATGAGTGGAATAACAGAAGAAACTTGGACTTAATTGTTGAAGATGTCAAAAAAAAATAAAACTATTTGGGTTTGCTCAAGCTGTGGCGGAGAGCATTTGGAGTGGGCTGGAAAGTGTAATTATTGCAATGAGTGGAATACGCTTAAGCAAATTTCTGAGACTGAGAGTGTAGTTCATGCAGAGGAAATTCACAAGACGAAGTTGGCTGATATCGCTAGTGACAACAAAGAAAGAATACAGACTTCTATCAGCGAATTCGATTTAGTCCTTGGCGGAGGGATTGTGCGTGGTTGCGTTATTTTACTTGGTGGACAGCCTGGTATCGGAAAGTCAACATTAGTTTGGCAGATTGCTAGTTCGGTTAAGGGGGATGTTTGCTATATTGCTGGCGAAGAGTCTCCAGAGCAAATAAAACTTAGGGCCAGTAGACTGAACGAATTAGCCTCTAATGTTACGATTTATGAAAATCAAGATATTAGCTCTGTGCTTCCGGATATTAAAAAATCGAAGCCACAGCTACTCATAGTTGACTCAATACAAACAGTTTTTGACCCAGCGGTCAGTGGTTCGGCGGGGAGTTTGGTGCAAGTAAGAGAGTCTGCTCTTAAGATCATAAACTTTGCCAAGAAAAACTCTATTGCCGTTATCTTGATTGGCCATGTGACAAAAGATGGCGAAGTGGCGGGCCCCAAGACTCTTGAGCACTTGGTGGACGCTGTTTTTTATCTGGAAGGTGCAGAGGGCAACGAGCGATATTTGAGATCAAGTAAGAATAGATTTGGTCCAACGGATGAGATTGGCATATTTGTGATGAGTGAAAAGGGGTTAAAATCAGAACCAAATTTTGGTGCGATCAAACCAAACAAGACTCTTCCTGAGGGCGTCTCTCGCGTTGCGATTATTGAGGGGAGTAGAGTGATATTTTTAGAGGTTCAAGCGTTAACTCAAAAAAATCAGTACGGGTTTCCTAAGCGGAATTGTGTGGGGTTTGACTTGAATCGTTTACAGATGATTATTGCGGTGCTTGCTCGTCATGGAGACGTCAATCTACTCGAACACGATGTTTATTTGAATGTTAGCGGGGGATATAAGGTAAAGGATCCAATTTGTGATCTGGCTGCCATGATGGCGTTGGCGAGCTCAACTCGCGAAATTTCTCTTTCTGGCGATGCTATTTTTCTAGGGGAGGTTGATCTAGCTGGGATGTTGCATTTGCCAAACTCTGCCAAGAAAATAATCAAAACAGCTGAAAAACTTGGATTTGAGACGGTTTTGGCCAAGACAACGTCAAAAATATTTTGCGTGAGAACCTAATTAGTCGTAAAGCTACCGGTAAAGCTTGATTGAGAAGTGTCTATTTTAAAGTAAATTTTTGTTGATGCTGGGAGTCCTGTTAGCGTCGCGCTATGGGCCGTGGTTTGATTGCCGGAGGCCTTTGACGACCCATAATTTGTATCGAGCCCATAGTAGATTGTTGAATTGCTCGTTATATCTGTGTTGAATGTGATTGTTCCCGAATTGATGGTAATTGCCGAAACATTAACATTGCTTATTTTGGCCGCAGCCGTATTTTGAATAGTGACTTTAATCGAGTTAGTCGCACCTACTCCGTTGCTATCTGTCATTTTGGCCATCAAAGTATACGATCCATTTGGATATTTTGTAGAGTCAAATACTATCGAATACGGTGACGCATTAGACGATCCTATCTCCGAATCATTGAGGTAATATGCTAAATTTGCGACGCCGTGATTAGTCTGGGTATTTACTGAAATTGTTGTTTGCTTCGAGATTGTAGAATTATCAGAAGGGCTAGTGAGGGAGACCGAGGTTGCCCCATAGTCAGTGTCTTTTTCTGTGGGCGGAAGCTCAAATCCTCTAGCTTGCACCCATGCTCTAACTGGAGATTCCCAATTGGGGTATTTTCGCCATGCATCACCCCACTCATTATGAATGTTTGAGAATACCTTGTCTTCGATTAGCTCTGGTGGAGTTGAATCGGTCGCGAGCAAATTGTTTGATTTATTAACTCTAAAGCCCGCGTTGACATTATCTTTTTCGGTTGGTACTTGCCAAGACGTGAAGATATCTTTGACGGTTTCTTTTGAGTATTGGGTGGGTAGCTTGTTCGAATATTTCTCTACAGTTAACTCTTGAATTCCTTCTGGCCTTGGCCAGTCTTCGGTTGTGGCCAATCTGGCCATATAGTCGTGAAATATTGGAGCGGCAACGACCGATCCGTCTGCACCGTTTGCCATTTTTGTATTGTCGTTGTTACCGACCCAAACGGCTGTTGAAAACTTAGTTGAGTATCCAACTGTCCATGCATCGTGAAATTCTTGTGTTGTTCCGGTCTTGGCTGCTACTTTTAGATCCCCGAAATTCAGTGGATTATTGCATCCGAAGACCATACATCTTGCGTTATTGTCACTAAGTACGTGAGACATCTGGTAGGCTAGCTGAGGGTCGAGTGCTTGGGTCTTGTTTGTCTCGGGTTTGTATTCATAAAGAACTTTATTCTGATGATCCTGAACCTTTTTAATTGCCACTGGCTTGTGGAACTGTCCTGCATCTGAAAATGCTGCGAATGCTCCCGCCATCTCAATCGGCTTAACTTCACCACCCCCCAGTACCAGAGAAAGTCCATATCTTTCTGGGGTAGTAAGTGTTGTTATTCCAAGATCCTTGGCTGTCTTAAGTGCTTCGGGGAGGCCTACCAATGCCAAGGTTTTTACTGCAGGAATGTTGAGTGAGTTGTCTAAAGCAGTTCGCATCGTGACCGCTCCGTTTGTCCGTCCATTATAGTTTTGTGGAGCATATCCATTAAAATCAGTTGTGACGTCAAATAGATTGAATGACGGGGAGAATCTCGGCTGTTTAAAAGCCGTTGCGTATACAATTGGTTTAAATGAAGAACCTGGCTGACGAGCAGAGTCTGTAACATTAACATTTCCACCGTTTTTAATATCGAAGAAATCTTTTCCGCCTACCATCGACACGATTTCGCCAGTTTTGACATCTAGGGAAACCATTGCTGCATTGGTCGCTTTGTATTTTTCAACTTTTGGTTCGCCATTTGCGATAGCTTCCTCGGCCCACTTTTGTTTTTCCGAATCTAGGGTTGTTGTAACGGTTAATCCGCCGCTATCAACCATTTTTTCGCCATATTCTGCGACTAGTTTTTCTTTTACATACATCACAAAGTGCGGTGCCTTAATAGACTCGCGACGTGCCTTAAAGTCTGGATGATCTTTGTTTGGAGTCTGCGTCTTAGCATCTGTAGCTTGTTGTTCGGTAATATATCCTGCTTTAACCATTCGATCTAGGACATAGTTTTTTCTTATGAATAATTTATCAGTATGTGAGCCGTATGGGGAGTAATATGTCGGCGATTGAGGGATAGCGGCAAGCGTGGCGGCTTCAGAGAGACTAAGATCTTTTGCGTCTTTACCGAAGTATGTTTGGCTAGCTTCTTGCACTCCATAAAGATTTCCTCCGTATGGAATTTCATTGAGATACATAGTAAGAATTTCTTCTTTATTGTAGATCTGCTCAATCTCGAGGGATAGGATCAATTCTTTAATCTTGCGCGAGATTGATTTTTCATTGGATAAAACTGCATTTTTTACAAACTGCTGTGTAATTGTAGATCCGCCTTGCGACTTGCTCATGTGCAAAACGTTGGAAACCAATGCCCTCGCGAGTCCTCTGAAGTCTACTCCGTGGTGGTTGAAAAAGTTTGTATCTTCAACTGCGACGGTTGCGTTTCGTACATCGTTTGGCATCTGAGATTTATCAACGATGTTTCTTCTCTCATTCCCTGTCTCATAAAGCACATCGCCATTTGATGCAAGAATTCTAGTGGATTCAGAGGCATGTAGCTTGGCGAGCTTTGAAGGCGTTGGAATATCTTTGGCATACCACGCGAAAAGCAAAATAATAAAAGCAAATACTCCCAGTATGGTGTATAAAATTTTTTTCTTGAGTAATTTTTTTTCTTCCTTGGTTGTTGGTATTTTTGCCAACTTCTTTCCGCGGAAGTTTACAATTCCAGCTAATTTCATATTGATTTTTACATTTGAATTATACCATAAAGTGAGATAGAATACGTCTAGTCCCACGAGGTAAATAAACAAAAAAACTATAGGGTATAAGCCCGAGAATGTAAAGCATTCCATGTAATGCTTAGAAAGAGCTTAAAATGGAAAAGATAGAAGAGCTTTTAACGCGTGGAGTAGAAAATATTTTCCCCTCCAAGGATGTTTTGGAATCGATTTTAAAATCTGGGAAAAAGCTAAAAATCTACAACGGTATCGATCCAACTGGCCACCTTCATATTGGACATATGGTGGTATTGAAGAAATTGAGACAATTTCAAGAGCTGGGTCATGAAGTGATTGTTCTCATTGGAGATTTTACAGCTCAAATAGGTGATCCAACCGACAAAAAGGCAACCCGTCAACCGCTCACTCGAGAGCAGGTAGAAAACAATGCCGAAAACTACAAATCCTTAGTCGGAAAAATAATCGACACTAACCACGTCAATATGAAGTTTCTCCACAATGAAGAGTGGACGAACAAACTAAAGCCAGTTGATTTATTGGAACTAGCGTCAAATTTTACGGTTCAGCAGCTGATCGAACGCGACATGTTTCAGGAGAGACTGAAAAACGGCAAGGAGATTCATCTGCACGAGTTTCTTTATCCAATATTTCAGGCCTACGACTCAGTGACGATGGATGTGGATATGGAGATAGGAGGTAATGATCAGACATTCAATATGCTAGCGGGTAGAAACCTAATGAAAAAGATGAAGAATAAAGAAAAGTTTGTTTTGGCGATGAAGCTTTTAACTGATCCGAGTGGTAAGAAGATGGGCAAGACTGATGGCAATGTTATAAATCTCGATGATAGTTCTGAGAATATTTTTGGCAAGGTTATGGCTTTTCCTGACGAGCTAATCATAGTCGCCTATGAGTTGCTTAGTAGCTTGAGTATGGATGACGTGATGACTATCGAGGATAAATTGCAGAATGGAGCCAATCCAAGAGACGCAAAAGTCGATTTAGCGTTCGATATTGTCCGTCAACTTAAGGGCGACGGGGAAGCCCAGAGAGCTAAGCAAAATTTTGTAAATGTATTCTCAAAAAGAGAAACTCCTGAGAATATTAAAGAGTATAAACTTGATGCAAGTACAAAACTCATCGATGTTCTTTGTGATTCCGCCATAGCCGAGAGTAAATCACAAGCTCGAAGACTAATTGAGCAGGGAGCGGTCAAGATTGATGGGGAGCAGATAAAAGATGCCGAATTTATCGTTGAGCCGGGAGAGTCTCGAACTCTAAAAGCGGGGAAGCTTAACTTTCTTAAGCTCGTATAATAAATGATTAAAGATTTGGTTAAAGAGAGCTTGCTGCAGACTCTAGAGTTAGACGATATTGAAGTTGAAATTTTTTCTCGATTTGCTGACTTGGCCATTAATCCATCGCAGGTTAATGAAATTTCTAAGAAAACGGGATTATCACCAGATGAGATTGCAGAAAAGATTAAGACAAAGCTTGTCGAAGACGAGATCGCAGATCACGTAGAGCTAAAGTCTGGCTTTATCAATATCCAGCTGACAAGTTCAATCCAGGAATCCGAAATAAGGAAAATGGCTTCGGATCTGGACGAGTATTTGCTCGATCCGAAGACCTCAGAGAAGAGGATAATTTTTGATTACTCCCAGCCAAATATCGCCAAACCTTTTTCTGTTGGACACTTACGCTCGACGGTGATCGGTCAGGCAAATTTAAATATTCATAAGGTTCTTGGTGCAAAAATATTCGGGATAAATCACATCGGTGACTGGGGCACGCAGTTTGGAAAATTGATTTATGCAGTTAAAAATTGGGGCGATGAACAAAAGATCGAGGCTGATCCAATCAAGGAATTGGTAGCGCTTTATCAAAGGTTTCATCGGGAGGCGGAAGAGAATCCAGACCTAAATAAAGATGCTGCCGAGTGGTTTAGAAAACTCGAACTCAAGGATGAGGAAGCGACTGAGCTTTGGAAAAAGTGTATAAAGTGGAGCTTTGCCGAATTTGATCGTCTTTATAAAGTATTGAATGTTTCAATTGACGAAACAATTGGTGAGAGTTTTTATGCCGATAAGACTGATGATGTAATATCACAACTTAGACAAAAGGGAATATTGAAAGAGAGTGAAGGAGCGCAGATTGTCGAGCTTGAAAATATGCCACCAGCCATTATTCAAAAATCAAACGAATCCACGTTGTACATGACTAGAGACTTGGCTGCGATCAAATATCGCGTCGAGAACTACAAACCAACCGAGATTATCTATCATGTTGGAAACGACCAGTCGTTGCATTTTCAGCAGCTATTCGGGGTTGCCAAATTAATGGGTTGGGTGGATGGGATAAAGTTGACATTCGCTGGACATGGAATGATGCGCTTAGAGTCAGGGAAAATGTCGACTAGAGCCGGTAGGGTTGTCCTACTTGATGATTTAATTGGCGAGGCCAAGGTAAGGGTTGGCGAGGTTTTCAAGGAGCACGAAAGTTCTTCTGACGAGTCGAAGGTTCAAGATGTGGCAGTATCCGCTATCAAATATGCTGATCTTTCTTCCAACAGGAAGTCAGATGTTGTGTTTTCTTTCGATCGTTTGATTGATCTCAAGGGCAATAGCGCAATTTATTTACAGTATTCGTATGCGAGAATTAGATCTCTTATTAGGGAATTTGAAAAAAGATTTGGCAGTCTAGAATCGGAAGTTTGCTATGATGAGAATACGTCAGATTTGATTAAAAAATTGTTAGAGTTCAAGCCAGTTTTGATATCGGCATCGGAGAGCTCAATGCCAAATTCTTTAACAGAATATTTATTTGAGCTCGCAAATGAGTTTAACCGATATTATGAAAAGGTCAGAATTATTGACGAGGACAAGGAAAAGTCACTTCCAAGGATCTTAACCTGCGCTGCAGTTAGCGAAGTTCTCGGCAAAGGCCTAGATTTGCTTGGTGTGAGCAAATTCGAAGAGATCTAATTGATTCTATAGGTTAGTAGGGAACTAGCATCTAGAAGGAAGAGCTGATTATTCGTTTCGTCAATTTCCATATCTTTTATTGCTTTACTATCTTGGAGTTGATATTGCTTGACAAATCCACCCGACTTTTTAATTTTGATGAGTCGTGTTGAAGATCCGTCGTTGGCAAGCAGATATAGAAATTCAGATGACTCGGTGGTTTTAATAATCTGATAATCTTGCATCTTTTCCGATGCTGGCATTTCAAAACTAATCTTGCCCGTTTCTAGTCCTCTAGAATATTTGGTTATAGTTCCGTCTTGGGTAAGCGAATATATGCTGCCGTCGATCGCGAAGCTAACTGTGTTTGCAATGCTGGAGCCATCTTTTAGGTAGGGGGTGGGGCTTTGAAAGCTGCCATTGTTATTTGTAAATTTAAAAATTTGGGAGCCTATGTTGTCAAGTAGATAAAGATTCGTGGCAAATGAGTTAATTAAGCCGGAATTTTGCATTTCAACATTAATTGGAGTTGCAGAGTTTTTTACTAAATCAACTCTCACGAGTTTCTTGTTCTTGGATATAACCGCGAGATTTGTTTGATCGATAATCGTGCTTGAAAATGCTGCGTCTGTGCCTAGGCCTAGGTCGAAACCCTTCGAGAATGCTATCTCGTTGATTTTTTTATAATAGAACTTAGTTGACCCAACCAAAACAAGGGAGTTGCCGTTTAATTCTATGGTCTGCGGTTCGTTCACTTCGCTTACTAATTCAGGTTGGATTGACTGAAGTTTGGTGATATCAACTATTTTAGCGTTTGCTTTTTGAATTGATGCATTTGCTGAATCGGCAAACTTTGTGCCAGCAAGCGATTGCGCTACTGAAATTATATTTTTTAATTTACCAAGTGCTCCCGTTGTATCGTTTTTAGAAATGAGAATTGAGGCCTCTCCCTCCAATGAAACAATTTGATTTTGTTTAGACTGAGCGTCTTTCTGTGATTTAGAATTATTTTTTTCATATGTTCCAAATAGAATTGCCCCTATGAGAATTAAAACAACGGGTATCAGAAAGATAGCATACATCTTTGATTTCTTTTCTCCATAAATTCCAGATTTAATCAGATTTCTCCTCGACTTATTCTTTAGTTTTAGGAAAGATTTTACAATTACACCAATAATTTTATTTACTAGACTATCTTCGTGACTATTTATCGATGCTTGAGAAACTTTACCATCTAGCTTTTCGATTTTATCACTTGCGACTTCTTTGGTTCTCTGTAGGGCTATCTTTGATTTCTCTTTGGATTTTTCTATCCCCTTTTTTGCAATCGGAGTTATCGCACCTGATATTTTCGCAAAGCCATTTTTTAAAAAACCGCTGAGAGATGAGCTGATGTTACTGATGGCATTTTTCGATAATGTTGAGATACCTACAACCTGATGATCAAGATAGACAGCTTCTAATTTCTGATCTGTAGGTAGATCGGCTAATTTTTCCTTAGTTGTTAGTTCGAGAAATATTGCATTTGCATCACTCGCACCGTGCATTTGAACTATTTGAGCACATTCCAGAGCAGCTGCTGTTGGAGCTAGATTTGAAACAATCAGACGAAGTTCGTTTGGGTTGATAATCTCAAAAAAGCTTTCATTTGCAATCACAATTCTGTCATTTTCCTGTAGCGACCCGCTGGTCAAATTGGAGAATGTCTTTAGTGGATGTGGAGCTTCTTCTTGCTCGAGTCCTTCAGTGATATGATTGACTCTGCCACCTCTGTATAAATAGGCGTGGGATTTACCTGTTTGAGCAAAGTGAATTTCAGCTTTATTTACAAGCACTAAAACGCTAGAGAGCTTTCCGATCCATTCTGTTTCTCCATTTTGTGCGCTTTTAGCTAAAGACTCATTGACTTTCTTGACTGCTTCTTCAAAGTTATTTAACTCCGAGGAGTCATGTCCTCGATAATACTCTCTGATTAATGTGTTGATTACAGTTTGGCCAACCTGCGCAGTGCCAAACCACGGGCTCTTAATCTCAACGTGAGAAAAGACTACTCCGAGTTCGGCCTGATCCTTATCTTGCGGGATATAAATTTGACACGTCAAAAAACGATCAGCAACCTTGTCTGAGGTCGTTAGCCGAGTGTAATTAATAATCTCACTCATATCTTTTTAAATATTAGCAGACGAGGTTGTTTATTGATACTTTTTCGTCTGTCTTTTGTATTATCTATCAGTATTCGAATATTTATCAAGTACAAAGAGTTCGTAAAGTGAAAAGTTCTTAAAGTTCATAAAGAAAAAATAAATTATTCAACTCACTTTATAAACTTTATAACTTTATAAACTTGATGAACTTATGAATAAACTTTACAAACTATTTTCTTGATGTAGATTAAATCTAATGCCATTAGCTAATGAACTTAGACCAAAGAGTCTGGACGATTTTGTAGGACAAGCGCAAGTTGCTGGTCCTGATAGTTGGTTGAGAAGATCACTCGAAAAAGATCAACTCTCATCGATGATTTTTTTTGGACCTCCCGGAACAGGTAAAACTACTCTGGCGCATATAATTTCTCAAATGACAAAATCAAGATTTATTCAGGTTAATGCAGTGCTGGGGACTGTCAAGTTGCTGAAAGTTGAACTAGAAGATGCGATCAAACATAAGCAGGCGGGTGAGAGTACGGTTATTTTTGTCGATGAAATCCATAGATTTAACAAGTCTCAGCAGGACGTACTTTTACCTTATGTTGAGCGAGGTGATATCGTATTGATCGGGGCTACTACGGAAAACCCTTCATTTACCGTTATTTCTCCTTTGATATCGAGATCGAAGGTGTTGGTTTTTAATCGCTTGGAAGGCGAGGACTTAGAGAAAATTCTGGCTCGACTCAAGAAGAAATTTCCTAAAGTCAAAATTGATAAGGAGGCGGAAAAGATTCTTGTTGAGGCGGCGAACGGTGATGCTCGTCTCTTGATAAACGCTTTCGAGGATCTTTCGCTTAATTATTCTTCTATAACTAAAAAAGTTATTGACAAGTCTAGCCTCTTAAAGGTCTTAAAATACGATAAGAACGGTGAGGAGCATTACAATATTATTTCAGCCCTTCACAAGTCGATGAGAGATTCTGATCCCGATGCGGCTGTTTATTGGATGATGAGGATGATTGAAGCCGGTGAAGATCCACTATATGTGGCTCGCAGACTAATCAGGTTTGCTGCAGAGGACATTGGTCTTGCCGATCCACACGCGTTGCTCGTTGCAACAGCAGCATATGACTCTTGCCACTACATTGGGTTGCCGGAATGCGATGTTGTCCTGACAGAAGCAGTTGTCTATCTTTCGGTTGCGCCAAAGAGTAATGCTTGTTATGTGGCTGTCATGGAGTCGAGGGCTGATATCAGAAAATTCGGCAATCTAGATGTACCGAAAAATATTCGAAATGCGCCGACAAAGCTTATGAAAGAGTGGGGTTATGGTAAGGATTATAAATATGCCCATAATTTTGATAATGCAAAAGTCGATCAACAACATTTGCCCGATGTGATAAAGAATAAAAAGTATTATCATCCGACAGACAGGGGGATTGAGTCTAAAATCAAGGCAAAGTATCCAAATAATTGAAAATTCTAATAGTTGACATATAATAGGTAGGTTAAATAATGCGGAGGCATAATGGAAGAAGATACAAAACCTCAAGAGGGTGCAGACGTCGAAGAGGAAAAGGATAGCGAAGATTCCTGTTCAGACTGCTCCTCGTGCAGCGGCTGTTGCTAAAATAGAATAGGGGGCTTCAATGGCCCTCTTTTCTTTTTGCTATGGAATATAAAATAATACGATCTCGCCGAAAGACGATTTCTATTGAAATTAGATCTGGTGAAATAGTCGTAAGGGCACCAATCTTGGTCCCTAAATTTGCGATTAATAAATTTGTCTTACAGAAGGCCGACTGGATAAATAAATATCTGCAAAAGACATCACTGCCAAGTACGATCGGAATTGGTAAGATAATGTTTGGCGGTGTTCTTCGAAATTTAGAATTTGCAGACGGGCCAAACGAAATAATTTTTGATGGTGCCAAGATGATAGTTTTAACTTCGGGAAATTCTACCAAGTTGCAAAATTTAAAATTAAAACAGTTTTTAATCAAAGAGAGCCGTGATGCAATCGAAAGACACCTAAAGCGTTATGAGCATAATTTCGAAGTCGACTATGATTTTACGATTAAAATGTACAAGTCAAAGTGGGGGAGTTGCTCGCCACAAAATGAGCTAACATTTAATGGTAAGCTGATAATGGCGCCAGACGAAGTAGTCGAATATGTTGTTGTTCACGAGCTTTGCCACACGAGAGTAAAAAATCATTCAAAAAAGTTCTGGAATGAAGTTGGGCTAATATTGCCAGATTATAAACGCAGGAGGCGATGGTTGAGGGCAAATCACCATCTTTTAGACTATGAAAATCGTTAGTTGGAATATCAATGGCATCAGGTCTGGATTTGCACAATTCAAAGAATTTATTAAAAACCACGATCCGGATATTATTTGCCTTCAGGAGATTAAGATTGCCGAAGCCGATCTAACTGATGAGCTAAAAAATCTAGCAGGGTATCATTCTTTTTTTCACTGTGCGCAAAAGAGAGGATATAGTGGTGTCGCCATCTATACTAAGATTCTACCCAAGTCTGTTTTTGCGGGAATTGGTCTAAAAGAATTTGATGACGAGGGGAGGCTCATAGGCGCCGATTTTGGCGATTTCAAATTAATAAATTTGTATTTTCCGCATTCATCAAGAGACTTAAAGCGGCTGGACTTCAAATTGAAATTTAATAATGAATTTATTAAATTTTTAGAGAAGACTGACGGAAATCTGATTATTTGCGGAGATTTAAATGTCGCCCATGAAGAGATTGATCTTGCAAGGCCCAAGGATAATAAAAACAATGCAGGTTTTACACCGATCGAGAGAAAGTGGATGGACGACTTTTTGAATCAGGGGTATATTGATGTCTTTCGAAAGCTTTATCCAGACACGCAGAAATTTACTTGGTGGTCTAATCGAGCGGGGGTTAGGGCTAAGAATATCGGCTGGCGTATCGACTATTTTTTAACGAAAAATCTAGTTTTTGAAAAAGTCAAAGACGTAAAAATTCACGCGGATATTATGGGGTCTGATCATTGTCCTATTGAACTTGACCTGTAAATTGCCTAGAATTATTTTAGATTAACTTGAAGGGGGTGATTTTAGTGGATTCAATATTAAGCGATCAACAGTCGGCGGGATGGCTTTTGGGCTCAGTCGCAGGCATATTCTTCTTTGCGGTGCTTATACTGTGGAGTCTTGTTTGGAAAGCGATTGCGCTTTGGAAATCGGCCCGAAGGGGGGATACCGCATGGTATGTTGTGATGACTATCGTAAACACCCTTGGAATCTTGGAGATCATTTATGTCTTCGCAGTTGCCAAGGACCAAGCTGCTGTCAAATCACATCCCGTGATCAAAGAAGAAAATAAATAGAAAATAATGCAACAAAAAAACGGAAGACTCGTAGTTCTTGGTATGTCCGGGGGAGTTGATTCTTCCGTTTCTTTGATGATTTTAAAAAATGCCGGCTATGATGTGGTCGGAGTTTCGCTTACATACGACATATGGCGATGTGCCAACAGAAATGAAAACGTATGCTGTTCAAAAGAATCATTTGAAAATGCCAAAAAAGTTTGTGGGTATTTTAACGTAAAACACGAAATCATTGATGTGTCGGATGAATTCAATAATGAAGTCATTGAATATTTTAAACAAGAATTAGCAAACAATCGAACTCCGAGCCCTTGTGTATTTTGTAATCCCAAGGTCAAATTCAAGTCATTACTCAAATATGCCGAAAAAACTGATGCTGATTTTGTGGCGACTGGTCATTATGCACGCTCGCGCGAAGTTAAAAGTGAAAAGCCAAAAGTTAAAAGTAAGATTAAAAACAATGGAGAGGTTTTGCTTTTGCAAGCCAAGGACAAGACAAAAGACCAAACGTATTCGCTTTCATTTCTGACTCAAGCCGAACTTTCAAAAATCATTTTCCCTCTTGGTGAATTATCAAAATCTGATGTGTATGAATTAGCCAATAAAAATGAAGCTTTAAAGCTTTATAAAAATATAAAGCAGAGCCAAGATTTTTGTTTTTTGGGGCGAGATCAGCTCAATGAGTTTATCGAAAAAGAAATTGCGCCTAAATCAGGAAAAATAGTCGAACTAGATGGTGAGGTATTGGGTGAGCACAAAGGACTTCCATATTATACGATCGGGCAAAGAAAGGGGATTGAGCTTGCCGGAGGTCCTTATTATGTTGTTGGTAAGGATATCAAAAACAACGAACTCATCGTTTCAAAAGATGAAGAAAAATTATTGTCAAAAGAGGTTTATCTAAAACCATTTAATTTGATAAATGAAATTAAATTGCCAGTTAAGGTTGAGGCAAAATTACGATCTGCTCAAGATTTATTTAAGGCTGAGTTGTTAGAAGAGGGTGATTCTTTGATTCTAAAATTTGATCAGCCACAAAAATCCGCTACCGAGGGACAGATTGCGGTGTTTTATGATGGCGAGAAGTGTTTAGGATCTGGGGTTATAGATAGGGTTATTGGTTGATTTTTTAAGTCCTAAAACTTATGGTTAAAACCATTTTCGGCACATTACCTTTAAGAAGCGCTCGCTACGACCAGCGTCTTCGCTCACTCGGTACTCGACAAATTTTTTTCTCCGCCAGCTGGCGGAGAAAAACCATGCAAATTTGTCTGCGTATGTTCTTAAAGGCAACGTGCTAGAGATATTAAAAGCATGCGCAAGTTGTTTGAGAACGGCAAAACTTCATATTTAGGGTAGATTGTTGAAATACTTTATTGAATCATCGATTGCAGTAATATCTTTAGGCGCTATACCTTCGATCAACTTATTATTTGCCTCTGAAACATTCTCAACGATAACGTCAGAGAACGCAAAAATAAACGGATGAATCCAATCTTTTATGGTCTTTCCTCTGAATACTAAGTTGGTTTTTCTATGTTCGCTATTTTTAGGCAGCACAGTAATAACGGGTTTTTTGAAGTATTTCGCAATAACCATCTCCTGAGAAGTGCCTACGCCTATTTTGTTTTCGCAATTAACAATGATCAAGTCGCTGTCTTTAATGTTCCTGCAGTCATATCCAAATACTGCTAAAAAATCACTTTCATTAAAGTTCGGATCTCGATCTGATGGGTCGACAAAAATAGCTTCTATTCTCTTTGATAGGTCTTTTTTATAGTAGTTGCGCCAATTTTTAAAATCGACTTTTTCCTCGTCGCCTTTCGGCACGCTGCCTGCTAAATAAATTTTCATAATATTCAAAAAGTTTGGTCGCCGCGTATATTCTGCGTTAGCAGAAAACGCGGCTGACCACGTTTCCATTCCGCATAGCGGAATAGGATATACGTGGTCGGGGCAGCGGGACTATATTGAATAACTATTATTTTGATTTTGAGTACCACCTCAAAATCCCCTACGATCTCAGGACCATTATTTTCTCTGTCGGGGCAGACAGACTTGAACTGTCGACCTCTGGACCCCCAGCCCAGCGCACTACCAACTGTGCTATACCCCGACAGAGAAAATAACCCTGCGCGTGGACTTTATCCTGCCGAATGGCGGGAAACTACGCTATGCCCCGTCATCGCTTACGCGAAACTCATAAATAACCGATAATGATTTTCAATGTAATTACTTTTTCTCATATAATTATTATTTATTCAATAATTTTGAGATTTGAGATCTGGATTTTGAGATAATTTTTGGCTTTGCAAAAATCAAAAACTCCTGCGGGTGATGATGTTATGTTCCTGATATTTTCAGGTGGGTGAGCGCACATCTGGACCGAAGTCGAAATGATATTGCTCTCCCTTATATAAGTTTGTTGAAACAAATTACATCATGTACGCAGGAGCTAGCTCGATTATAGCAGAATTTAGAGTCCTTGAATTAGGAAATTAGATATTGTACTTACGATATTGAGAAGAAAATTTCCGGTCGAAGCGGAGAACAATAACATCGCAATAAGAATAAATGGTCCATATCTCTCGAGAGTCAGATAATTTTCGTCTGATAATATGAGGTGCCAGACCTTGCTTCCATCTAGTGGCGGGATTGGCAAAAGGTTAAAGACTGCTAAAACGACGTTTACCTGTAATAGGATAATTAGAAAGCTTACTGAGGGCAGTGCGCGGATGATGAGGCTCAAGATAAGTGCGAAGAGCAAGTTGGATACTGGACCGGCGATAGCGGTAAGGAAGTTATCTCTAGAGGGCCTTCTAAAATTATAAATATTTACCATTACTGGCTTTGCGTAGCCGAAAGCGATTGCCCCTCCGCTAGAAAAGAGCAGAATTATCGGAAGCAATATGGTGCCGAAAAGGTCGATATGTGCCAGCGGATTTAAGGTCAACCGCCCCATGGCTTTTGCCGTTGGGTCTCCCAGTTTGTCAGAAGCGAATGCGTGGGAGGCTTCATGAACCGATAGTGCGATGAAAAAAGCTATAAATCCCGTAATTAAGTCCATAGATGTTGATTATCCTGTAATTTTTTGGTAAAGTCTTTACGTAAAAAGTTTAACTGAAAGAGATGAAAATGGCAAAGGTTCAAGAAAAGCACAAATCACAGAAATTTTGTTTTATTTGCGGAAAGGCAGACACTGTTTCCATGAATAGACCCCACTCTCTTCACAAAACCAAAAGAACTGTTAAACCAAACCTACAAAAGAAAAATGGTCTGACTTTTTGTCAGAACTGCTTCAGAACTCTGGAGAAAAAAGGCGTCTCCATCAAACCTGAGGTTCAGAAAATTTCTCAATAAGTTTTTTGTAACACTCTTCACATATTGCAACGCGATCTTTGGGCGGAGGGTTTATCATTACGGCGTCTTTGTCGCATAGTCCGCAGTGAATATAGAACATATTGTCGTTTCGCAGCTTGTTGGCTTTATCTCGGCAGTCATTACATTTTTGCGGTTGTTTTTTAAAACCCTTTTTGGCATAATAATTCTGCTCACGAGCTGACCATCCAAACTCTTTCTGGCAAGTCTTGCACGTTAAAATTTTATCTTCAGGTTTTTCTTCAACTTTATCCATTTACACTATGTTATCAAAACAAGAGCAGATCCGCAAAATCATTAGATCTACAAACCAACCTATTTTAGTTTGCCCAGAGTCAGCATTTGGGCCAATCCTCGAGGATATAATTACCGATTTAAAAATTTCTGTTTCTGACTTTATCGAATTCCAACCAGACGAGGGAGTAGAGGTTCTAAGAGAAAAATTCAACAAGGTCTTCATGAGGCCTCATTCTAGCGAATTCAAGCTATTTGTAGTTAGATCTATCGATTTATTAAATGTCGCGCAGGCTAACACCCTGCTCAAGGTTCTAGAGGAGCCCCCAAGCTACGCACGAATTGTACTCTCGGCAAATAATATTTCTTCGGTTATTCCTACAATAAAATCAAGGGTTAAATCTGTTATTCTGCCAAATACCGAGCAACTGAACGATCGTGAATGTGCTTTATTGGGATGGCTCGAATTAGCGTTTAGCGATTATTTAAAGCAAATATCTAAAATCGAGGATGACGATGCTGTTTATGAGCTCAAGGGGGGTCTTGAAGATTGCCGTAGAAAAGGGTTAAATGAGCTCAATACGAAACTTTTTAAATCAATAGCCGGTGCACTAGAGCTTATAAGTAACACGAACGTGAATCGCAAGCTAATTCTTGAGAAACTGTATTGGGAAGTAAGAAAGACATAGATGATAATTTATCCTGCAATAATCTTGGGTCTCCTGCTGATAGGCTTTTTTGTAGTGTGGCGAAGGGCATATCTTGAGCAAGAAGGCGGAATTGTTGATGTTCATCAGGGAATGAAAGCCCCAGACCACCATGGCTTACCAGAGCAGGTCAAGCCGGCGGAATACAAATTCGAAGAAGCGGAAGTCTCTATCGGCAAGATGGAGGAGGAAAACTTTTCAAAAGCTGAGGATTTGTTTAAAAAGAAGCAGTATATCTCTGCCGAAAAGTGGTATATAGAGGCGGTCAAGAAGAATCCCAAGAACCCAAAAATCTTTTCTCGGTTGGGAGTTATTTATCTTGAACAAAAAAACTTTGCAGATGCGATCGAATCTCTCAAGGAGGCAATCAGGCTCGATCCTGATTCGGCTAGCGCACATTTTAATCTCTCCTACGCCTTAAATGCTGAAGGTGATAACAAGGGTGCTATAGAGAGTGCTAAAAAGGCTGCAAGGATTGACTCAAACAATGAAAAATATAAAAAATGGCTGGACAATCTTAAGATCAAGCCATTTTGATGATCTAGTATTGAGAAAAGAAGGTTTTTCTGGTAATCTATCACAAGGTTAATCGATTGCCAGCGTAGCTCAGTGGTAGAGCAGCACTTTTGTAAAGTGACGGTCGGGGGTTCAAATCCCTTCGCTGGCTCCAAAATAATAAGCGAGGCGGGGGTTTCGAGGGTGGAACTCGAAACTAGAAATTTCAGCAGAAAATTATTTGTGACCAAATCCCTTCGCTGGCTCCATTTGGGTTGTGAGTTGTGGTAAAAATAATATATGCCGGGTTGGCAGAGTGGTCAATTGCACTTGACTGTAAATCAAGCGTCCTCGTGGCTACGGAGGTTCGAATCCTTCACCCGGCACCATCTATTTAGGTTATGGCTTGAAGCCATAACTTGAATAAAATTTGCTGGTCCAGGATCGAAGGCCGCAGGCCCGACGGGGCCGAGGCCAGCCTGAGGAAAATTTAGTAGAATTTTACCGAAGGCGAATCCTTCACCCGGCACCAGCTTTGCGGGCGGAACGCAAAGCAATATAATAGTTTTGACTCAGTTTGAGAAATTGGTTAGGCGAACAACTAAATAGGCAGGCCGGGGTAGCTCAGATGGCAGAGCACGTCATTGGTAATGACGGGGTCACGGGTTCGATCCCCGTCTCCGGCTCCAGCGATAAGGTTAGGTTATGAAAAAATTCTTTGTATCATACACATTCGGAATATTTGTCATGGTTATGGGCGTAGCGAGCCTGATTCAATCTGTGAATCCGAGCTTTTTGGCTCAAGCTGATTCGGCTAATTTATCCACAAATACATCTTCCGCAATTCTTATAACGATCGGAACTGGACTATTTATAATTGCATCAATCATATTAATTGTTAAAACATTAAAGCTAAGAAAGGACCGAAATGGCTAAAAAAGGCACAAGACTGAATAACGTTGTTTTGGAATGCTCGAAATGTGGCAGAAGAAATTTTGTTACCTCAAGATCCAATATTCAACCCGTCACCAAACTTGAGTTGAAAAAGTACTGTCCAAAGTGCAAAGAGCACTTGACCCACAAAGAGAGCAAGTAGTTCTTTTACAAAATCTAAAAGTTTAATATTCCGCTTTTTAAAGCGGATATAGGCCCTTGGTTAAACGGTATAATGGTGGTCTCCAAAACCACAGTCAGAGGTTCGACTCCTCTAGGGCCTGCCATTCGACTCGCTTCGCTCGCTCATGGTCTTCGACCAATATGAAAAAGCGAGGCGGATGTCCTGAGTGAAATCGAAGGACTTCAACTTATTTTGAAAATATGGAAAAATCACCTTATTCACAAAAAGAAGAAGAGATACTCAAGTTTTGGCGTGAGAACAATATTTTTGAAAAATCAATCTCCGAACGACCCGAAGATAAGCCCTATGTTTTTTATGATGGTCCACCGTTTGCAACCGGACTCCCGCACTATGGTCATATCTTATCTTCCGTAACCAAAGATCTCTATCCTAGATTTTGGACGATGAAGGGCTATCGAGTCCGACGTCGCTGGGGCTGGGATTGTCATGGGCTGCCAATTGAAACTCTAGTTGAGAAAGAGCTCGGTATTTCAGGAAAAAAACAGATCGAAGAAAAGGGGATAGGCGTTTTTAATCAAACTGCCCGAGACATGGTTTTGTCATATGCTAATCAGTGGGAGGAAATGGTTGATAGGATTGGTCGCTGGGTAGAATTTACAGATTCTTACAAAACAATGGATTCGACCTACATGGAGAGTGTTTGGTGGGCATTAAAATCAATTTGGGATAAAGGGCTAATTTATGAAGGCCGAAAAGTTTTGATGTATTGCCCTCGTTGCGAAACTCCCGTTTCAAATGCCGAAATTCAAATGGATAATAGCTACAAAGATGTCGAAGAGGAATCTGTCTATGTAAAATTCAAATTAAAACCTAATCAAAAATTTAAGAGTTACGAAACAGGTGATTCAGCATATATGCTGGCTTGGACAACAACTCCTTGGACTTTGCCGGCTAATGTCGCGCTAGCAGTAGGTAAAGACATTGATTATTCGGCGATTCGCATTAAGGGCGAAACGGGACTTATTATCCTAGCTTCTAATTTAATAGAAAAAGTTTTTAAAGATCTAGAAATTGAAATGGTGCACGATGATCTAAAAGGATCCGACATTGAAGGTTTATTCTATGAGCCATTATTTGAAATACCGGCAGTTAATGATTTACCAAATAAGGCTTGGTATGTGGCGACGGCTGATTTTGTTACAACCGACGATGGAGCCGGCGTGGTTCACACGGCTGTAATATATGGTGAGGATGATTATGCGTTGGGTCTAAATCTTGACCTTCCGCAAGTTCCACTACTTGATTCGGCCGCGAGATACAATAAAGAAGCGCCAGAATTTTTGCAGGGCAAATATATTAAAGATGCAGAGCCGGAAATAATTGCGGACTTAGAAGACCGCAAACTATTATTTAAAAAAGAAAAATACGCCCACTCATATCCGTATTGCTGGAGATGCGATTCGCCACTAATTTATAATGCCATCTCGGCTTGGTTTATTGATATCCAAAAAATCAAAGCCAGAATGATTGAGCTTAATGAAAATATCAATTGGTTTCCTAAGTATTTGAAAGAGGGGAGATTTAAAAACATTTTAGAATCAGCCCCAGACTGGAATATCTCTAGAAACAGATACTGGGCAACACCATTGCCATTTTTTAAATGTGAAAATGAGCAATGCGACCACAGGGTCTGTATCGGCTCACTTGCCGAGCTGAAGGAGAAATCAGATAATTTCTCAGACATTTATCACTCTGACCTAATTGACGAAGTTGACCTACATAAACCTTACGTGGACGAGATCATTTTAACTTGCGAAAAGTGTAATTCTAAAATGCATCGAATTCCCGAAGTTGTCGATTGTTGGGTGGAGTCTGGATCGATGCCTTTTGCCGAATTTCATTATCCATTTGAAAATGAAGAGGAATTTAAAGGAAGATTTCCGGGGCAATTTGTTGGAGAGTATATCGCTCAAACAAGGGCATGGTTCTATTATATGCATGTTATGGCTGTTTTGCTTTTTGATAATGTATCTTATGAAAACGTAGTTGCAACCGGAACAATTCTTTCCGATAAAGGTGAAAAACTATCTAAGTCAAAGAAGAACTATCCCGATCCGTGGGCGACAATAGATCGATACGGCGCGGATGCCTTAAGGTTTTATCTGATGAATTCAGTTGTAATGCAGGCGGATAACTTATTCTTTAATGAAAAAGATTTGCGCGAAATTTACAACAAAGTAATCAATACAACCTCAAATATATTGAGTTTCTACAAGATTTACGAAAACGATTTTAGTTCAACTGACTTCGAATACGGCAACTTGTCGGTTCTGGACAAATATGTCTTATCTAGAATGGAATCGACCAAGCAGAATGTTACAAAGTATCTCGAAGGTTATGATTCAGTTAAGGCAACGCGAGAAATTCGAGCTTTGATTGAGGATATCTCGCTTTGGTGGCTTCGAAGAAGTAGGGAACGCTTTAGAACCCAAACCGATGATGCGAAGAATGCTTTTGCCGTTTTGGGCTATATTGTTAAAAATCTTTCGCTAATTTTGGCTCCAGTCGTCCCATTTATCTCCGAAGAGCTTTATCGAGCGGTCAGTTCGCAGACAGATCCAGTTAGTGTTCATTTGGAAGTATGGCCACAAGTCAAGACAGAGTACATCTCAAATTCGATAGAGAAAGATATGCAACAGGCTCGAGCGATAGTTGAGATGGGCCATTCGATTAGATCGCGATGTGCCATAAAAGTAAGACAACCAATTGCTTCGGTATGGTGGAGCGCAAAATTTGATAATGACTCAGATGATATTACAGAAATTGTCTTGGCTGAACTTAATATCGAAGAATTTGACCAAAAAGAAAATTTCAAGAAATTAGAAACAAATCTCGAGAATGATCTGGAAGTGGCGATTGACGTTGAGCTTGATGAGCGACTTTTAGAGCTGGGAAATTTGAGAGAATTTACTCGCGCCATACAGGATAGAAGGAAAAAAATGGGCCTGAAACCAAAAGACAAGATAAAGCTATTTATTAAAACGGACGGTCTAGAAGGCTTTATTGAAAAGAATAAAGATAAAATTTCAGCTGATACTAATATTAGTAGTATAGAGTCACTTGTGGATACAGAGGATTCAAATACTATTGAACTAAGCCGCGGTAAGGCATATTTTAAGCTCGGTGAATAAAAAACTAAAACTAAGCTCAACACTTGATTGGTCGCTTGTGATACTACCGATCTTGCTTGCGGTTGCCTCGCTGGCAACCCTGTATTCTATTACCTCAGTCTCTGGCAACATGTCGCTGGTGTACAATCAGCTAATATTTATCGCAATAGGTGCGGCTGCTTATGTATTTTTTGCGTTGTTTGACTATAAGGTAGTTGGGCAATATTCTACATATTTCTTTTTCTTTGGGATTCTATTGCTGATCCTAACAGACGTTCTTGGGCAAACGGTCTTTGGGTCTCGTCGCTGGATTGATCTTGGATTTACACAATTTCAGCCCTCGGAACTGATGAAATTTTTATATCTTATTTTTTCAGCAGCGTATTTCTCTAAATATCAAGAAACTAGCCTTAAAAGATTTATCTTTTTTCTCATTCTTAGTGCTATTCCAAGTTTACTCATTTTAGCTCAGCCAGACCTAGGTACATCTCTGGTTATAGGAGCAATAATGACCTCTGCAATTTTAACCTCTAAGGTGAATAAAAAAGTTATCGTTGTCTTGTTCGTCGTTGCGATAGCAATGCTTCCGGTAGCGTGGACTCAGCTTAAGCCTTATCAAAAAGACCGATTGACGACGTTTATGAACCCAGAAAAGGACAGATTGCATTCTGGTTATAATGTATCGCAGTCTAAGATAGCAGTCGGGTCGGGTGGGCTTTTTGGAAAAGGTTTTAGCGGCGCAACACAATCGCAACTTCAATTTTTACCTGTTGCGCACGTCGACTTTATATTTTCAGGATGGGCCGAAGCTACCGGGTTTGTCGGATCAATAGGATTGATTCTTGTATATTGCGTTTTAATATTCAGGCTATTTGCCGTTGGGTATCTTGCAAAAGATTATTATGGTTTTATTTACTGTATTGGTCTTGGTGGCATGGTATTTTTTCAAGTTCTAGTTAATATCGGTATGAATATTGGTATTATGCCTGTTACCGGCATCCCTTTGCCTCTGGTTTCCGCAGGTGGCACGTCGGTGGTTGTGGTCTCGGCAATGCTTGGCTATGTGCAGAGTATTTATATGCGCAGAAAATCATTGCGATTCGATTAGTGAGGGATTTTCCTGGTGACTGCGTCACTTGGGTTGACATTTTAAGGTAAAAAATATAGAATAATGAAGGCAAAGGCCATAAGCTTTTTGCGTTATAAAAATGTTTACAAAGATACAAAATTGGTTTAAGGGGATTATTACAGAATCGAAGGCAATTACTTGGCCTTCGAAGGTTCGAGTTTACAATGATTCGTTTACTGTAATTGTTTCCCTAGTGGTTGGCGGTTTAATTATTGCCGGACTAGACTATACGCTTTTAGAACTATTTAAATATGCATTATCAAAGGTAGGATAAAAATGGACAAAGGAAAATCGATTAAGCAAGAAGGTAAGCGTGGCTGGTATGTTATCCATACTTATGCCGGTTATGAAGATCAGGTTGCTGAGTCTCTCAAGCAGAGAATCGAATCGACCGGTATGCATGATTTCATTTTTGATGTTATTGTTCCTACCGAAAAGCAAATCGAGATAAAAAACGGCAAGAGAAATACTGTTGAGAAAAAGATTTTCCCAGGTTATGTGCTTGTCGAAATGATCGTAACCGATGAATCTTGGTACGTCGTTAGAAATACTCCAAATGTTACCGGATTCGTTGGTTTTGGCGTTAAGCCAACCCCTATGTCGGATGAGGAAATTGCTCGAATCAAAAAGCGAATGTCACTAGCTGAGCCAAAGCATAAAATCGAGTTTTCGATAAATGACTTGGTGCGAATTAATGACGGTCCGCTGAAGGGCTTTGAGGGCAAAGTTTCCGAAATTGACGAAGAAAAAGGCAAAATTAAAGTTTCTGTAAATATGTTCGGTCGAGAAACACCAGCAAATATCGACTTTTTGCAGGCAAAGAAAATATAAAAGCAGTCAGAAATCAGCAGTCAGCAATCAGTGCTGATGGCTGGTGGCTGAAAGCTGAAAGCTTAAATCATGGCAAAAAAAGTTAAAATCAAAATCAAAGTTCAGGCACCAGCGGGAAAAGCTAATCCAGCTCCTCCAATCGGACCAGCTCTTGGGCAGCACGGTGTCAACATTATGGAGTTCGTTAACCAGTTCAACGAGCGAACTAGAGAAATGGGCGACACTATTGTTCCAGCTGAAATTACCGTTTACGAAGATAGAACATTCGATTTCATCTTAAAAACTCCTCCAGCTTCAGTTCTTCTAAGAAAAGCTGCCGGAGCCGCGAAAGGTTCGGGAGTCCCAAACAAGGAGAAAGTTGGAAAAGTTACCAAAGCGCAAGTTAAAGAAATCGCTGAAACTAAAATGGCTGATCTAAATGCCACTAATATCGAGCAGGCAATGAAGATCATTGAAGGTACAGCAAGATCAATGGGAATAGACGTAGTATAAGAGATAAATTCAAATTGTATTGAAAAAACCTCAGCTTACGCCGAGGTTTTTTCTTTGCCCCTTCACCATTGACTCGACCCTCTAAGAGTTTTTCAGGCACCAAATTTTTTAAATTGTACCTGTGTCGAGTGTAGCAAGAAGTGTCCTCACTTCGAGGCGTTGGATGCAAGGAGGGGAAATCACCCAATCGGAGCTCGTCGTGAGGACACTTACTGCTACTTTTCAATTTCTTCCTTTTAGGGAAGATAAAATCATACCATATAATAGGGGTTTTGTCAATAGTCGGTGGTCTAAGTATTCTCTCGTACTTGCATTTTGTTTGTACACTATGAGATAATTTCAGAAATTAAATGTTGTTTTATTATTTAGGGAGGGAAGATGAGTAATCTCAAGGTTTTTTTTAGAAAAAACTTGGCGTCGGTGATAGTTCTTGTTGCACTTGTTTTAATTGCAGGTGTCGCTCTAGTAACTAAATTTTCAGTCAACGCAGATACAGTGACGACTGGTGTTGGAGCCGAAGTCAATTACGCCGATGAAGACGCTACAGTTGCAGATGCTGGTCAACCGGTCGCAACTATGGAGACTTTTGCCGAAGCACTTAGTACAGCATCAGCTACTGCGGACGGTGGGGACGATCCTTCGCAATCTGCTACAGCGACAGCGTCAACTTCTGCTACAGCGACAGCGTCAACTTCCGTTTCGGCGACAACATCAGGTACGGCAACAGTCACCGCAACTGGCACCGCAACACCTTCCTGCGTCAGAACAGTTACCATTACTCCCAGCGCTAGTGCTTCGGTTACCGCAACAGTGACCACAACAACTGTTGCAGCTGAGTGTACTGTGTCGCCAACCCCAACTTCAACCTCAGCTCCGGTGTACAAGCGGGGTCTTAAGGGGGTGTATTTCAAAGACAAGACATTAACAAACGCGGTTTTAGCCAGACTCGATGCGAGAGTAAACTTCGACTGGGCGAACGCCTCACCCGCCACTAACGTTCCAACAGATGGTTTTTCCGTTAGATGGACCGGATATATCACTCCCAAATATACACAAACCTACACATTTAAGCTTCAGCATAACGATGGTGTAAAGCTTTATATCAATAACCAAGCCGTTATCAATAAGTGGACCAACAACACAGGTACAGAAATGGTTGCAGACACTGGCCAGATAGCGCTTGTCGCCAATACTAAATATCCAATCCGAATCGATTATTATGACGATACGGCAACAGCAGCTGTGAAATTTCTCTGGAGTAGCCAGTCTCAGGCAGAACAGATCGTACCAACTGCTAGTTTGGCGACAACTTATAACCCCAGTCCTGCTAACGGGACAGGTAATGGGCTTACGGGTGCATATTTTAATGGAATTGGGTTTAACAGCTTTGTCAACCCGAGACTTGATGCGCGGGTCAACTTTACTTGGTCTGGTGTACCTATGAACGGTGTTAATGCTGACAATTTCTCGACTGTGTGGACTGGTCAAGTTCAGCCAAAGTTTTCAGAAGTTTATACATTCTATGTGAAATCATCCGAGGGCGTGAGACTCTGGGTAAATGGAGTCCGAATCATAAATAAGTGGGTTGATCAAGCGACGCCGACTGAAAACTACGGTGCAATTCGATTGGCTGCGGGTAGGAAGTACAATATCAGGTTGCAGTATTATGAAAAGACTGGAACGGCAGAAAGTATTTTGATGTGGTCTAGTCCGAGCCAGAGAAAGCAGGTCATACCGAAACTACAGATGTACAGCGCTGTTGTTCCAACCCCAACTCCAACAGTTTCAACAACTGGCACTCAAACTGCAGCGCCAACGGTTACACCATCAAAAACTCCGCTGCAAACTGCAACGGTAACCCCGTCTGTAACAGTTACTCCAGCAAGGAGCGTGTTGATAAAGAATGGGTTTAACACATTCGTACTGCCTAACACCATCAAGCTAGTAGATACATCCATATTTACCTCGCAAGGAATGAAGGTGTATGCCTTCAATAGAGACGGGTCTAATGCTGTCGATGCGACAAAGGGTTGGTTGAGCGATCTTGTATTCTTCAATCACAACGTTGGGTACTACATCTATAACCCCGGAGCAGACAAAACTATTGAGGTTCGAAGTTCTACGACCATTACCCAGGGAGAGTCGGCTACGAGTAAGTACGTAACCAAGGGTTGGAACCTAATAGCAAACTCGGGATCGGGTGGACGATATCTCAAAGATATGAAATTCTATCTATCATCGGATTGTTATGAGGTGAGCGGTGTCACTGCCTGTAGAACGATAGGTGAACGGCTTTCATTAACCGATCTATTTAATTCAGGTAAGGCATATGGAACAATGTTCAGGATCAAAGATGGAAGTGCTACCACCGCAGCAGCTGCATTTGAAACAATTATTATCGATAGCAACAACTCTTCGACCGGATACATCATGGTAGAGGGAACTCCATACTGGATCTACATCTTCTAGATGTGACAGCTAAACAAAGAGAGGAGCCATCAGGGCTCCCTTTTTGTTTGTATCAAAAAACACCCCGTTAGGGATGTTTTTTGGGAGCCGGGTGATTCCCCCTCGCTCGTGAGCTCACTGAACCAATTTTTAAAATCTTTGTCAACACGGATCAAAAGACGAACATTTTGACATTTCTCTATATTTTATATTGGCGTAAAATGTAATTGATGAATAATTCAGACATTGTAGAGATAAATAAAGTAAGTTCTAAATTTCCCTCAGTGCTTTTGGAAATTGCAAATTGTCCAAAAGTTTTATATTGCCGTGGCAATTTAGATTTATTAAAAGAGAAAAACTTGGTTTCAATAGTTGGAGCAAGGAAGGCGAGCGAATATGGACTTCGCTGTACCAGAAAAATTGCTCGTCAGATTGCCGAGCAGGGCGTTGTTGTCGTATCCGGACTGGCGCTTGGTATTGATGCGCAGGCTCATCGTGGAGCGCTAGAGGCGCACGGCAAGACGATTGCCGTGCTGGGCACGGCGATCGATTGTTTGTATCCTCGGACCAACGAGCAATTAGCATTATCGATTTTAGAGCGGGGCGGACTTATTATTAGTGAGTACCCGAAAGGTTCACCGTATAATATTTACAACTTCCCATTGCGCAATCGAATAATCGCCGGACTGTCGCGAGTAACTCTTGTCACGGAAGCTGCCGAAAAATCCGGGTCTTTGATAACTGCATGTCTAGCGGCTGAATACAATCGCGAGGTCTTTGCCGTGCCGGCCGATATAGATAAAATCACAAATACCGGAACCAACGAACTGATCAAAAAAGGAGCTAGCGTTTTGACCTCAGCCAATGATATTCTTGATATCTTTGGCCCTGTATCTAAACCAAAATTGGTTGATTTGGACCGTGACGAGTTGCTTGTGATAGATCAGATTAGCGCAGGAGCCTGTGAGTTTGATAAAATCTTAAAGACGCTGAAAGTTTCAAGTGCCCAGCTCAATGTTGTTTTGATGAAGCTGGAGTTAAAAAATCTCATCGCAAGATCAATAGATGGATCGTTCTATAAGATTTGACTAATAAATAAATAAGGATAAAATCATACAATCATGGCTAAAAAATTACTTATCGTAGAGTCTCCGGCGAAAGCAAAAACAATAAATAAATATCTGGGATCAGATTTTGAAGTTCTGGCTTCGTTTGGGCATGTCAGAGATTTACCGACTTCAAAAATTGGCGTAGATACCGATAAGAATTTTGAGCCGACCTATATCATACCTCCAAAATCAAAGAAAACAGTCTCAGCTATTAAAAAGAGTTCACTAAAAGCCGAAGAAATCTTTCTGGCAACTGACCTTGATCGTGAAGGAGAAGCGATTGCTTGGCATGTGGCTGTGGCAATTAGTTCCCCAAATTCGAAATTTGGGCTTAAGGACTCTAAATTCAGACGGGTTACCTTCTCTGAAATTACAAAGAACGCTATAACCAATGCAGTCAAAAATCCACGCGACTTAAATATGGATCTTGTCGATGCTCAGCAGGGGCGTAGAGTGATCGATCGACTGGTTGGCTACAATTTGAGTCCGTTACTTTGGAAAAAAATTTATAAGGGCTTGTCGGCCGGAAGAGTTCAGTCTGTCGCTGTGAGGCTAGTTGTTGAAAGAGAGCGAGAGATAGAAGCATTTAAGCCCGACGAATATTGGTCAATTGAGGCAATTTTAGAAAAAGACAAAATGAATTTTTCAGCACGCTTGGTTTCAAAAGACGGTAAAAAAATTGACAAACTTGGAGTGAAAAGCGAGAAAGAGGCAGCTGAAATTTTGAATCAATTGGAAAAGGGTAAATACAAGGTTATCGACATTGCCGATAAGCAGGAGAGAAGAAATCCTTATGCACCTTTTACAACCTCAACTTTGCAGCAGGACGCATTTTCGAGATTGGGATTTTCAGCTAAGCAGACAATGAGAGTGGCGCAGGGATTATATGAAGACGGCTATATTACCTATATGAGAACCGACTCACTGAACTTATCAAATGATGCAATTGCCGCGATGAGAAAATATGCACAAGAGAAATATGGCAAAGAGAGTCTGCCAGATTCTCCGAGGATTTATAAAGCTAAATCAAAAAATGTTCAAGAGGCGCATGAAGCAATTAGACCGGCCGACATTAATAAAACCGCTCAGGAGATAAAAGCTGATCCAAAAGGCCAAAAACTTTATGATCTTATTTGGCGAAGGGCATTAGCCTCGCAGATGAAGGAAGCCGTGCTTGATATCATTGACGTTAAAACTGAAAACAACGGATATGTTTTTACTTCCCGCGGACAGGCTGTTAAATTTAAGGGGTGGATAGAGTTATACCCAGAGAAAATTGCCGAGAGCACTTTGCCAAATCTAAAAGTGAATGATGAACCGAATTTAGTTGACCTTAAAAAAGAGCAACATTTTACAGAGCCTCCTGCTAGATACTCAGAGGCTACGCTTGTTAAGGCCTTAGAAGAGAAGGGCATTGGGCGACCGTCAACATATGCTCCGACAATCGCAACCATTCAAGATCGCGGTTATGTGATCAAGGATGCTGGTAGATTAAAACCAGAAAAAATCGGAATGGTTGTTAATGATCTATTGGTTGAAAATTTTCCCGATATTGTCGATTATGATTTTACGGCAAAGATTGAAGATGAACTTGATGATGTAGCAGATGGAAAAATCAAATGGCAAGAAGTCGTTAAAGAAATCTATGAACCGTTTAAAAAGCAGTTAGATAAGAAAACTGATTCAATTGCGAAAACCAATATGGATCAAGAGATGGATGAAAAATGTCCCGATTGCGGAAAACCGTTAGTCCTGAAGCAGACGAGACATGGCAAGTTCATCGGATGCACCGGTTTTCCAGAATGTCGTTATACCAGAAGTTTCATTGACGAAAAAACTCAGGCAATTATTGATGCAGGTCAGGAATCGATAAAAGATAGGAAGTGTCCAAAATGTGGAGAAGAGCTGAAAGTTGCCTCTGGGAAATTCGGTCCTTTTATTGGTTGTTCGGCTTATCCAAAATGTGATTATATAGAGAGAATTAAGAAACCAGAGGCCGGAGACCAGAATTCAGAAACCAGAAATCAGAATGACAAATAATAATGCAGAAATTATTAGATCTGAGATCTGCATTTTGAGATAATTTATGGCCAAATTACCTAAATCAATTAGATCGGCGATAGATGAGCTTTCGCGATTACCAGGGATCGGCCCGAAATCGGCGGCGAGAATCGTTTTCTATTTATTAAGCAAGCCAGAAAATTCTGTAAAAAATCTTGGCTCTTCTATTTCGGCGTTAAAAGAAGAGCTGAAAATCTGCTCTAACTGTTTTAACTGGGCCGAGTCAGATCCTTGCGAAATATGCGAAGATCAGGGGAGAGACCAGACGGTTGTTTGCGTTGTTGAGGAGCCGTTAGACGTTATTGCGCTTGAGCGCGCTGGTTTCCGCGGGTCATATCATGTTTTGGGAGCGGCAATTTCACCGATTAACGGAATAGGACCAGATGATATTCGAATTGGAGAATTGCTAGATCGAATCAGCGCAAATTCTGATAAAATTGAAGAGGTGATATTTGCTACGAATCCTTCGCTCGAGGGCGAGGCGACTGCGGTATATATTTCTGACAGATTAAAGCAGTACAATTTAAAGCTAACGCGTCTTGCCAGAGGCTTGCCGGTCGGAGGTGACTTGGAATATGCAGACGAAGTTACTTTAACCAGATCGCTTGAGGGTAGAGGAGAAATTTAGGTAAAAAATAATGGAAGTTTACCCCGCTTAAAGCACACGGCGTGACAGAATGTAATTCTGTAAGCCAGTAAGCTTCTATGCGGGGAGGAGAGATTTAATGGAAGATTTAAAATTTTGTCCAAACTGTGGTCACGAGGGGCATGATGATGAATGTCCGGTTTGTCAGATAAAAATGGAATCCTTAAATGCTGAGGTTGAGAAACTAGCCGAGGCCGAAAAAGAGGATGAGATTGATGACTTGACCGATCCAACGGAACGGGTTAGCCTAGAAGAAGAAGCAGAAAAAGAAGAAGAGAATAATTAATACTTATCAATATTTATCAATTTACAATTTTCATTAAATTCTTGAAAATTTTCAATTTGAAAATTAAATGATCATTGAATTTTGATAAGTATTGGAAATTATAATGAAAATATATAATACTCTCACGAGACAACTCGAGGAAGTCAAGCCGATTGATGGCGACACTATTCGAATTTATTCTTGTGGTCTAACGGTCTACGATTATGCCCACATTGGCAATCTTCGCAAATATATTTTTGATGATCTGCTAAAACGATCATTGGTTTATTTTGGCTTCAAGGTTAAGCATGTCATGAACGTTACTGATGTTGGACACCTGTCTTCCGATGAGGATGAGGGTGAAGACAAGATTGAAAAGGGCGCGGCGAGAGAGAATAAGTCCGCTTACGAAGTGGCCAAGTTTTATGAAAATGCATTTGTTGAGGATATGAAAAAGTTGAACATTCTGATGCCAAATGTGATGCCCCGCGCTACCGAAAACATTCAGGAGCAAATTGATTTAATAACAGAGCTTGAGGAGAGGGGATTTACTTATAAAACTTCTGATGGAATTTATTTTGATACCTCAAAACTAAATGATTATGGAAAATTAGCGCAGCTTGATATTGAAAATTTACAAGAGGGGATTAGAGTCGAAAAGAATCCGGAAAAACGAAATGCAACAGACTTTGCCCTGTGGAAATTTAGTTATCCGGAAAAATCGCAACTCGCAACTCACAATTCGCAACTCGGCGCGAAGCGCGATATGGAATGGGAGTCGCCATGGGGAGTTGGTTTTCCGGGTTGGCACTTGGAATGTTCTGCGATGTCAACGAAATTTTTGGGTCAACCATTTGAGATTCATACCGGAGGAGTTGATCACATTCCGGTTCACCACACCAATGAGATTGCTCAGTCCGAGGCGGCGTATGGAAAACCACTGGCTAAATATTGGATCCATTCCGAACATTTGCTCGAAAATGGTCGCAAGATGGCGAAGTCCGATGGTCACTTTATCCGTTTGCAGGATCTAGAAGAAAAAGGGTATTCTGCACTCGATTTTAGATATATGTGCTTATCGGCAAAATACAGATCAAAACTAGATTTCTCATATACGTCACTCGACGCTGCGAAGTCAGCGCGCAAACGAATCAATGATGCTTATGGTGCGTCATTGCGAGCCGAGTCGAGTGAGCCGAATGAGTCATTGCGAGCGACTGCCTCGGAGCGCGGCAATCTCTCTCTCGAGCCATTTGATCTGGCTGTTTCTGAAGATTTGGACACGCCAAAAGCCTTGGCATTTGTTTTTGATAACTTAGCAAAACTATCAAAAGAAAATTTTGAAAAAATAGATGAAGTTTTGGGTATTTTAGAAAAAATTGAAATTCCAAGAGAAATTAGCGAACTAGTTGCGCAGCGCGAACAAGTGAGACGGGATAGAAAATTCGATGAGTCAGACAGACTAAGGCGGAAGATCGAAGATATGGGATTTATTCTTGATGACTCATCTAGCCATACGATTATAAAAAAGAAGTAGAGCTTTACTTTACAACTTTATGAACTTTATAAACTTGATTAACTTATTCATTTTGAAAAATCAGATCTATTGAGGGATAAAATCAGCGAGATGGATTTTTGGCTGAGGATATGGCGATGGTACAAGAATCTTGAAAATATAGATGGGGTTAAGTTATAATTATTCCGTTATTAAAGTTGGGGGGAAATGGATTTATTGGCAAGATGCAAGCGATCGTTCTCAGTTAATAATAAAAAATTTCTAGTAGCAATATCACTTTTAGTTGTTCTATTAAGCGGCGTATTTGTTTTAGCGCGGGAAGGCAACTTTAATATTTTTGCTTCGGGTTCAAGCAATGTCACGATTACTGTTCGGGACAATGCTGGTCCAGTTCTTGGTGCTAGAGTTGCGATGGCTGGTCAGTCTGGACAGACAAATATCAGTGGCCAAGTTTCATTCTTAATAAATTACTCTTCTAGTGAAAACTACACTGTTGAAGCATGGGGAAGTTGCTACGGATCAACTCAAGTTACAGTGAATGATCCAAGTGAATCTGCAACAATAAACCTAAATTGCGGAGGCGGAGGGGATAATCAGACCCCAGGTCCCACTGCAACGGCGACAATAAGTGAAACTTCTACAGCAACTCCTTATGACGCAAATCCTCCCATTCCTCCAGCCGGCAGCACATTCACGGTTGATGGAGAAGTACGAGATATGGTCAGCCGAGATCCAATTCCGGGAGCAAATGTCTCAATTGCAGGAAAAACAGCAGTTACAGATAGCCTCGGTCATTTTGTAGTGTCGGGGATCGTTACAACGACAACGAGTTACAAATGGTCAAATTTTGAACTCTCAACCCGTAAGGACGGATGGATTCCAGATCCCAACATCGGTAGATTGGATAATTTGTTGGGCAATGTGGATAGAAATATAATTCCAGATTATACTTATCACATTCCCACTCCCATCAATCTCCGTCGGCCAATTTCTGGTTATTTCTCACTAGACGGTAATATTTTGGATACTGATCAGAATCCCTTTGGGTTACTCAACGGAGTAATGGTAAGGCTGAAAGATTCTGCAGGCAATACGATGAACTGGACTTACAGCGGGGGCGTAGGAAATAGCGATGGCCATTATTCGATGGTGCAAATTCCCTTTAATTCTCCTGCAACTTCAGCCTATACGATCGAATATTCTAAAGATGGAACAAGAGAAATAAACAGACAGTTGTGCAGTTATCCCATAATAACTAAAAAATTAAGTGATATGACATCGGTTACGCAAATAACTGATGGATCGAGTATCCACCTCCAGTTGCTAGAGATGGGGATGACTGAATGTATTCCACTTGTTTCTGCTACCCCTACAGCATCGAGCTCGGCAACTGTCAGTCCCAGCCTTACTCCAACTGCTTCTGCTTCCGCATCTGCGTCTGACACGCTTTATGTTTCTTTGACAGCAAAGCCGATACAGTCTTATTCCCCTGGTAAGATCACTCTAGCCGCTACAGTCAGTGGTAGCGCAACAGGTACGATCAATTATTATTTTTGGTGGAATTGCGAGGCTGGGGGAGCTGATCTTGATGCAACCATAAGAAGATGCGGCAACCCAGAGAGCGCGGAAGTTGGCAAAATATTTCATGCGGATTCAGATCCCAACAAAAAAATTAGCCGTAAGTACCAAAAACAGGTCGGAGCCGATTGGGAAACTTTTAGGCCAAAAGTTTTAGTCGAGAGGGGATCGTTGAGACCAGCTTACGCAGGGGCGTTATTCTCATTGGATTCAGATCCTGAATTAACAACCTATTTGCCAATCCTGGTCCTAGATACAAAAACTCTTAATCCATTACCGTGGGCAACTGTAAGCCTTTTTGACTGTCCGATAGGTAGCTCGCAATCCAGTAAAACGGAATTATATGGTGTTGCAAAATTCGTTCTACCTAATGAGGAAATGACTTGCCGAGTAGAGGCCACATATCACGGGAAAATAGTTAATAAGCAAATCAATATTCCAAAAAATTTGAATAGTTTAGGCAGAGATGAGAAATTGGCATTCTACGACCAATTCATTCTGTACATTGATTATTTTAATATAAATGACACTGCGATTCGTGGTGGACTAACTATAAAGGTGGTTGATGATGTTACCGGCCAGCCAATTCCAAATGCAAAGCTCGATATTTACTCGCCAATAGAGAGCCGGGCTTACGATTCTCCTCTTCATGGGACCTTTCCACTTAGAATAGGCCGCGAGAAGCATACAATTGTTCGCACCAATTCCTCGGGAATTGCGGTTATTGATCCGAGAAGTATTCATTTTGACGGACACGAGAAGAAATTTTTCCTTTTCTATGATAAGGGCGAAACTCAAGGTCTGAGCGCTTGGGATTCTTTTAATATAAAAATAACAGCTTCTGGTTATGATCCTGCGCAGCCGTTAATTGATTTAGCCGACAATAGCTTTTCTCCAGGGTCGCCCTACACGGTACGACTTGAGAGAAGCGATCTTTTTTCGTCAGTGAGAAATGTAGTTACCGAGACATATCAAGCTGCAGTAGATCTTTTGGCTCGATGAAGGGTCTCCATATTAGCTTACGTCTCATATAAAAGAACTGGAGTTCTCTGTAGCAACTTGTCAGCTCGCCAAACTCCAGCTTGTGTTTCTCCGCAAAACATCTCTGCTATTGCTAATTCAGTTAACGGAGCTAACAAATATCTGCAAGTAGAAACTACACTAAAAAACACAGACGGAGCCTCTACTCCAACAATAGATTCATATGATATTGGCTATCATACTGAAGTGAAACCAACTAAACCGACAGTGCAGTCTGCGGTTGTGCAATAATTTTTAAAAATAGTTCAATAAATTTTGCTATAATATTATGATGGCTTAAATCTGAGTTAACCAACCCTGTAAGTAATAACAACAAGTACTAGGGTTGACTCTGACTCGACTTTGTGCTATCATAGCCGGATGATTTTGTCATCATTCGATCCGTGGCTGATACGCCTCTGTGGCTAATGCCCGGACGACCAGTTGTTCCTTGAGGAGAGTAACCATGCCCACCACTGCCATTGCTGTACCGCAGCATCAGCTGCGGATCTCGACGACTGCGTTCGTTGCAGTCATACTGTTGCTCGGGGTGCTCGTTGTCGCAGCCGCCACTGCCTACTACGGTCATCTTGACCGAGTGGCGGGCAAGTCGCTGCTGTCTCCGCGCACACAGGCGGAGCAGGCAGCAGTCGACGCCGCGAACGACCGTTCGGCCATCGAGGCCGTAAGGGTCGCGGCTGTCGAGGCCGGCAACTTGGCCTGGGCAAAGAAACACGCCCAGCTCGAGGTAGTCGAAGGGCTCGGTGCCATGCACTACACGGCGCCCAAGGGCCTGCGGATCGTTCTGGTCCGCGCCATTGACGCCGACGTTCCCCAAGGGGCGAAGGTCGGCGTGGATGGTCGTGTTGTGAGCACGGCCGTGACTCTGACGACTCCCGGCCAGATTCTCTTCAGCAAGGGGGGTGTAGAGTCCGTCGCCATCACGGCGTCAGACGGAAGCATCCCCTGCAAGGGGGTTACCCGTGCCGAGGTCTGGCTCAAGTGAGCCAGCCTCCCGTAGGTTACAGGGCCCGACAGCGATGTCGGGCCCTGCTCTATTTTGCATCTTCTGATATTATTAAATTATGAAAAGATCCTATGTTGTCGCAGTTTTGGCTGTTGTTTTGATGGCTGGATTTGGATACTACTTTTTTTCTGAAAAAAAACAAAATGCTGAAGCTACTTCTGCAAACAGCTCAAGTCTGGAGCTTTCAGACGACGCAGACTGGAATTTGGGCAGTCATAATAATACAGTATCCTCTTCTGGAGATCTGCAAATTGATGATGTAGCTTCCCAGGAGATCGATCTCGCATCGATCTACGCGGGAAATCCAGGATCGGTCACAAGCGCTGGTGGTACTGGTAATAATAACTATCCTATCGATAATAATGCTGGAACGGGGTGGGGTGTAACTTTTAACGCAGAGGGTGAAGCGTGGTGGATGATCGATCTTGGGTCTCAGCGACAAATATCTAGATTCAGGATTATGAACAGTGGGTCAATTTGTCCATTTGGTTATAGTACTAACATTTCTGGAAGTACGGACAATGTTGGATATACTTACTTGTTAGATACTTGTGCGGATTATTCTAACGAGGACGGAGATGGGTATTTTACCAGAAATGTTAATTTTACTGGCAGGTATTTCAAACTACTTTTGCAGGCGGGCCCCGGTGGCATTTTTCCTTTGAGTGTTCTGTATTCGGAAATTAAGATGTTTGGTTTACCATCTGCCACTCACACCACTGCCGACACCCAAATCGATGGAGGAGTTAATTTTTGGGAATGGGAGAGTTTTACTCCAACGCAAACAGTTCCAGAAAATACTTCGTTAACTTATAGATATAGATCTTCTGCCAATGGATCAGACTGGAACGCCTGGCACAGCGACTTTGCAGATGTTGAATCTCATTCAGGCGACACAAGGTATCGATATCTTCAAGTCGAAGCAACTCTTGCTAACACCGACGGAGCCTCTACTCCAACTATAGATTCATATGATATTGGCTATCATACTGAAGTGAAACCAACCAAACCGACGGTGCAGTCTGCGGTTGCGCAATAATTTTTAAAAATAATTCAATAAATTTTGCTATAATCCAAGTCAAGTATGGCAGGTCAACAGGGTTGACAAACCTGTTGTTTGCTGCTATGCTTTCTCGATTCGAGGCTACCCTTGCGGGGAAGCTAAAGGGCAACCGCTTGAGCGGCCCCGCGAATGAACATTGAGGTGAGTTCATGTTCCAGTGGCGACGTTTTTTGAAGTTACTAGGCGTATCGCTCATCATCATCGTGGTTTTCCTCGCTTTTCCGCTCTGTTGGGGCTTCGAGTGGAGCTATGGTCAGAGTTCGGGAGAGACGTTGAGGGGTCCGGGACTCGTCCATGTTCGCAAGAATTTCACGGCCAATGACGTGCGGGTTGATTCGAACATCAACCTCAAGGTTAACGGTCGCGGAATGTTCAAGCGTGTCTGGCGAATCGTTAATGGCTGGGCCTGGGTTGGTGGCGACAACTCTGCTGATATGGGCTCGACCGGAAGCTACGAGTTCGGCTGGGTTAAGCTGCCTGGCACGACATCCCCACCTCCGGCACATGTCGAAGGACTTCCGGACGTCAAGGATCATGGCGCAATCGCCGACGGCCTAGTGGATGGAGCATGGGATTGGTTCCGGCTGCTACGATCGCGACGACTCGATGGCCGTGTCGCGAACGCCTTCGAACTGGCCTACGCTCCCGATCACCGGATTTTCGAGTTCCCGAACGAATTCCGCTTAGCGGAAGTCGAGGGGGAACTGATTATCCATAAAGTCAATCCGGAGATGTCGATCCAGCGTCTCGACGGCACGCTCGTGGCTATCACCACTGGCGAGGCCGGCGGCAAGACGCTGATCTGCAAGGCCGACTGCGATCCGTTCAACCGCTTGCGCATGCTCGATGTCGCGCAAGGAACGGAAGCAGCCATGGACCTTCCGCAACTCGAGCTGCCCTTCAAGGGCGCGGTCGAGATTGCCGGGCCAAGGCCCGGTGCGCTCATACGCGGAACCGTTTCGATCAGTCGCGGCATTCTGCCGCAGGGCGACTACGTTGCCGAAGACGTCGCGACGGGACAGACGGCGCTGTTGCGCTTGCTCTACTTCCCGAAGCAAATCTTCGCACAGCGGCTCATCATCATCCGTGGTGTCTTGCCAGCTGGCAAGCGGCACATACGATTAAGGGTGGCCCCGACGGGCCGCCCTTTCTGATATAATTTTATTAATGAAAAGAACACTGATCATTATCGGATGTGTCTTGATAGCTTTTGCTTTTCTTCTTTTTTTCATCAAAAATGATGGCAGTAAAAATACCTCAAAATCTTATGCAAATTCAGATACTGCAACCATTACATCTCAAGCCCAATGGGATGCCGGCACGAAGAATAATATCGACACAAGCTCTGGCTCGCTAAAGATTAATAACAGATCACTTACAGTAGGATCTCGTGTTTCGCTGACCACTTCAAATATTGCGACAAACCTTACCGTTGATCCTGATGCTCCATTAGATGGTCAGCGTTGTACGACTCTTGGTACCACAGAAGCTCAGATGGGAAATAATGATGTGGGTGAAAATACCGGAGAGGGCAAATATGCTCAATTTGATCTCGGAGAGGTTCATGCCTATATATGGGAGAGCGTAGGTTATTATCCGGCCAACGGTAAAGTTTTTGAATATTCTGTTGATGGTTCTAACTGGACTACATATGATTATTTTGTTGATGCTTGGTGTTTAGGAGGAGACTGCCCATTCGGTCAGGATCCTTTAAGTATTAGCTCTCAACACTGTCAGCCAAATGACTTTGCCTATGGATTTACTACAACCCTTGTACCTAAAACATTTAGATATTTAAAAGTATCAGCTAACCCTGGATCCATACTTGGGCCGTTAATATCGGAGATGGCATTTTATCCCGTTGAAGGTGGTGCATCAGAAATTAATTTGATAGAAGGCGGAGAGAACTTCTGGGAATGGGAAGATTTTAACGATACAAAAACTGTTCCAGAAAATACATCAGTAACATATAGATATAGATCTTCTGCCAATGGATCAGACTGGAACGCCTGGCACAGCGACTTTGCAGATGTTGAATCTCATTCAGGCGACACAAGGTATCGATATCTTCAAGTCGAAGCAACTCTTGCTAACA
>Ga0247841_10000820_pt1 | contig 76718 bp, 46 predicted proteins | sample LaCruzMarch2015__2_FD_192410 | JGI IMG/M metagenome (GOLD analysis project Ga0247841, IMG submission 192410) | Freshwater microbial communities from meromictic Lake La Cruz, Castile-La Mancha, Spain - LaCruzMarch2015_18m | ecosystem: Environmental > Aquatic > Freshwater > Lake | place: Spain... | reverse complement strand
GGTCAGATTCGGATCCCCGGAAAAATGCGCGAGCACTCTCAGTTCGATCTGGGAATAATCCGCGGAAAGGATCTTGCCCTGGCCTCCATCCTGACTTTTATTTTCTTTTCCATTATGGTAGTCAGGATTGCCCCAATTTCCACGATGTGGAAATTGAATAGCATTGGGACCATTTTCTTTTCCTGAAAGGTTGCCAGGACTAGCCCCATTGACCTTTAATTCTTCTGATGGAGAATGGGACTTGCCTTTTCCTTTTTGACGCGGCCGTGCCACAAAAGCCTTCCGGATCAGCCTCCCCATCTCGGTCTTGACCGGGATATTCTGAAGATTCGGCTCGGAGCTCGAAAGCCTTCCCGTGTCCGTGGTCGTCTGATTGAATGAAGTATGCACGCAATGCGTCCGGGTATTCACCATCTCCGGCAATGCGTCCAGATAAGTCGATTTCAGCTTCGCACGCTCCCGGTATTCCAGGATCTTCCTCGGCAGCTCATGAGAAAGCGCGAGTTTTTCAAGCACACTCGCGTCGGTCGAGTACCCGGTTTTGATCTTTTTAAAGGCCGGCAATTTTCTCTGAACGAACAGCACGTCTGCGAGTTGCTTGGGTGAATCCAGATTAAATTCCGTCCCGGCGTCCGCATGGATCTCTTTTACAAGTGCGTCGATCTCCTTTGTGGCTTTATCCGAAAGTTCTTTTAGAAATTTCAGATCCAGCGCTACGCCGTTCATTTCGATCCGGGCCAACACGCCCGATAAGGGCAATTCGACTTTTCCATAAAGTTCCGTAAGTCCGAGCTCCTCGAGCTTGACTTTAAGGATCGGAACAAGCCGCATCACGCAATCAGCATCCTCGCAGGCGTAGGCGGTGATTGTCTCTAGCGGAACGGCATCCATGGTGATGCTTTTTTTGCCTGTTCCAAGAAGACTCTCGGTCGTGATCTTTCGCACGTTCAAATATTCGAGCGAAATATCATCGAGATTGTGGTTCCGTTTTACGGGGTTGATCAAGTAGCTCGCGATCATGGTATCGAATGTGATGCCCGAAAGTTTGACGCCATGACGCGCCATCACGATCTCATCGTATTTGATATTTTGCCCGTATTTGGCGACCTTTCCGTCTTCGAGAATCGGTTTTACAACTTCCAGGACCTCCGCAAGGGGCAATCCCGGACCTTGCTGCCCTGAGAAAGATACGGGGATGTAATAAGCCGTAAAGGGCTCCCAGCAAAAGCTCATGCCGACCAAAGCGGCTTTCATAGGATCGGTTGAGGTCGTTTCGGTGTCAAAACTGAAGGCTTTCACTTTTTTAAACGCTTCCGCAAAAACCTTGAGCTCCTGGGAAGTTTGGATCGTTTTGTAATTCCGTTCCTTCGCCTCTTTTTCCCCCTGTCCCGCAACATTTTTCAAGAGTCCTCGAAATTCATATCTTTTAAAAAATTCCACCAGGGCCGCGTTGTCGGGATCAACTACACGCAAAGCGTCCCAATCGATCTCAAGCGGCACGTTTGTATCGATCGTCGCAAGCATTTTGGATAATTTCAGGTCTTCCATGTTTTCTTGGATCTTCTGTCTTTGCTTTTCCGAAGGTATTTCTTTCAGCCGTTCGAGAAGGCCGTCCACGGAACCAAATTCCTGGATGAGTTTCATTGCGGTTTTTTCGCCGACACCCGGGACGCCCGGGATGTTGTCCGAAGCATCTCCCATGAGCGCAAGGATATCCACGACTTTGTCCGGCCCAAGCCCGCTAAAACGTTCCCGAACCTTTTCGGTGTCATAGACCAGGTTCTCTTTGTGGGGCTGAAGGATCTTGATCCTATCATTGACTAATTGAAAAGCGTCTTTGTCCCCCGTGATGATGAAGACCTGATAGCCTTCTTTTTCACCTCGTTTTGCCAAAGTCCCGATGATATCATCCGCCTCGAAACCCGCCTTTTCAAAGATCGTCCAGTTCGAGATCCGACAGAACTCTTTGATGGGTTCGATCTGTTTCACGAGCTCTTCAGGCATAGGCTTGCGATGCGCCTTATATTCTTTGTATTGTTCATGCCGGAATGTCGGTTCTTTCCGGTCAAAGCACATGGCGATATGGCCCGGCTTCTGTTCGTCCATGAGTCTGTGCATCATGGTCACGAACCCATAGATGGCGTTGGTCGGTTCTCCCTTAGAATTTGTCAGGTTCTGGATCGCGTAAAAAGCCCGGTAACAAAAGGAATTGCCGTCCACGAGGAACAGTTTTTCCCCTTGAAGATTTTCTTTCGGGGCTTGTTTTGTCATTTTGAGGCTCAATTGAAATTAAATCTTTAGGTCCTGAGTTCGTTTTTTTGAAAAATACGCGGAAAGAGCTAAAAAGTGGCGGTTAAGATGCTGGGATTAAGTTTGAATTGAATCTCTTTTGCGTGGATTTTGTCCCGATTCCGATCTTCTTCTCTACACCGGAGCCGCCTTCCCTGCTTGAAGGCGGGCATAGGATACCCAAGCCTCCCCTTTGGGTCAAGTTTTATTTATCTTCCTTTGTCTCTCCCTCTGCTTGAGGGTTGGACCTTGGAAAGCTGGAGGCCGAGCTCGCGAGAATCAACGGCAACTTCAAGCGCGGCTTCATAGCCAATAATGCCCTGGGTATAGAGCTGTTTAAGGTAATCGTCCAGCATGATCATGCCATAACGTGATCCAGTCTGAAGCTCGGAAAGGATCTGGTAGGTTTTACCTTCGCGAATGAGGTTGCGAATGGCTGGCGTTGCAAACATGATCTCGAATGCAGCCACGCGTCCCTTCCCGTCCAGACGCGGCACAAGCACTTGCGAAATCACGGCGACGATCGTGGCGGCAAGCTGAACGCGAACCAGCGATTGCTGCTCGGCCGGAAAGACGTCAATAATGCGGTCGACCGTTCGTGCGGCCCCCGTTGTGTGAAGTGTGGAAAATACTAAATGGCCTGTCTCCGCAGCACGAATGGCAGTTTCCATGGTCGCCAGATCACGCATCTCTCCGATCAGGATTACGTCCGGGTCCTGGCGCAAGGATTTTACGATTGCTTCGGAAAAGCTCGGAACGTCCTCCCCGACCTCACGCTGGGTCACTACGCAATTCCTGTGCTGATGCATAAATTCGATTGGGTCCTCAGCGGTAATGATGTGCTTTGGAAAATTTTCGTTGATGTAATTGAGCATGGTCGCGAGCGTGGTCGTTTTCCCGCTGCCGGTGGGGCCTGTTACAAGCACCAAGCCGCGCGGGAGGCTCAATGTTTCGATCAGTTGCGTTGGCAGCCCAATGTCCTGAAAACTGTAAAACCTCGAGGGAAGAAGGCGCAAGACGAGTGAATAATGGCCTTGCTGTTTGAAGCACGAGACGCGAAAGCGCGCTCTGTCATCAAACGAAAATCCGAAGTCGATGCCCCCGACCTCCTCGATCTTTTTGCGTTGGACTTCGGTTGTGATCTCTTTGGCAAAAGCCTCGGTGTCTTGTTCGGTCAGCGGCTTCTCGCCGACCGAAACCAAGGCCCCGATCATACGGTAGGTCACCGGGCGACCGACGGTCAAATGAATATCCGAAGCTTCTTTTTCGACCGCACCTAACAAAATATTTTCGATGGCCATAAGAAGACTCCTTTAAAATGAATTCGTTGAGATAAAACGCTTCTTCCCGTTATTTTCGACTTTCCGGACTTAAACCTTAGCGCTGCACTCCATTTGATTTTATGGATCCGCAGTATTGCCCAAGTCTTTATTTTTCCAATAATAGCGGCTTGGGCTGTCTCAATTTCTACAAAGCAGAAATTGATAAGTATTGGGACTGTACCGTTGACCCTTTAAATTAAAATAGAGAACGGAATTATAAAACCAAACTCTTGAGACTCCACAAAACGGCGGAGATAAATCCGGCTAAAAGGCACAAAATGGGCCACCCTTTCACCGGGACCGGTACAGGCGAAAAAAGAAGTTTGTATCTTAAACCAAGAAAACAGGTTTGAAAAAGAGCGATCCCCGCACTCACGGTCCCAGCCAGCAAGATCTCCTGCAAAAGAGCGTATTGCTCTGAGGCGATCATAAAAACACTCGCGATCACGGAAAGGAAAAATACATCCGTTTTTTTCTGATAACGCGAAAGCAGATAAGCCGCTATCCCAAAACTCAAGATCGTATATTCCCGCACGAACGGCTGGATTTCTTTAACGGTCGTGATAAGTGTCCAAAACACAAGGATCAAGCTCGTTGTAAGAAAAAAATCTATGGCTTCCCGCCAAACACGTTTGAATCCTTCGACGGGTCTTTGCAAGGGCGCAGGCCTCGCACCGCGCATAGCTAACAGAAAACCAAAAGTAATGATAAGAAAAAACATGCTACCCTCGTTTGCGATAAGGTTGATTTTTCCACAAGAAAGCGACGGCCGCGACTACAAGCATCATGCCGGCAGGTTCTTTGAACGCTTGTATCCCCAGATGTTTTTCGGCAATCTCCCGAACAAGCGCCAACATCATCACAAAGCCTGCGAAACCGATTCCGGTCAACATTCGCTCAAAAAAATACCACCCAAACTTTTTCCTTCTTTTCCAAAATGGTGGTTTGGACGGTCCCAATTTCCGCTTTGCGGAAATTGATAGGTATTGGGACCGCGGGACTTCCTTGGAAAAAACGCGAACATGGTTGGGGTTTACCGCATCATCAAGAAAAGAGACGGGCGCCAGAAAGAAAGCGCTTACGATCCAATAAGGCGGTAGTTTTGTGAGTGTCCATACGGCCTGCGCCCACACAACAAGCCAAAGAAAAAAGGCGGGTTTTAGAGAACGGTCAGGAAAAAAACTGCGCACAAACCAGAAAAAAGCGACCGTGAACCAGAGAAACACGACAATCCACAACGCCGCAATGCTAGTCTTGAAAAAACCATACGGGTAGATCATGAACGGAAGATAGGCCAGGAGCATTCGCGAGAAAAGATTTTCAGGTAGTTTCATCGCCCCCAAGACCTCATGATTTTCACCGCCTCAACATCTGTGCCGCATAAAGGATTGCGACAAGCAGACACAGGAAAAGTGCGAGAAAGAGGTATTTCGATGTTGTTGTTATTATCTTTTTAATATTCATGCCGGATAAGTCGCTTTGACCTGATGTTTTGTTTTATAAGGAACCGGTTTGAGGCAAACATCCAGCCAGGGCGTCAAAAGGTTCATTAAAAGAATCGCGCAGCCCGCCGAACGGATCGAGAATCCATCCGGGCTGAGCCGTGAGCTTAAAAACGCCGCTCCCAGAACGAAAAAAATCGTCCCTTTGCGTGTCAAAGGCATGGCCACAGGATCGGCCAGAAGAAAAAAAGATATCAAAAGAACGCCGCTAAAAAAAGTGACCGGCATCTGGCGCCCTCCAAATAAAGCTTCGCAGGCAAAGCAGACCGACATAAAAAGAACCGATATCTCCCAATAGTTCTGTTTTTGTTTAAGAAAAAGGATCCCGCCGAGACTGATGCCAACAAGTGTCCAGAGGTTACCCTCACCGGCCAAAAGCATCGGCTCCGACATGATTTGGGGGAAACAAAGCTGTAAAAACACGCGCGCCACAAGAAGCGGATGCAAAAGGTAAGAGCCTGTACCGCCAAAAAGTTCTTTGGCAACAAAAACCGCCATAAAAACACCGAGGATCACAACTTCGGAGGGGCATCTTGGAGGCATGAGAAGTGAAAAAATGGCGGCAATAAGCACCGCCTCACCGTTTCTTAGATTTTCTTTTTTCTTGAAAAGTTTTGAAGCGAGAAATTCAAACGTGATCGCACTTACCAAACAGATCAGAAGAATACGCAGGATTTTCGCGTGTCCGGTAAGACAGGCTATCACAAAGAGAGGTGTGAGGGCGATCGCCTGTCCCCAATACCGTCGGGCTAAAGAATCCGCGGAATGGATGTGCGGCGGCAAAGTTGTCTTGTAAAAAAGCGCCGCTTCAGCCATGGATCACCGCCCCGGCTTTTCTTTTCTTTTGATTAACGGTAGTCGGGACGGCCCCAATTTCCGCTTTGCTGCAATGGATAGGTATTGGAACCGCCGGTTTCGATAAACCGCGCGACAAGCGGATCAGTTCCAGCATGGGGCGTTTGGACGGACATACATAGGCGCAATTTCCGCATTCGATGCAATCTGCAACGTTCCATTCTTCCGCGACCGAAAATTCTTTTCGCTCTGCAGCCAGCGTTATCATCGCAGGAGAAAGGGAGACCGGACAATGATCAACGCAAAGGTTGCAATGAATACAAACCTCTCCCGTTTCTTCTTTTGCGACCTCTTTGGGAAGCGCGAGAATAGCGCTCGTTCCGGCCGTCACGGAGACTTCCGCGGTCATTTGTGCCGTCCCGGACATGGGGCCGTTCATCAAAAGCTTTTGAGGTTCGCGCATAACCCCTTTACAGGCACGGAGTGCATCGTGGAAAGAAATCCCGATCGGCAGCCAAAGACTGCGCGGTTCGACCACGCATTCGCCTCCTACGGTCACGACCTTTTCATAAAAAGGTTTCTGCTGTGCGACCGCTTCATAAACCGCAAATGCCGTAGATGCCGGAAAAACAACGGCCTTTTCTTCCTCCCCAGGGAACCATGCCTGAAGCAATGTGCCTTCAAGGCCTTGGGGATAAAGCGCGGGCACGGTCCGGACCTCTGCGTGTTCCCATTTCAGGAAGTAGATCTTGCTTTTGATAAGTTCGATCATTTCGAGATCACAGCTTTCGAACGCAAAAAAGATTTTTTCAGCACCGAGGGTTTTCCTGAGCAATTCAGCGCCTTTTAAAATTTCCACAGGATGAGACATAGTAAGCACTTGTTCGCAGGTGATGTAAGGCTCCGGTTCACAGCCGTTGATGATGATCGTCCGTGCCCCGGCATGCCTCCCGAGCTTCGTGTGGACGGGTTCCATAAATGGGTCCGTAGTTACAAGTCCGAAGTTCTGGAAAATTTTTGGGAGTTCCGCCGCCGGAATTTGTTCCCACCCTTTACGCGTTTCCGCAGGCGGAAGGATTTTGGGTTCTCCGTGCCTGCGGATCTCGATCATTTGTTTTTCTGCGCCCGTTGTGTTCGGAAAAATCAATACCTTTTCCACGACACCGGACATGCCGGCATGAACGCTCACCCCCTCTGATCCTTGTGGCTCTGCGATTTTTTGTCCAGCCTGAACGTCTTCCCCAATCTGAGCGCACGGTCGTCCGAACGCGGGAATGGGAATATGGATTTTTTCGGGCGGGTGAGGACGCTTAAGGTTCCAGTTAATCAGGGTCGCGCCTTTTTTTCTCTCAAGTTGAATTCCGATAGCTTTCTGTTTGAGCAAGAATACTTCCTTTCGAGCTATTGGGGAGGGATGGTGCTGGTCAAATTTCCAGTGATCTTATCGATCCGAATACGTTCTTGAAAAATCTCCTTAAGTTGTCCGAATTGACAGGTATCCATGTTAAGACCTTCGATGTTAGGCAGGCTCCCCAGGATCGGGACACCCGAAAGATCATGAATAACCTTTGGATTTGTAAGTTCGGCCAACGAGTAATTTGTCACGGAAACGCGGTTAAAAATAATACCGCGTATTTCCAGTCCGCGGATCGTGGCCGCATCGACAGTGAGGAGTGTGTGATTGATCGCGCCAAGCCCCGCATACGATACGATCACAATAGGTAATCCCATATCACGAATGAGATTGGCCACATAATAATCCTTCTTGAGAGGCACCATAAGCCCGCCGACGCCTTCGACGATAATGAAATCATAGTGTTTTTGAAGTTCACGGTAACTTTTGAGAATGGTGGGAACATCCACTTCTTTTTTTTCGAGCGTTGCCGCGACATTCGGCGAAAGAGGGTTGCGAAAACGCGATGGGCTCGTGAGCGACGGGTATTCGTTCTGGGCAGCCTCCATCAGGAATGCCGCATCCTGCGAAATAAGTCTTCCATCGCCGAAACAACCGGTTGCCACGGGCTTCATCACACCGACCTTTACCCCGCGATCCCGAAGGACAAGCGCAAGACCGGCAGAAACCACTGTTTTCCCGACGTCTGTGTCCGTTCCGGTGATAAAAATTCCGGCCTTCATGAATTTTTCTCCGTTATTTCCCTGATGGATTCATACGTTATATCTAACAGCTTGTTAAGCTCTGTTTCCGTCATCCCAAGCGGCGGCATAAGCACAATCACCGGCCCCAGCGGCCTAAGAATTGCGCCCTTTCCCCGCGCCCGATCGATTACGCGAACACCGATCTTCTCTTTTGGATCAAAAATCTGCTTCGTCGTTTTGTCTCTGACAAGTTCGATCCCGACCATGACGCCGCATTGCCGGATATCGCCGACACATTCAAGTTTGTAAAAATCTTCGAGCCGTTTTTTGATGAGTTGGATCCTGGGTTGTAACTTTTCGATCGTTCTTTGTTTTTCGAAAATCTCAAGGTTCGCAACCGCAACTGCACAAGCCAACGGATTAGCCGTGTAGGTGTGGCCGTGAAAAAATGTTTTAAACTCTTCATAACGGCCCAGGAACGCATCATAAACCTCTTCGGTCGTAAGTGTCGCGGCAAGCGGCAAATAACCCCCTGTGATGCCTTTAGCCACTGTCATAATATCCGGCGTCACAAGTTCATGGTCCGCGGCAAACATTTTCCCGGTCCGCCCGAATCCCGTCGCGACCTCGTCAAAGATCAGAAGGGTATTATACTTTCGCGTCAGTTCTCTCGCACGGGAAATGTATCCGGCCGGTTGGTCGATCATCCCGGCGGCACCTTGCATCAGGGGCTCCATCACAACCGCGGCGATCTCCGAGTGATGTTCCCTGAGAATTTTTTCCATGGCGCTGAGCGCTTCGTTTTTGACTTTTTCCGGATCACTACCCGTTTCCCAACGATAACGGTAGGGTGACGGGATCGCGAACGTATCAAAAAGAAGCGGTTTGTAGATCTGATGGAACAGATCGATGCCTCCGACGCTTACGGAGCCGAGCGTATCGCCGTGATAAGCATTTACAAGTCTTGCAAATTTTTTCTTTTCGGAGTGGCCTTTTTGGGCCCAATACTGAAACGCCATCTTGAGCGCGATCTCCACGGCCTCAGACCCGGAATCGGAATAAAAAACACGGCCGAGACCTTTGGGAGCGATCGTAATGAGCTTTTCCGCCAGCTCGATAGCGGTCGGATGAGTGAGCCCGAGAAATGTGCTATGAGAGATTTTTTTGATCTGCCTTTCAATGGCTTTATCGAGTTCTTTGACCCGATGCCCGTGAACATTGCACCAAAGCGACGATACCCCGTCGAGATATCGGCGCCCCTCGGTGTCGATCAGATAACAGCCCTCTCCTTTTTCAACAACCAAAAACTCGTCGGTCTGCCAATCCCGCATCTGTGTGAACGGGTGCCAAAGATATTTTCTGTCTTTTGCGATCAATGCTTGGGTAGTCATACTTTTAGATATTAGCATAATTCATTTTATTGATAAAAAGACCCCATTGATCGTCAAGGTCGCGGGCCTTGTCTTCCGGTAAATTGGCGCGGAAATAACTTTCCACATTTTTTCTGGAAAGGGGTCCTATTTGAAGTTCAAACTGAAGATAATCACGGAAAAATTTTGAGAAAAAGGCATTTTTCCCATCCAGAAAAAAAGCGGTCAGGCTCCAAGCCCTAAGATAGAACTCCTCTTTTTCATCCGTGGCTGCGGGTTGATCGTAACGCTCCCAGGAAGGAAAAAGGTCGAACGCGTTTTTTAGCTTTCCTTCCGCGTAAAGATCTTTAAGCCGTCCGAGGATCTCTTCGATAACAGGCCTTGCTCCCGTCTTCGCAAGTTTAAAGGACAGGTAGTTGGCAAGTCCTTCATCTAAAAATCTCGACGGCTGCTCCGTATAAAACTTTCTTAGAAAACAATGAGCGAATTCATGGGCAAGGGTCCATCGGATATCCGCACCGGTAAAAAAAACTATTATTTCATCTTTTCCAATGCTGTACGCTCCCGAAGAAAGTTCGGCGGAGGAAAATTTCTTTTCTCTCCAGAGAGCTTTGTACTCTTCGGGACGCCCTGCCACGCTGATTTTTAAAAAAGATGCTTCTCCTTTGGGCGGCCCAAGAATTTCTTCTAACAGAGCCTTTTCCTTGCTTATCAGAACGGCAAGGTCTTGGACCAAGGACTCTCTGTATTTTTGAGGGATATTGGTCGTCAGCTCGCCTCCCTCAAAAGAGATTTTCCGGGCTTGATCCCAGGACGGCTCCTTTTTCATGGACTCAAAAAACTTCTCCAAGGCGTGCACTTCTTTAATGGCTTCTGGGAGGGATGTCCCGCTGCTGCTTTGTAATTTATCTCCCATTTGGAGCGCACGCTCATAAACCTTGATCGCTTCGTCAAATTTTTGCTCTCCAACCAAAGCCTGCGCATAGGCATCATAAATACGCCGATCGTCGGGATTGGCCTTAAGAAGCTCTTCAAAAGAAGCGGCGCTCGGTTCAAGGTCTTCGCTTGACACGGAAGCGGCGTCTTTTTCCCAGTCGAATCCTTTTCTGTTTTCTGTTTGTCCAGATGCGGGCTGTAAGGGAAGGGCTGCCATAAAAAAACAAAAAAGGTAAGAGAGTTTGCTTGTTAGATGTAAAAGCGTTTGCCGTCTCAAGGATTTGCCTCCTCAGACTTTATTTTTGCAAATGCCTTTGTTAATTTGACGATGTCCCGGCTGGTATGCGCAGCCGAGACGGTGACCCGTAAACGGGCCTTCCCCTTGGGAACAGTTGGATAACGCACCGCCGGGATAAAGACCTTTTGCTTAAGAAGTTTTTCGAAAGCCTCGATCGCTTTTCCTTCATCGCCTATTATGACCGGAATGATCGCGGATTCGGGCTTTGTGACCGAAAAACCGAGTCTTAAAAGTTCCCGGTAAACTTTATGGATATTGTCCCAGAGTTTTTTTCTTAAAAAAGATTCTTCTTCGATCACGCAAAGCGCTTCGCGGGCGGCACTGCAAAGAACGGGCGGAAGGGCGGTCGCGAAAATAAACGGCCTTGCAAAATTCACCAGAAAGTCGATCAGGATTTTGTCCGCGGCTACAAATCCCCCGAGCCCGCCGACGGCTTTTGAGAGTGTTCCCATGATGACATCGATCTTCTTTGAAAGGTTCCCTTTTTCGGTCGCACCATGCCCGCGCACCCCCAAAACACCCGTTCCATGCGCGTCATCAACCACAAGCATCGCGTCGTATTTCTCTTTCAAACGGACAAGTTCTTTTAGATCCGCCAGATCACCGTCCATGCTAAAAACCGTTTCTGTTACAAGGATCCGGCGTCGCGCGCTCCGCGAACCCCGGAGAAGTTCTTCGCATTTTCTGTAATTTTTATGCGGAAAAACACGCAGTTCGGCTTTTGAGAGTCTGGCGCCATCAACGAGCGAGGCATGGCAAAGTTTATCCATAATGATGATGTCTTGCTCGCCGGCAAAGGCGGTCAGAATTCCCAGGTTCGCGAGAAAACCGGTTGCAAAGACCAGTGCGCTTTCTTTTTTTTTGATCCGGGCCAGTTTTTTTTCAAGAGCTTTGTGAGCTTCTGTTGTCCCTGAAATAAGCCGCGCCGCGCCAGCGCCAACGCCGTATTGTTTCAATGCTTTTTGTGCGGCTTTCACAACGCGCGGGTGACGACTGAGGCCCAAGTAATCGTTGCTGCAAAAAAGAAGAAGCCCCTGCCCTTTGAATGACGCGTGCGTGCCATCAGGGTCCTCCAATACGCGGAGGTAGCGATAGAGATTCTTTTGTTTAAGTCCCTGGAGCTCCTGTTGATAAAGATTTTTCATATTCTGCGGAGAAGGACCGCGGCAACCTGGCCGCCGAAGCCCATGGAGAGTTTGACGGCGTTCGTGATTTTGTGAGACCGCATGACCCCGGGTGTATAGTCAAGATCGCATGCCGGGTCTTTTTCTTCAAGTCCCACTGTCGGCGGGATGAAGCCTTCGTGGATCCCGAGAAGTGTTGCGATGATTTCAATAGCGCCTGTCGCGCCGAGCATGTGTCCCGTAGCGCCCTTGATTGAACTCATAGGGATTTTATAAGCCTCTTCGCCAAGCGCTTCTTTAAGTTCCAAAGTTTCATAGAGATCTCCGTGCCGTGTACCCGTGCCGTGTAAATTCAGGTAATCGATCTCCTGAGATGAAATCCCGGCCCTCTGTAAAAGAACCTTCAGCGTGTAAGATAAAGCATGTTCATTAAAATCGAAAAGGATCGGTTGTTTGCTGTCCTGGCCATAAGCGGCTTCGATGATCTCGCCGTAAATCCTTGTGCCGCGCGCCTTTGCGCTTTCAAGAGTCTCGAGAAAAACCACCCCTGCCCCTTCGCCCACCAAGAATCCGTTGCGTCTTTTGTCAAATGGGCGAATATCCCGGGTCGCAAGCGCTTTCATGTTCTTATATCCCCCCAGCATAAGCGGTGTAATCGAAGCGTCTGTCGCCCCGGCAAGGCAGTATTCCGCTTGCCCCTCGGAGACCATGCGAAATCCCTGAACAATGGCCACGGTCCCAGTCGCGCACGCCGCCACATAGCATTTGGCCGGTCCATGGATCTTCATGCGCCGGGCGATCCATTGGTCCGCGAAATTCGGGACTGCGCTTGTGTACATTCTTGCGCCCAAAATAGCGCTGGGATTCCGCAAAAACCTTTCTTTGAAACGTCCGAGGCTGTGAACGCCGCCTTTGCTGGAGCTGACGGAAAGCGCGATATCATAGGGATCTACGGCCGTAACATCAAATCGGGCATCTGTAACGGCTTGCTCCGCGGCAGCTACGGCATATTGAATAAATGGATCCAGAAGATGCGTTCCGTAAGGGCGTGGGTTGAAATTCTTGAGAGAAAATACCGGAGGGAACTTGTAGCCTTCAACGATGGAATGGTCCGTATTCTCTTTCCCGGAAATACCCTTTTTAAGGTTTTCACGGAACTCTTCGAGCGTGATCCCGATCGGAGAAAGAACTCCCATGCCTGTGACTACCACACGTCGTTTCATGTTGTTGTTGATCCTTTCGGGTGTGAAATAAGAGGAAATTCTACCCTAGAAAGGTCGGGATTCAAAATGAAACACTTGCCCCGTCACCTGGCGCATCCGGTCCGAGGAAAGAAAGAGGAGAAAATCTGCGACCTCTTCGGGATCTGAAAAGGTCTTCAGCGGACTTTCCTCGAGGTTTTTCATAAGAATTTCCTGAGGAACGTTCGTGGTTATTGAAGATTGCATGAAACCCGGATTTACGGCATTCACAAGAATTTTTTTGCGTCCGAGCTCCTTGGCAAGCGTTTTGGTCATTGCGATCAAACCGCCTTTGGCGGCAGCATAATTCGCAGCACCGGCAAGCCCGCCCAAACCCGCACGGCTTATAATAGTAAAGATTTTGCTCGGTGTTTTTCTTAAAAGAAGCGGCAGGAGTTTTTGAGTAAGATAAAAAGGCGCTTTAAGATTGACCCGCAGGACATCGTCCCACTCTTTTTCAGACATCTTTTCGATAAAGGCGTCCGCAGTCGCAGCCGCGTTGTGAATGAGAATATCCAGTGACTCGATCTTTTCTTCAAATGCTGTGGCAAAAGCATCGATGGCTCGAGTATCAGCCAGATCCAGAAAAAATCCTTGTGCACCGGCTTGTTCAAGTTCCTTGGCAATCCCGGAAGACTTGAAAAAAGTAAAAAAGACGCGCGCACCGCGCTGAACAGCTTTACGGACAAACGCCTGCCCAAGACGGCTGGTACCGCCCGTGATGAAAATTGTTTTATCTTTAAGGGAAAGTTCCAAGGGCTAGTTTTTTAGGTCACAGTCTGCCGGACAGCAGACATGTTCGCTGGTGATTTCTAAAGAAAAACCAGAACGCTGAAGCATGTCCAGATCTTCCTGAATGGGATTCCCGGCGGTGGTGAGATAGCCTCCGACCACAAAACCGTTTGCGCCACCACGAAGCACCTTTTCCTGAAAATAGACGCCGAGATTGAGTTCCCGCCCGCCGGCGAGTTTGATATTGGCTTGGGGGTGAATAAAGCGGAAGATCGCGATCATCTTCACGACTTCCTCGGGAGCAAGGGCTTCTCGTCCCTCAAGGGGTGTCCCGGGTCTCGGATTCAGGATGTTGACCGGAAGACAATGGAGATTGTAAGGCTTAAGTTCGAACGCAAGTTTGATCCTGTCTTCCTGCGTTTCTCCCATTCCAAAAATCCCGCCGGAACAGATTTCCACGTCGTTTTTCTTTAGGAATTTTAGAGTTTCCATCCTTTCGTCATAGGTGTGGGTGGAAACAATCCTGGGATAAAATTCGCGTGAACACTGAAGATTGTGATTGAAACGCCGCATCCCGGCTGCGCGAAGTTTCCGGATCTGTTCTGCCGTCATGTTCCCGAGAGAACCATCCAGCCGGAGACGGGTTTTTTCGTTTAACAAGGAAAAGGTCGCGAGCACTTGCTCGAATTCGGCGTCGCTCAGGGTTTCACCGCTGGTAACCACACAAAAACTTTGCACGCCGTTGGTTTCGGCTTTTTGGGCCGCAGACAAAACCTCCTCAGGCTTCATGAGAGGGTAGCGCTTTACGCCTGTCTTGTAGTGAGAAGATTGGGAACAAAAACTGCAGTCTTCGGAGCAAAGATAACTTTTGGCGTTAACGAGCGAACAAAGGTCGGGTTTAGAGGGCCGGAATCTTGTTGTAATCTCATGAGCAGAACTTGAAAGAAGGTCGAGTGTTGCGGGGTCTTGGATCGCATTGAGGCGCAAGGCTTCGGACGGGGTGATATCCCCTCCCGCGAGCACCCGGGATTTAAGTTCTTGTATGAAAGCTTTCATTGGAAAAAATACCTGGCCACCGCCTGAGAATCGGCGGGGTCCCGCCAGAGGCGGGAAAAGCTCTTAGGCTTGAGCAAAGACTTCGCGGGCTACAATACCCACCACGCCAAGCGCCACGGCATTCTCGCCGAAAGCCGACGGGATGATCTTGACCTGTGTCGCGGCCTCTTCCACGGCCCATTCCTTGACCGTGTTCTTGATCGAATCGAGAAGCGATGAGCCACAGTCTTCGATACCGCCCCCGATCACAACTACTTCAGGGTTGAGAAGATTCACGATGAACGCGATCTTCCTGCCAAGGTCTTGCCCGGCCTGCTCTGCCGCTTTGATTGCCAAAGCGTCTTTTTCTTTTATGGCTTTAACGATCTCTTTGAAGGTCAGCTTTGAAAGATCACCTTTGACCATATCTTTCAGGGCCGAATCTTCACCCTTTTCGATCCGCTCTCGAGCATAGCGGACCATGCCAATATCCATCTCCCAACGGCCAAGTTGGGTCGCGATCTTAAAGGAATAATCCTTGCTCGCGTGCGCGCTCGTGATCCCGAGCTCTCCTGCGGCTCCGTTCGCTCCGCGATAGATCTCCTCGTTGATCAAGATGCCACAGCCAACCCCCGAGAACATATAGACCATGTCCCGCACATCGCGATCGAGGCCCAACCATTTTTCTCCGAGCACTGCTGCGTTCGCGTCGTTTTCCACGATCGTGGGGATGTTGAGTCTCTTTTCGAAAGTGTCTTTGATGGAAGAACAGACCGAAATATCCTTGTCACCAAGGCTTTGTGGCCAGCGGATTGTGCGTCCCCGTTCATCAATAATGCCGGGGATGCCGACCCCAACACCGACGATTTTGGTTTTGTCGACTTCGGCTTTTTCAATAATCTCTGCCGCAAGATCCACCATTTGCAGGATGATCTTCTCGGAATTCTCCGGAGCTCTTTCACGCTTGATCTCGCTAATCACGTTTATTTCGAGATCCACGAGCACAGCGACCATGCTCATCATGTTAAGCCCGACGCCCACAATGTAGCCAGACTTGGGGTTGAGCTCCACCAGCACGGGTTTTCGTCCGCCAGTGGACTCATCCAGTTCGCCTTCTATCACAAGGCCTTTTTTAATGTAATGACTCACGTAGTTGGAAACCGTGACAATATTCAGCTCTGTGAGCTTGGAAATGTCAGTCCGGGAGATGGGTCCGTTCTTGCGAACGACCTCGAGAATGCTCAGGTTTTTTCTCTCTTTATCGGTTAAGGTGCGGTCTTTGAGCATTTGCTTAATGATCATGGGGTGGAAACTCCTTTCAAAAATTGCTTTTATCCTAACTTATTCTTTCACCGCTATATAAGCGCCTCATGTAGCGCTCATTTTAACTCTACGTTATGCTTTTTCAAAGTGTTAATTTAATGCCTCGCACCATCAATTTAAAGCCTCTGTTGCAAATAGCCGCTCTCCTTTTTTCAAAATGAGTCGGGGTTTTCTCACTTAAAGAAATTTTCTTCACCGAGCAATTCCTTCGCCTTTTTCCCAATGGGGTCCTGGTGGAAGTATTTTTGGATCACACCTTTTTTCAGATAGTTTGCGATCGGGATAAGCACCATCCCCTGGTCCAGAGCCAGATACTGGGAATTCACTCTTTCTCCCGGAAAACTGATCGAGTCATAAAAACCATACTCCCCATAGATGGGGAATGTTAAAAGTTTTCGGATATTCTTGAGAGCATCCTTGGGCAGGGTTTCCAGCGCTAAAAAACTCACGTGCGGTGTAATGACCCCCCGGTCCTGATATCCTTTGGCCCCGAGTTTTTTGATCCCATATTCCCCATATTGCCACCGCCGTCCGTCGGCGGTTGCCGCCGGAGAGATCCCCCAAACAGGATATTTTTTTTCTTTAAGGGCGTAGTCGCGGTGAAATTCGGTCGCGATCTCATCGTTCAAACCTAACCCTTTTGGCGCGAATTTTGTCTCTTGAAGCACCATCGTCGGCATCAAAAATTCAAACAGAGAGCCGCCCCAGCTTGGAACGAATTTTTGTTTTCCGTCCTTGTAGTAGCCTTGAAAATAGTGGACGTTATCATGCTCAACCATTCTTCCTTGCGGTTTCTGTGTTTGCCATTCCCATGTCTCCGGCGCCGTGCGATAGAGATACCACCAATGTTCTTTGGGGAGATCTCCCTTACCGATCCCGCAGAGACTCATAGCTCGCGCTTCGCTCACCAACATTCCGTAGTGATAAGGTGCCAGGCTTTCACGGCCCAGGTCATAGCCGATCACAAGATGGTTATTATCCGGGTCAAGAAACTCTTGAAAATGGAATCTCTTTAAAAGAACTGTCGCTTTACGGGCAATCTCGCCGGGGAAAGCCTGCCGGACCACTACTAGCGCAATGGCAAGCCACCCGTTATCCACGCTCGAAATAAACTGACGGGACACTCCCAACTGGGTTGTCTCATAGAAATTGTAAAAAAAACCCCTCCACGTTTTCATTTTCTCAAGTGTTTGCAGAGTTTCTGAAACGCGCTGGGTCGCCTGATCCGGAGTGATGATCTCCAGTTCGCGCGCGGCAACAGCACTCATCAAATCAAGCGCAATATTTGTGGGAGAGGTATAGGCGGCCGCGAGAGGAAAATCTCCCGTTTTGATGTGATCCACCACAAGATGGTTTTTTTTATCAACGGCGTTTTCAAAATACCGCCATGTGTCCTTCGCGATCTTAAGAAGGAGCTCTTTATCTTTTTTCGTTTCTAACAGTTCTTTTCGCCGAGGTTCGTCCCAAACGGCCTTCGGGAAAGCTTTCAGATTGTCCTCCACGCTTTCAAATCCAACTTCCGGATGTCCCCAAAAAGCGATCTCATCGAATCCGACCTTCCCTGCCATATTTCTGTCGTTTGCCAGAATGTTCAGAGAAAGAAAGCCTAGTTGATTAAAGTCTACACCACGAAAGGCCGGCACCGGCAAGACGATTTCGTTCCAGCCCTTTTCCTCAAGGCACGCGCCTGTAATGTCCTGCATAACCGTCTTCCCCGACCAATCATGCAAAGCAATACGAATGCGTCCGTTGAAAGGTGCTGAAGTCTGCGTTTGGCATTTGAGAACAAGATAATGCGCCGCGCTCATATCCAGCCTTTCAAGCGATGTCCGGATTGCGACTTGTTCTTCTTTTTTAAGATTATATCGGACCCAAAGCGAACCTCCGGATTTGATTCCCCGCGCATCTTCTTTTTTAAATTCAAGGTTGGCTTTTTTTGTCTCACCGTTATCGACAGACCATTCCCCGCCGAGACGGTTCTTTGTTTCTTTGGTATTAAAATCATCGATAACTTTGAATTGCGTGGAGTTTTGGAGGGATTTTCCGGGTGGCAGGCCTTTGTAGACGTTACCGATATTAAGCGGCTCTTCCCTGTCCGAAGCGCCGATCTGTTGGACATAAATATCGTTGGGTCTTTTTTTCGAAGGTCTTGTGGCGGCAGGGCTTTCCGGGATTCCCGCAATAAAAACGACGGCGAGTGCGGAAAAAAAGAGAGCGGCCCGCAGATTTCCTTTTAAACCCAAGAGATGTTTTCTTTGAAGTCTCATTCGCTGTTCGCCTAGCTGAGAATCACTTCGACTCGATGCGTCCTGCCGTCCCGAAGATCCGGGATAAGATTTTCTTTTTGTTTTTTCCCGTCAACTATAACCGTTTTGACTCCCTGCCCGGTTTGGCCAGGGTTTTTTACCTCGATCAAGTAAGTGCTGCCACGAAAAAGGCGTTTCATTTTGAATCCGGGCCATTTTTTAGGGATCACAGGATCCACGATGAGTCCTTTGGCGGCGGGGCGAATGCCCAAAATCCAGTTCATGGCTACCACCGCGTACCACGCCGCCGAACCCGTGTACCAGGTCCATCCGCCGCGCCCGTTGTTGGGCGAATCCGGCCCGTCTACGTTCCCGGGAGTTACATAAGGTTCGCTGTAATAAATATCCGGCTCCAACCCGCGATTCGCGGGATTGAAGCTTTTGTAGACTTGATGCGCCCGCTCCCCGTCACGCATCATCGCCTCCGCCTGGACCGCCCAAGTCCCGGCGTGCGTATAAAGTCCTCCGTTCTCCCGGACCGAGGGAGCATAACGCGTGATGTAGCCGATCGTTGCATCGGTTTGGTTATAGCCGGGCGTCAAAAGAAGCGGTCCGTATTTTTTGTAAAGCCACTTCGCGGCCGAATCCATTGCTGTTCGAGCCCGCTTTGCATCGGCCACGCCCGTAATAACGGCCCAGGTTTGACAATTAAGAAAAATCTTTCCGGTCTCACACTTTTTACTGCCAAGCGGTCTTCCATCATCGCGTGTAGCGCCCAGATACCATTCTCCGTCCCACCCTTCTGTGTTAAGCGCTTTTTTCATCGCCTCCGCCCGGCGGAGATATTCCGTGGCTTTTGTTTTGTCGCCGCGTTTTTCTACAATTGGCGCGATGCGGTTCAAAATGCCGTAGAGAAAATGTCCAAGCCAGATCGATTCGCCCTTCCACTTGGTCCCAACATGGCTCAGTCCGTCATTCCAGTCGCATTCGCCGATCAACGGCAATCCGCGTGGAGAAAATCTCGAGAGCGCTTTGTCAATCGCACGAAGCATGTGATCGTAAAGCGTTCCGGAGGTAACTTCTTTGGTTTTCGGGTCGGGCAGGAATTTAACGACCGTATCCAGGATCGCTTCGTCGGCGGTTTCATCAAGATAGTTCATCGTAATGAAATCAAGCCACAACAGATCGTCCGAGCAATGCGTGATAGCGCCGACATTCGTCCCGTGGTGCCACCAGTGATAGACCGTCCCGTCCGGAAATTGCTGTTCGGCGTGGAGAAGGATCTGTTTTTTTGCGAGTTCGGGCCTTGTCGCGAAAAAGATCTGACAATCCTGCAATTGATCCCGGAACCCGTAGCCGCCGCTGGACTGGTAATAGGCGCATTTGGCCCAAAGACGTGCGGAAATCGCCTGATATTTCATCCAGATGTTTGTCATGAAATTAAGAGCCTCATCCGGGGTCTCAACTTCAGAGGCGTGAATAAAAGAATCCCAAAGTGCTTTGACCTTGTGAAGTTCTTGCTCTGCGGCCCTGGGATTGGAATATTTTTGGATGATCCGTTCGGCTTCTTCACGTATACGCGTGGAACCCAGCGTGAAGATCACGGTCTTGGATTCCTTGGGGCCGAGGTCCACGTCCACTTGAAGACTCGCCGATGCATCACCCCATTTCCCTTCCGAGTTGCGGCATTTCCCATCCACCACCGCAGCCGGCGCGTGAATCTCGCCGTAACGACCCAGGAAGGATTCCTTGTCGCCGTCATACGCCACGGGTTTGGGATACGCCGCGTGAAATCCTTGAAGGGGTCTTTCGGTCATGCCTGTGGAAATAAATCCGGGCACAAGAGGCGCGCGCTTGATGCCGTGAATGCAGCCGAACTTTTTGTCGATCCAGGTCTCTATGAACGTTTTATGGAATTCGCGGTGCGTATCGGACCAGTTTCCGAGACACCAGTCAAAATAGGTAAAAAGGCTCAGGCGCCGTTTTTTCCCGGACTGATTTGTGAGGACAATTTTCCAAACCTCGACCGGATCTTCTACGTCCACAAAAACCGTTTTCTCAAACCGGATCCCGTGAAGCTTGCTGGTCAGAACCGAGTATCCCTGGCCATGTCTTACTTCGAAAGAATCGAACTTGGGCATGCACGGTTTCCAGGTCCCGGACCAATAGTCTCCATTATCCCGGTCACGCACATAAATATATTTTCCCCAGTTGTCGCGAACCAGATCCTGATCCCAACGTGTGACTCGTGAAAGATTTGCATTGTCGCGCCATGAAAAACCGGAGCCTGTTTGTGTTTCGATGGTGCCGTAGTCGCCGTTGGAGATCACGTTCACCCATGGACGCGGCGTATCGGGTCTCGTGATGACAAATTCCCGCCCGTCGGTTGTGAAATAGCCGTACTTTGAGGCGAATTTTTTCCCGACGCCATCTTCTTTTAAAAGCATTTTTGCTTCCGCTTTTTTTCTTTCCTTCGATTTTCTTGGCATAATGACAAAAACTCCCCGTTTTTTTATTTTAAAACAAGATTGTTTATTCGGCTTGTTGTAGCTGGGCGTTGACCTCGGGGACCAGTTCTTTGGCGACTTCTACGGCTGTTTTCTTTCCGCTAAAAATGAGGTCCAGCTTCGGACGGATATATTTTTCTTCTATTTCGCGCCATTTGGGATGGAAGGGGCTGAAAACCGAGTATTGAACCGCTTCGTTAAGCATCTTCTTGTTGGCAGGAGCAGACGCGTCTCCGGCAAATGCATCGCTTTTCGCCACAGAAATGCGGGCGGGCTGCGCAAGGCCGCGCTTGGCGAACTGCCGTTGTCCTTCGGGTCCGGTCAAGGCCTTGATCACTTCCCATGCTTCTTTCTTGTGTTTGGAAGATTTAAGAATCGCATATCCTGTTCCCCCGGTTCCGAACGCGCGGATTCCCTTATCGTTCTTGGGAAACATCACTACATCCCATTCAAAATTGTAATTACGAAATTGCGGGGCTTCCCAAATGCCGGAGAGGAACATCGCGATGCGGCCGTTGGCGAACATCCGGTCCGCGCCCATTCCAAAATTCATGAAAGCTGTAGGCGTCGGCATGGCTTCGTAAAGATTGCTTAGATCGGCGTAAAACTGGATCCCCATGATGGAGCGGTCGTCGTCCAATCGGGTCTTCGTAGGTTTTTTAACATCGTCTACGAGCCCGCCTCCGTTCCCATAAATAAAATTCTGCCAGGCCCAGGTGTAAAAACCGTACTGCGTGACGCGTCCGGAATTGTCTTTTCTTGTAAGTTCGCGCGCGAGGCGCAACATGTCGCTCCAGGTCCAGTCATCGGTCGGATATGGGATTTTTGCTTCATCAAAAACTTTTTTATTGTAGAAAACGCAAGCGAAAGGAGCGATGTCGCGCGGCACCGCCAAAAGTTTCCCCTGATAAGTAAAACGGTCTATGATCTGCGGGAAGAAATCATTCTTATCAAAACCTTGCGGGTCGGTAATTTCATACGGGGTCAGGTCCTCCAGAACACCTTTGGTCGCAAACGTTACGAAATAATCGACCTCGGTAGCGATAATATCGGGCGCTGCGCCCCCTGCGATTCGTGTGAGGATCTTGCTGATGTAACCCGTATAGGGCGTGTGTTCAAAAATGATTCTGATTTCAGGGTGCTCTGCCTGCCAAGGCGCGAGTGCTTCGGTAATGATGCCGATCTCTTCGGGCGTTCCCCAGAAGCTCACCTTCACTTCCGTAGCTCCCCGGTTCCCTGTTTCAACCGGAGAACCGCAACCGGCCAAAAAAAAGATTGTTAAAAGAGTGGAAAAACCCTTCGCCCAAAAACTTTTCGACATGCGGAATTCCCTTCGTTTGAAAGGTGTTTATCGGCTTTGCGAGGAATTGCTTTCTCTAAGGATAAGGACCGTATACAAAAACGATAAAGCGGTGGGATTATAGCACAGCGGCTAGGGCTCCTGTAAAGGCCCTTTTCGCATTCACTTATTTATGTACGAAAGACGCACGCTGGAAGATCAGTTTTTCGGCAAGCCGATTTTCTGGAGAACACGATCGAGATCGTCGAGGGAAAAGTACTGGATCTCAACGCGTCCTTCTTTCTGGTTCTTGCGCGGATAGATTTTCGCCTGCGTTCCGAGATAATGCGTAAGGCGGGTTTCAAGATCCACGATCTCAGCGCTAAGGTGGCGGGCGGACTTCGCTTTCCGCTTGTGCGCGTTGCTTCGATTGACTATGGCTTCGACTTGGCGAACTGACAAATTTTCCTCGACAATTCTTTTGGCCATTTGCCGCTGATGTTCCGGTGTCAAAAGACCGAGAAGCGCGCGGGCATGTCCTGCTGAAAGCCTGCCGTCTGCCAGGTATTGTTTTACTTCCTGGGGCAGGCGTAAAAGTCTGAGCGTATTCGTGACCGTCACGCGGTTCTTCCCCACTCGTTTTGCGACTTCTTCTTGGGAAATCCTTCGCTCTTCCACGAGGCGTTGGTATGCTTCCGCTTCTTCAATGGGATTCAGATCTTCACGTTGAATATTCTCGATCAACGCCCATTCCAGAAAATCTTCATCCGCGATATCCTTAATGATGGCGGGCACTTCGGCCAGACCGCAAACCATCGCAGCGCGAAATCGCCGTTCGCCGCATACAAGCTCGAATTTCCCGTCGTTTTTCTTTTTTACAATGACCGGCTGCAATACACCTTTTTCGCGAATGGAACTCGCGAGCTCTTCGATGCTTTCCGTGTTGAAAGTTTTTCGCGGCTGGTCTGCGTTCGGTGCGATCAAAGTTGTCGGTATCAGCTGAAATGCCGCTTCTTTTGTTGGAAAAACAGCTGCTTGGACGGCAGCCTCTGGCTCCGTGGTAATCGTGGCGGTTGCGACAGAAATTTCTTTCTCCGCCGCCATGTGGTCTTTGTAGCTGTCGGGGATCAACGCGCTTAATCCTTTGCCAAGGGCTTTTTTCATTTTCTTAACTCCTTATTTATAAACACGTTTTGTGTTTTATGGGTTCGTTCGAGCTGTTTGAGCTTGTGCGGCTTCTGGCGTTGGTTCCGTACTTTGCTTTTCTTCGACAACAACGGGAGTGGTGGCTTCCGGCACGACCGCAGAAATTCTTCTGCGATCATCGTCGGAGCCAAAACGCATCAAAAATTCCTTCCCCAGCTCTATGTAGGCCAGCGATCCACGGTTGTGCGGATCATAAATAACAGCGGGTTTTCCAAAACTCGGCGCCTCGGAAAGCTTCACAGATCTTGGGATCACGCTCTGAAAGGTTTTTTCCTTGAAATAATTTCGAACTTCTTCAATAACCTGTTGAGTCAGATTGGTCCGAATATCCGCCATGGTCAGAATGACTCCCCCAAGTTCAAGCTCTGAACTCAGATTTTTTTTGACAAGCTGGTAGGTATTGAGCAGTTGCCCGAGCCCTTCCAATGCATAATACTCACATTGAAGCGGTATAATGATGTAACTACTTGACGTTAAAGCATTTATGCTTATAAGGCCAAGCGATGGCGGACAGTCAAGAAATATATAATCATAATCACCAGAGATCTTTTTCAGTTGTTCTCGAAGAATGAATTCCCTCCTATCCTGGCTGATCAAATGCATCTCCGCGCCAGCAAGATGCGCGTTTGATGGTATAATCCACAAGTTTTCTATAGACGTTTTTTTTATGCTTGCTTTAGGATCTGAGTTTTCAACAAGAAGTTGATAAGCTGTGGATTCATTTTCATTCTTTTCTATCCCAACTCCGCTTGTAGCATTGCCTTGCGAATCAAGGTCTATAAGCAAAATCTTCTTTCCAAGATCAGCTATAACCGTGGCTATATTGATTACGGAGGTTGTTTTTCCAACTCCTCCTTTTTGATTAAAAAATGAGAATATTTTACCCATAGACCCTCCGGATGTTTCACGTGAAACGTTCTTTTTTATAGCGTTTGTTTAAATCAATACTTGCTTGTCTCTTGTACTGTATCGTCCATTCTGATTGATATTTTACATAAATTTAATCCCGTGGCAAACTAAATTTATTGATTACTCCAAGGGTCAAATAAAGAAAATTCCTGAGACGGTTCCCATCGTTGCTTATTCAAAGAATTTTCAGGTACAGCATGGAAAAAAATAGTTCGGAGAAATAAAGCAGGTATTGCTTGGCGTAGAATTACTACTGTTTTGCTGTTTCCTTAGATATTGTTTCACGTGAAACAATCGGAACGTGGACGCAAAAAATACGCAACCCAAGCATTTACGATATGATGCCCCTATATGATTTGATGTTTAACTTGGCGAAATGTAAGAACAATGCGGGGTCGCTCGCTATATAAATCTGCGTCAAGATGTTTCTTCAAAAAACTTGGGGGGCTACAGGAGTTGACCAGAAAAAACTTTCTATTTCGTGAAAGCTTCTTTGGCCTTTTTTTCGATAAAAACAGCCAGAAGGGAAAGATCGCAGGAGGAGACGCCAGGAATGCGTGCTGCGTGCCCGATTGATTCGGGTTGGATTTTTTTTAATTTTTCTTTTGCTTCGCGTCCGACTCCCGGGACCTCATCGTAATTCAGGGTTGCGGGTATTTTTCTTTTTTCGAGTTTAGAAAATTTTTGAACCTCGCGCCGCTGCTGCGCAATATATCCTTCGTATTTTATTTCCGTCTCAACACTATGAATTTCATCTTCTGAAAGATTGCAAGAGTGTAACCCTTTTGATATAAGCTGTTTATAGCTTACTTCAGGGCGTTTCAAATATTGATAAAGCGTGCCGCTGTCCGTTCTTTTAGTTTTCAGTTCGCGCATGTCGCAATGTATCCGGTCCATGCGTTCGTTAAATTCCGAGAAGGTTTTTCCGGAGATAAGATCGAACTGATGTCCGTAGAACATGAGCCTCTCGTCCGCATTGTCCTGGCGCAACAGCAATCGGAATTCTGCGCGCGATGTAAACATGCGGTAGGGCTCGTTTGTGCCGCAGGTCACAAGATCATCGATCATCACTGCGATATAGGCTTCGGTCCTGTCGAGAACAAACTCGCTTCCACCGCAAAGTTTGCGAATGACATTGAGGCCCGCCATAAGCCCTTGGGCCGCGGCTTCTTCGTAACCGGACGTACAGTTGATCTGGCCCGCAAAAAACAGGTTCCGGATCCTTTTGGTCTCTAGCGAGTGCTTCAGTTGGGTGGGCGGGGCGGCATCGTACTCTATCGCATAACCAAATTTCAGGATCTCGGCGTTCTCAAGTCCGCGGATCTGACGCAAAGCCGCCTCTTGAACATCCTTGGGAAGTGAAGTCGCAAAACCATTCATGTAGATTTCGTTCGTATCGCGCCCTTCTGGCTCCAAATAGATCTGGTGATTTTTTTTGTCCGGGAACTTCACGACTTTATCTTCCACCGAAGGACAATACCGCGGGCCGACCCCCACAATCCGCCCGGCGTAAAGAGGGGAGCGATTTAAATTTTTACGGATGATGTCGTGAACTTCTTCGCTGGTATGCGTCAGATAGCAGGGGAGTTGCTCGACGATAAGTTTTTTTGTCCGGTAAGAAAAAGGGTGGGGCGGCTCATCGCCCCGTTGTTCTTCCAGCAATTCCCAACGAATGCTCTTTTGATGGAGGCGGGGGGGCGTCCCTGTTTTGAAACGGACAAGTTCGATCCCGTGGTTCCGAAGCGAGTCTGAAAGACCGACGGCGGGCGGTTCATCGCGCCGGCCGCCCGGGAATTTTTCTTCGCCCACATGGATCAGCCCCTGCAAAAAAGTACCCGTGGTTAAGATCACATGCTCGCCTAAAAAAACTTCTCCTTCTTTTGTGCGAACGCCATAACACGCTCCGTCTTTTACGAGGAGCTCCACGACTTGTCCTTGCCGGAGCGTAAGGTTTTTCTCTGACTCGAGAATGCGTTTCATATAAAGCTCGTATTGTTTCTTGTCCGCCTGGGCTCGAGGGGCCCATACGGCCGGGCCTTTGGATTTGTTGAGCATGCGAAATTGAATACCTGTAGCGTCCGTTGCGAGGCCCATCTCGCCGCCAAGAGCATCGATCTCGCGGACAATATGTCCCTTGGCAAGTCCTCCGATCGCGGGATTGCAGGACATCCGCGCAATGGCGTTCGTATCCATGGTGATCACAAGAACGGGGAACCCGCATCGTGCGATGGCGAGGGAGGCTTCAACGCCGGCGTGGCCGGCGCCGACAACGATGGCGGCGTATTTTTGCGTGGAGTTCATGTTTTTGTACGGCGTACGGCACAAGAAGTACGGCGAGCTTTTTTCTTCTCCGTACGCGAAACTCCGTACGCCGTACAGTTTTTACTGGTCTTCGTGGTGCAGAACGATCACGATGCGATTAATGAAGGTCTGCTGAATAATCGAAAAGACGTTCTGCAGAGTCCAATAAAGCGTGAGCCCTGAAGGCATGTTGTAGCAAATGAAACCAAAAAAGATAGGCATGATATTCATGATGGTCTGTTGTTCCGGGCTCGAGCCGGGTTGCGTCGGCATGAGCTTCTGATACCAGACTTGGGATGCGGCCATCAGGATCGGCAAAATGTTGAGCGAATTCCACCCCAGAAAAGGAACCGTGAAGGGGAGTGTCAAAAAATGGTCCGGCGCGGAAAGATCCTTGATCCATCCGATGAACGGGGCCCCGTGAAGCTCGATCGCTTCGGGTAGAAGTTTAAACATGGCGATAAAAACCGGTATCTGGATCAGCATGGGAAGACACCCCATCATGGGGTTTACTTTGTTGCGCCGGTAAAGCTCCATCAGGGCTTTCTGGGACTTCGCGGGGTCTTTCTTGTTATGTTCCTGGATCGCTTTCATCTTCGGCGCAAGAAGCTGCATCTTTTTCATGCTCGAATAACTCAGATGTGTGAGCGGCGCGAAAAGAAGCTTGATAAGAAGGGTCAGGATCACAAGCGCCCATCCAAAATTATGGGTGTATTGATTTAGAAATTTCAAAATCGCAAGGATCCCCGTTTTAAAAAGCCCGAAGAATCCCCGGGAAAAAACTTCTTCAAATCCCGCTCCAAAGCTCTTGAGCTCCTCATAGCGCTGCGGGCCGGCATAAATCAAAAAAGTGCGCTCTTTTTCCTCTCCCGCGGGTATCGTCACGGGCTCCAGTGTCATTTGCCCCCACAGGTTTCTCTTTTCAACCTTTGCGCTTCCCTCGAGGATCTTGCCGTCCGGTTTCACGAGCAATGCGAAATATTTTTTGATGAAGCCCGCCCAGACGGTCTGTTCGGGAAAAGAAAAACCCTTCTTTTTAATGCCGGCAAGATCCTTGGTTTGAACTTTGTTGGTATAAGCCACCGCGTCGTAGTAGCCGTAGTTTTCCTGATACTTTTCTTCGTGGCTCATTCCATAATTCAGCGTGATCGGGAAATGTTTTTCGCGAGCAGAAAGATTCTTGATCCTGACGATAAGATCTATTGCGGGTCTATTCCCACGGAATACATAGGTCTTGGTTAGTTGATATTCGCCCGGCAACTCATAGACAAATTCGATGCTTTCTCCCTTGCGGACCATTTTAAATATCGTTTCCGCAAGATCCGCCTTCTCATGCGAAATGCTCACGCCAAAAATACCGGATTCGCGCGGCTCGCCTGCAAAAAGCTCTGTTTTTGTAAGTTCCCGGCGGTCTTTTTCCCCAAGAAAAAAAAGTCCGGTGATGGTTCCTCCCAGCGTGGAAAACTCAGCTTTATAAAAAAATGTTTCGAGGAACGCCGCGGCGGGGGCGGGGGCTTTCCCCAGCTCCGTTCCTGCGGAAACCGCCAAGGGAGTCTCCAGTTTTATGGGCGCAGGAGCGCTTGGGGAGACGGCTGCTTTCGCGGGTTGTTTTTGATATGCTGCCGGATAGAATTTTTTGAGCAACATGGGATAAAGCAACATGACCACCATGGCAAGAACGATCGCTTTAACAGTATTTTTATCCATAATTATTTCCTTATTGAACGGGATCGAACCCGCCAGGGTGAAAGGGGTGACATTTGCAAATTCTCTGAAATGCGAGACGGGCGCCGGAAATCGCTCCTTTTTTGTTCAGGGCTTCTTCCGCATAAACGGAACAGCTCGGGGTAAAGCGGCAGCAGGGACCCACAAGAGGTGCAACACAAGCGCGATAAAACCGGATCGCGAAGATCAGGAAATATTTCATGCCCAGGCTCCTGCCTTTTTGAAAAGCTTGACAAGGTCTTCTTTTGCGGCTGAAAAGGAAATCTTCTTTGTCGCACGGCGGATCTTCACCAAACAAATGGCCTTTGGATGAAGCTGCGCTTGCTGCTCCCGAAAGATCTCCCGGACGCAACGCTTCCACGCGTTTCGCCCAACTGCTGTCGGATCCGTTTTGCGGCTTACCGCAATTCCGATCATGGGTTTTTCTTTCAGAGATGTCTGCTCTCTGCCGTCTTGCTTGCCAACCCATAAATAAAAAAACTCTCCTCGAGCGAATTGCCCTTTCTCGACGAGATTTTTAAAGGTTGTTTGCCGGCGGATCCGCTGATCCGAGCCGAGCCTTTTTTTCGGCTCCAAAGGCTCAGACTTGGGTCAGCTTTTTCCGGCCCTTTTTACGGCGGCTCGCAAGGACTTTCCGTCCTCCGGCAGTCCGCGTGCGGGCAAGAAAGCCGTGCTTGTTACGACGTTTTCTCTTGGAAGGCTGGTATGTTCTTTTCATGAGGCGTGAATTATAGTGAAGTTCGTTTGTAATATCCAGCGTTTTGTTTTGCCTGAGCAAAGAAAATGTTTTCTCCCCCTCCTTCCGCCTGCTTTTCTTTTCGAAAGATTTTTTTGTTTGTTCGTGGACAAAAAAATTTTTTGTTGTAGAATGACCTCTCTTGCGCTTTCCGTTCGCTTCTTTCTTTTGGGAGCGAACGTTTATTTTGGCTTCTTTTTGGCTGTGGAAAACATGTTTATAAGCTATTTATTGATTTTAGTTAAATTTTCTTCAATAGAATACATTATTAAAAATAATAAAGTTTTTCTTATTAACAACCTGTTCATAACTATAGAAGGATGCCCCCGGTCGTGAGCCAACCTCTTTCCTCGTCTCTCAGCACCCCTCCGGCAGACCTCTGGAAGAAAATCTGCTCTATTCTCTCCCGGGAATTAAGCGAACGCTCTTTTAAAACCTGGTTCGAACCGGTTTCTCTCCTGGAGGTCTCTGCGGACGCTCTAACCCTAAGCGTACCCGACCAATACTATGGGAAATGGCTTGAGGATCATTATCAGAATCTTATTCTTTCTTCTGTCGAAGAGGTTCTCGGACAATCCTTAAGAGTTGCTTATCAGGTGGTTGAGCCGCCAAAGGTTTCTTTCTCTCTTCCCGGCTCCTCCCCGGGGAAGGAAAAGGATGAGGTTCTTACGGGATTGAATCAAAAATATACTTTTGATGATTTTGTTATCGGCCCCGGGAACCGTTTCGCCCATGCGGCCTCGGTTGCGGTCAGCGAATCTCCCGCCAAGCAATACAACCCTCTCTTCATCTATGGTCCTACAGGTCTTGGGAAAACTCACCTCTTGCAGTCTATTGCTCATGAGATGAAAAGGCGACATCCGGAGTTTAAGATCCTGTACATATCCAGCGAAAAATTCACCAACCAGTTGATCACGGCCATTCAAACAAAATCGACACCGCAATTCCGAGCAAAATACCGCACACTTGACCTTTTACTAATTGATGATGTCCATTTTATCGCTGAAAAAGATTCGACCCAGGAGGAGTTTTTCAATACTTTTAATGCTCTCTATGACGCCCACAAACAAATCGTAGTCACAAGCGACCGTCCTCCTCGAGAGATCCCGGGGCTGGAAGAGCGGCTTGTTTCTCGCTTCGGCTGGGGACTTGTCACCGACATCCAGCCCCCGGATTTTGAAACCCGTGTCGCCATTTTGAAAAAGAAGATGGAGCGGGAAACTGTTGTGGTGCCTGATGATGTGTCTTATTTTATTGCGGAAAAAATCAAATCAAATATCCGGGAGCTTGAAGGGGCTCTTATTCGTGTTGTGGCTTATTGTACGCTCACCAATTCCAAGGTCGATGTCCGGCTCGCGCAAGAAATTTTAAAAGATTCTTTTAAGGAAGAGGCTCAAAAATTCACCATAGAAGGGATCCAAAAGGTTGTGGCGGATTATTTTAACGTGAAAGTTTCGGACCTTCGCGCTAAAAAACGGACGGTTTCTATTGTTCGCCCAAGGCAGATCGCGATGTACCTTGTCCGGGAGCTTACAACCCATTCTTTCCCGGAAATCGGGGAGTATTTTGGGGGGAAAGACCATACGACCGTGCTTCACTCTTATAATAAAATCGCTGGAGAGAGGGATAAGGATGTGGGCGTGCGAAGCCTTTTAGATAAATTAACGGGGTTGTTAAAAAGATAGGAAGTTTTCCACAAAAAAACTTTTTTATATCTCGTTCTTTTTAAAATAGTTGTGTAGGATATCCACAAATTCACAGGCCTTATTACTAAGACTGCTATTTTTAAATATAGAATAAAAGAAGGAGGAGTTATGGAGATTAAAGTTGTAAAGAATGAACTATTAAAAAAAATCACTCTCGGGGTAAATATTGCCGCCTCAAAACCAAGCACCCTTCCTATACTAAATAATCTTTTATTAGAAACACAAAAGGACGGAAAACTTAAAATTATAGCTACAGATATGGAAGTGGGAATATCCACCCTTTTACCCGTAGAAGTCCTCCAAGGGGGAAGTATTACCGTCCCAGCAAGGAAGTTCTTTGATATTATTAAAGAACTCCCAGAAGGAAATGTTGAAATTACGGTTACTAAAAACAATACCGTTAATATTAAGGCGGGAAAGTCTAATTTTAAAATTATGGGGCTGGATAAAGAGGAGTATCCAAAACTCCCAGAGTTTTCCTTAGAGGAAGCGATTGAGATAGAACAAGCAGTTATGAAAGAAAGTCTTTCTTTAACCTCTTTTGCGATCTCCCATGATGAAACAAGATATGTTTTAAATGGAGTTCTCCTCTCTATACAGGGGAACCAGATCCGCTTTGTCGCCACCGACGGAAGAAGACTTGCGTTTTATAAAAAAGAAATAAAACAAAAAAACAATAAACCCGTGGAAATGATCATTCCCTCGAAAACCATCCATGAGCTTTTAAAACTTTTAGAGTGGGAAGGAACAGTAAAAATCATTCACACTCAAAATAAAGTTATTTTTTATTTCGAAGACACTTACCTTACCTCCAGTCTCATTGAGGGAAATTTCCCGAATTATGATCAGGTAATTCCTAAAGAAGAAAAAACAAAAGTGCAGGCAAACCGGGAAGAATTCCTTCAAGCTGTGCGGAGGGCATCTCTTTTAACCTCACCGGAAGCCCCTGCGCTTAAATTTGATTTTATAAAAAACAAGATCATTATTTCGGCAAAAACCCCCAACATGGGAGAAGCGAAAGAAGAGCTTTCTTCGGATTTTAAAGGAGAGGAAATCACCATCGGTTTTAATCCCGGATATTTTTTAGACGTATTAAAAAACCTTTCCGACGAAAACATCAGCATTTCCCTGACAAGTCCCGACAAACCGGGGCTGATCAGAGGGCGCGAGGAATATCTCTACGTGATCATGCCGATGCAGCTTAACTAGCCGGAAAAAAGGACGATAATAGAACGGTTCTTCATGGATGATATTCGATCGATCCTGCCGAAAGTCATCAGGGGGTTTGAAGATCCTGAAAAACAAAAACGGAGCGTGTTAATAAATTCCTGGCCGAGCATCGCCGGGGAAAAACTTACAAAACAAACCAGGCCGCAACTTTCTTCCAAAGGGATCCTGTACGTTCACGTAAGCGATTCTGTTCTGGCGTTTGAGATCAGCCAACGATACCGGCAGTCGCTCTTGAAACGAGCGCAGGCAGTTCTGGGGGAAGAAGCGGTTAAAGAGGTCCGGGTTCTGGTCGGGAAATAACAAAATCCATAAAAGGAAAGTCATGGCGGAAAAAGCGAAAAAAGAAGCAGCCTCATCGAAATATGACGCAACCAATATCCAGGTACTCGAGGGAGTAGAGGCGGTTCGGAAACGGCCCGCAATGTATATTGGCGACACAACGCTGAGAGGGCTACATCATCTCGTCTACGAAGTGGTGGACAACTCCATCGACGAAGCCCTGGCGGGGTACGCAACGCGCGTGGACGTAGAGATCCATCCCGACGGAAGTGTTAAGGTGATCGATGACGGGCGGGGCATTCCGGTGGACATGCATAAGACCCAGAAAAAGTCTGCGCTCGAAGTGGTCATGACGACGCTTCACGCAGGAGGAAAATTCGACAACAAATCCTACCGAGTGTCCGGAGGGCTGCATGGCGTCGGCGTTTCGGTGACAAACGCCCTTTCTAAATGGTGCGAAGTGGAGGTGCGGAGGGACGGGAAAAAATGGCACCAAAGATATGAGCAGGGAAGGCCCGCGACTAAAGTGACGGAAAAAGGAAAGACCAAGGAACGCGGCACCACCGTTACCTTTATGCCGGACAAAGAGATCTTTGAAAAAACAGAATTCAGCTTCGATGTGTTGTCCAACCGGTTGCGGGAATTAGCCTATCTGAACAAAGGCATCCGCATCACCATCCGCGACGAACGGGAAAAGAAAGACATTAAGGAGCACATTTTCCTTTATAAGGGAGGCATTTCCGAGTTCATTCAATATCTCAACCGCAGCAAAAATCCTCTCCACAAAAAGATTTTTTACGTGGACAACACCAAGGACGGGGTTGAAGTCGAGGCCGCGTTCCAATATAACGACAGCTACGGCGAAGACGTTTTTTCGTTCGCGAACAACATCAATACGATCGAAGGCGGCACGCACATGAGCGGATTCAAAACCGCCATGACGCGCGCGACGAACCAGTACGCAAAAAGCAAAAACCTTCTTAAAGACCTCGAGGCCGGACTAAGCGGAACCGATCTGAACGAGGGGTTGGCGGCCGTGATCAGCGTCAAAGTTCCGCGCCCGCAGTTTGAAGGACAGACCAAGACCAAACTCGGGAACGGCGAGGTCGAAGGTATTGTTTATTCCGTGATCTACGAAGGTCTCAGCGCCTTCTTCGAAGAAAATCCACCCATTGCCAACAAGATCGTGGAAAAAGCGGCGTTGGCCTATCGCGCTCGCGAAGCCGCCAGAAAAGCCAGAGAACTGACGCGGCGGAAAGGCGCCCTGGAATCTGCTTCGTTACCCGGGAAGCTGGCCGACTGTTCCGACGAAGATCCCCAGAATACCGAAATGTATCTCGTCGAAGGAGATTCAGCCGGAGGTTCCGCGAAGCAGGGCAGGGACCGTCGTTTTCAGGCGATCCTTCCTTTGCGCGGGAAAATTCTCAATGTGGAAAAAGCCCGCATCGATAAAGTTCTTTCCAACGAGGAGATCCGGACCATCATCACCGCTCTCGGCACCGGAATCGAAGAAGAGTTTAATATCGAAAAACTCCGTTATTTCAAGATCATCCTTATGTGCGATGCCGACGTGGACGGTAGCCATATTCGCACGCTCCTTCTGACTTTTTTTTACCGGAAGATGAAAAAACTCATCGAGAACGGACACATCTATATTGCCCAACCGCCGCTTTTTAAAATGAAACGAGGCAAGGAAGAACAATACGTCCAGACCGAAGAACGGATGAACAGCATGCTGCTGGATTTCGGACTCCAGGGGGTAATTCTTAGAAAGAACGGTACGAAAGGGAAATTTGAGGGAAAAGAACTCCGGGAGTTGATGGATCTCGTGCAAGCCATGGAAGATCTGGAGAGGTCACTCGCGCGAAAAGGGATCTTGTGGCACCGGTTCATGGAATCTTATGACAAGAAAAAGGGATTCCCTCTTTATCTCGTTCGCCTTCTCGCGAAAAACGAAGAAACCTTCCTGTATTCCGAGAAAGAAGCCGAGGATTATATCGAAGATCTCGAAAAGAAAAGAGCTCTCGCGAAAAAGCAGGAGGAAAAGGAAGAGCGGGCCGCGGCAAAGGCCAAAGGAGAGACGTCCAAGGGAGAAAAGAAGGCCGGCAAAAAAGCAAAGGCCGAAGAAGAGGCTCCGGAAGAACCCGAAGAGCTGCCGCCCATGCATGATCTTATCGAGATCTTTGAATCCAAGGAGTTCGAGAAAGCGAAAAAGAGACTTGAAAAATACGCCCTGGATTTCGAGGATTTCGAAGTCGGGGAGGAAATCCGCTTCGAGCTTTCCCTCGAGAATGAAAAGAGGGAAATGAAAGCTCTCCGCGATGTCCTGGCGAACGTCAAGGCGCACGGTAAGGACGGAATGACGCTTCAGCGCTACAAAGGTCTTGGAGAAATGAATCCGTCGCAGCTGTGGGAAACCACGATGAATCCCGAGACGAGAACTGTTCTCAAGGTCACGCTCGACGATGCGGTCGAGGCCGACGAGATCTTCACGGTGCTGATGGGCGATGCTGTGGAACCCAGGCGCGCGTTCATTGAACGGCACGCGAAAGCCGTCAAAAATCTGGATATTTAACAAGCGTTTTTATTAATCGCGTCATCTTGAGCGAAGGAAAAGAAAAAATGGCAGACGAGAAAAATTTATACGCAATGAATGAAAAGATCATCCTCCGGCCCATCGAAGAGGAGATGAAAGACTCCTACATCGATTACGCAATGTCGGTCATTGTCGGCCGCGCTCTTCCGGACGTCCGCGACGGATTGAAACCGGTGCACCGGCGCATCTTGTTCGCTATGAACGACCTTGGGATCACGCACAGCAAGGCCTACAAAAAATCCGCCCGTATTGTCGGAGAAGTGCTCGGTAAATACCACCCGCACGGCGATACCGCGGTTTATGACTCTATGGTCCGTATGGCGCAGGATTTTTCGCTTCGCTACCCTCTGGTCGAAGGTCAGGGGAACTTCGGCTCCATCGATGGCGACAGCGCCGCGGCCATGCGTTACACCGAGGCCCGGCTTTCCGGCATCAGCAACGAACTTTTGGGCGACATCGACAAGGACACGGTGGACTTCGTTCCGAATTTTGACGAATCCCTTGTCGAACCTTCGCTCCTGCCTTCCAGGATCCCCACCCTGCTGATCAATGGTTCCAGCGGCATCGCGGTCGGGATGGCGACCAACATTCCTCCGCACAATTTGACCGAGATCTCGAAAGCGATTATTACAACGATCGACAATCCCGATGTGACCATTAAGGAGCTTTCCAAGATTGTAACGGGTCCGGATTTCCCCACCGCCGGGCTGATCGTCGGGCGCGACGGGATCAAAAAAGCTTATGAAACCGGCCGTGGGCAGGTGGTCATGCGCGCCAAAGCCGCGATCGAGACAGGGCGAAGTAAAAAAGACGCCATCATTATTACCGAGATCCCGTATCAAGTGAACAAAACCAATCTGATCGAATCCATCGTTCATCTTGTGGAAGACAAAAAAATAGAAGGCATTTCGGACATCCGCGACGAGTCGGACCGGGACGGTATGCGCGTGGTGATCGAACTCAAAAAAGACGCCATCGCCCAGGTTATTTTGAACAATCTCTACAAACACACGCAAATGCAATCGACCTTCGGCGTTATTATGCTTGCCTTAGTCGACGGCCAACCACGCATTCTTACGCTGAAGCAAATGATCGATCACTTTATCGATTTTCGTGTCACGGTTGTCATGCGAAGAACGCGGTTCGAACTCGATAAAGCCGAAAAACGCGCACATATCCTCGAAGGCTACAAAAAAGCGATTGCGAACATCGATAGAGTCATCAAGATCATCCGCACGTCCAAGAGCCCGGAGCTTGCCAAAGAAGGGCTGATAAAAGCCCTCAAGCTGACGGAAATCCAAGCGAAAGCCATTCTCGAACTCCAACTTCAGCGGCTTACACAGCTTGAGCGGCTGAAAATCGACGAAGAATATCTCGAGCTGATCAAAAAGATCGAATATTACAAGGCGGTCCTTAAAAGCCGGCGCAAGGTGCTTGATATCATCAAGGAAGAGACGCTTGAGATCCTCAAAAAATACGGGGACGAACGAAGGACCCAGATCGTTGCCGCAGAAGGCGATATTGATATCGAAGACCTGATCGCCCAGGAAGATGTGCTTATTACGATCTCGCATGCCGGTTATATCAAACGCATCCCGGTCACCATGTACCGAAGGCAGAACCGCGGCGGGAGCGGCGTGTCGGGCGCCGGCGTTCGCGACGACGAAGACTTCATCGAACATCTTTTCCTCGCCTCGACCCACGACTTCATCATGTTTTTCACCAATCAGGGGCGCGTGTATTGGCGCAAGGCCTATGATATCCCGCAGGCTTCCCGCCAGGCGAAGGGGAAAGCTATCGTGAACTTCCTTTCCCTCGCGCAGAACGAGCAAGTCTCCGGATTCTTACAAGTCAAGGAGTTCGATGACAAACGGTACGTGCTTATGGTGACGGCTAACGGTACGATCAAGAAGACGAACCTGATCGAATATTCGCGCCCGCGTTCCACCGGGATCAATGCCATTACTCTGCGCGACAAGGATGAACTTGTGGCTTGCAAGATCACCTCTGGCAAGGACGAGATCTTCATCGCGACGCGTAACGGAAAGGCCATTCGCTTCAAGGAAGAGAACGTCCGCGAAATGGGCCGCAGCGCGACCGGCGTACGCGGCGTCAACCTGGCGAAGGGCGACGAGGTGATCGCGGCCGAGATCGTGAACCCGAAAGCAACGGCCCTGACCGTGACGCAGAATGGTTTCGGCAAAAAAACACTCTTCGCCCAATACCGGATTCAGTCCCGCGGCGGCAAGGGTATTATCAATATCAAGGTCTCCGAAAAGAACGGCAAAGTCGTGAATGTCCTGACGGTGGCCGAAGAAGACGAGATCATCCTTGTGACCACGAGCGGAATGGTCGTCAGGTGCCCCGTCAGCCAGATCCGCACTTCCGGCCGCAATGCCGTGGGTGTTCATGTCATGCGCCTTAAGGAAAAAGACAAGATCGCCTCCGCCACGCGCGTAGTCGCCAAGGAAGAAGAGACTGACGCGAGCCAGCTAGAGCTTTTGGACGAAAAAAAGGCAACGAAGAAAAGTTCCAAATAGGAGCCCGTAACCCCGTGCTCGATCTAAAATTCATCCGCGAAAACCCCGACCAGGTCGCCCAGGGCCTTGAAGCCAAGGGGGTTTCAGTCGACATTCAAACCCTGCTTGATCTTGATCTGGAAAAGAGAACTCTCTTGAAGCAGAGCGAGGAGCTCAAGGCCAGGAAGAACGCCGCCAGCGATAACATTGCCCGAGAGAAAATGGCGCAAGGCAAGCTTCCCGATGATATTATTGCCGAAATGAAGACGGCATCCCAAAAAATAGCTTTATTAGATGCTAAAGTGGGGGAAATATCTGATAAAATAGAGAAAATAGCTCTTTCAATCCCAAATTTGCCTATGGATGATGTCCAAGTTTCTAAGGGAGCTGAGGGCAATAAAGTGGTCCGGACATGGGGTGAGCCGCGAAAACTCAGCTTTAAAGCCAAAGACCACCTCGAAATCGCCAAAAAGTCCGGGCTTTTTTCCATGGAGAAGGGAAGCAAGATCACGGGAGCGGGTTTTCCGGTCTATTTCGGAGAGGGCGCCAGACTTGAGCGGGCCTTGATCAGCTTCATGATCGATCTGCATGTCAAAGAGCATGGTTATACCGAGGTCTGGGCCCCGGCCATTGTGAATCGTACGTCCATGCGAGGCACCGGGCAGATCCCCAAAATGGAAGAAGATATGTACGCGCTTGCGGCGGAGGAAGGAGAGGAAAAAGGCTCTTATTTTCTTATCCCGACCGCGGAAGTTCCGATCACAAACCTGATGCGCGACGAAACGATCGAGGAAAAAGACCTCCCCGTGAAATATACGGGCTACACACCTTGCTTCCGGAAAGAAGCGGGCTCTTATGGAAAAGATACCCGAGGGCTTTCGCGTGTTCACCAGTTCGACAAGGTTGAAATGGTGAAATTCGTAAAGCCGGAAGGGTCTGAACAGGAACTGGAATCTCTCGTAGAAGATGCCGAGGAGGTCCTGCAGGCACTGGAACTTCCTTTTCGCGTCGTTTTGCTCGGAAGCGGTGACATGAGCTTTGCGGCCGCGAAATGTTACGACCTTGAAGTCTGGGCGCCGGTGACGCAGAAATGGTTTGAGGTTTCAAGCTGCAGTCTCTTTACGGACTTCCAGGCACGGCGAATGAACATCCGCTACCGGAACGCCCAAACAAAAAAACTCGAATTCGTTCACACCCTGAACGGCTCCGGGCTGGCTTTGGCCAGGATCGTTCTTTGTCTCCTCGAGAATTTTCAAGACCCGAACGGGAAAATCACTTTTCCGAAAGCCCTGCAGCCGTACTTAGCCTGATCCTTAAGTTCGCTTCTTGATTATTCTCGGAGAAAAACATACACTTTAGCGCTTTTATGGTACGGAGTAAGGAGTACGGAGTGAAAAACTCCGTGCAGGACTAGTGGAGAGATGCCGGAGCGGTTGAACGGGCGCGCCTGGCCACCGCCTGCGAAGCGGCGGGGTCCCGCCACAGGCGGGAAAAGTGGCGACGGATTTATGTTCTACGTCTACATTTTAGAGAATAAAGAAGGACAACATTACATTGGCTTTTCCGAAAAACGTCCGGAGATCCGAGAGGCTGAACACAACCAAGCCAAAAGCCGATGGACTCGGCATAAAGGGCCGTGGCAATTGATTCACAGTGAAACATTCGGGAATAAGCAGGAGGCGCTTTTCCGGGAGCGGCAAATAAAAAAATATAAGGGCGGAAGAGCATTTAAAGAGCTGATTAAAGTGGGGAGAGATGCCGGAGTGGTTGAACGGGCGCGCCTGGAAAGTGCGTAGGCCTCGAAAGGGGTCTCCAGGGTTCGAATCCCTGTCTCTCCGCCATAATCTTCATTTAGAAAAAGAAACAATATGGTAATTATGACGGTCCTGACTACCGTTAGGTTTTAATCAAAGTCAGGGCCGTGTTTTGATATTCATAATGAAGGGATGAGAAGGGAGCCCTGATCTGAAACATGACCCAACGTCATGTTTTAAGGGCGGGTGGCCTACCGAGGCGAAGCCGAGGAGCCGAATCCCTGTCTCTCCGCCATTTTTGGATTTGTAGTCTTAATCTCAAGCCTGTTGCCTGGTTCATGGAGGGGTCGCATAGCCCGGTTTAGTGCGGCGGTTTGCTAAACCGCTGTGGCGCCTAAAGCGTCACCGGGGGTTCAAATCCCCCCCCCTCCGTTTTACCTTTGTAAAACGACGTTGCCGTCGAGGTTTACGGAAAACCTCGTACGGCAGACGCCGCAGGCTTCGGACGAATAAGTGGATACTTCTATAACCTCTCTTGTTTGTTGCGATTAAATATCGCGCACCCTTCGTTTTGTTTCTACTAGGAAATAATAAATGTGAGTGATAGACTGATCGCGCTTTCGGAACATAAAAGGAGGAATACACGATGATCAAGTTTTTGAACGTGTTGTTGGTAGTGGCTATGGTTTTTAGTTTTGCCTGCGGTTCAGCCGTGGCGATAGCAAGCGAACAAACCGCGAAAGAAGCCGGCGAGAAGATCGTTGATGCTTCAAAACAAACCGGGAAAAACATCGGGCATGGAACTGTTGCTACGGGCAAAGCCGTTGGCCAGACAGTTCTCAATACCGGAACCGCCGTAGTGGATATCGGGAAGACCGTTGTTGAACAAACGGGCAAGATTGTAAAACCCGTTGCCACCCTCGGCAAAGATGCTTCCACTAAGCTTGCAGAAGATGCGGAAAAGGTAGAAGAAAAGAAGTAGTTTTGCGGGTTTTTCAGAAACTCATTTTAAAAGGCGGCGCCTTTTTAAGCGCCGCCTTTTTATTTCACAACACAATTCCCCCTGTTGAAAAAAGTCTTCGAGAAGTTTGGTTTTTGCATTTCCTTCTCAAATACGTATAATGGCTCCCCTTAAGCGCCCGTAGCTCAATTGGATAGAGCACCACACTACGGATGTGGGGGTTGCAGGTTCAACTCCTGCCGGGCGCGATTGTTTCCAACAAACAAGCACCTGGCCGTGATTTTCTAAGGAAACCATCTACGGCAAGGTGTTCTTCTTTTTGTGATGACCGCTTCCCGAAAACTCTTATAATAAGCCCCGTTTATCATGATTATTGTTTATTAAAAAAGATCAGGGGATCATGACTACCCTGACTTTTTTATTAATTAAAATTCAATGAAAGTCAGGGATTGTGGAAAAACCCCATCACGAACACTTCATGAAGGAAGCGATCAAACAGGCTATGGTCGCGCTTGAAAAAGGTGAGGTGCCGGTGGGTGCGGTGGTGGTGTGGAAGCAGAAGATTATCGCGCGGGCGTATAATCAGATGGAAATGCTCAGGGACCCGACAGCGCACGCGGAGATGATCGCGCTGACGCAGGCTTCCGAGACTTTAAGCCAGATGACGGAGGCGAAGCCAGCCGGGGGAAAGGATCACCGAGGGTCGCTTGAAGGCGCGACGCTTTATGTAACGCTGGAACCGTGCCCGATGTGTGCCGGAGCACTTGTGATGACCAAGTGCACGAATTTGGTCTATGGCGCCCGGGACGCGAAAGCCGGGGCGTGTCACAGTCTTTACAGGATCACAGAAGACGACCGGCTGAATCACCGGGTAAAAGTGACCGGTGGCGTCATGGCCGATGATGCAAAATTCTTGCTTGGGGAATTTTTTAAAAATTTGAGGAAAGAGAAAAGATAAAGACAGGGACACGACCCACGTACCACGGGCCACGTGGCCCTGAGAACGAGGTTCGTGGCCCGAATTTATGGAGGGATGGCAGAGCGGTCGAATGCGGCGGTCTTGAAAACCGTTAGGCTCGCAAGGGTCTCGTAGGTTCGAATCCTACTCCCTCCGTTGTTTCCAATAAACAACGACGACATCGTGACGAACTAAAGATGTTCGCCTACGATGATCGCCGCAGGCGTCGGGGAGGATTCGAAGGGAGCGCTGCTTGTAAATATGACTTAGGTCATATTTACAGTGCGGGTGGCCTACCGAGGCGAAGCCGAGGAGCCGAATCCTACTCCCTCCGTTTTATTTTTAAAACGCCTGCAAGTTCGAAGGAGAACAACAAATGCGTAAGAGCATAAGAAGTATTACACCTGAAGGAATTTTGTTTTTCTTTTGCATGGCCATATTTTGTGGCGTTGTTGGCGCAACTCCCGTTAACGGAAATGATGAGGGGAGAGAGACCCCTGCGACGGGGAATCCTCCCATCGATGCGGGAATAGAAGGTAACTCTGTTGAGCTGTTTCCGGCGGATCCCAACGCGAAGCCTTTGATCCCGGGAAAGACCTACCCCCTCAAGGAGCTTTTGAAAAACACCGTCGCGGACGAGAGGGAATTTTTCGTGGACGCCTACCTCGTTCTTTGCGCTCCAGCGCCGTGCCCGCCTTGCCCCGAAGGTGTTGTGTGTGCGGCGTGCAAGGAAGCGGTCCTTTATTTTGCAGATGAGCCCATGGAAGGCAAAACTGAGGCCGAACTCAAGAAGATGCGCGAAATCCTTGTAGGGCATCATTACGAATTTTGTCCTGAACTTACCAAATTCACGGTCGGGAAAAAACAGCATCTGAAAGTCGCGGTGCAAAATATGTCACCCGAAGAAGGGTCGGTTTACAACGAAATAAGGATCGTTGAGCCCGAATGATCCCGTTTTTCTTGGTTCATTTTTTAAATATCCAAAGAGGTTGAGATGCGATGAATCTCCTGTTTCTGATCTTTTGTTCCACGGTCGTCCTGTTCCTGGGTTACCGGTTTTACGGGAATTTTTTGAGCCGGCTCCTCGGGCTCCGGGATGATCGAACGACCCCGGCGTGCACGCTCCGGGATGACGTGGATTTTGTCCCGGCGGGAAAATGGTATCTTCTAGGGCAGCATTTTTCCGCGATCGCGGCGGCAGGGCCGATCGTGGGCCCTATCCTTGCGGGCATGTGGTTCGGGTGGGTGCCGACACTTCTCTGGATCCTTTTCGGCGGTATTTTTATCGGCGGCGTTCATGACATGCTTACTGTTGCGGCTTCAGTCCGTCATCAGGGAAAGTCCATCGCGGAGGTTCTCCGGGAATACATGAGCAAACGCGGCTACATCCTTTTCCTGCTTTTCCTCTGGTTCTCGCTTGTTTATATCATTACAACCTTCATGGACATCACGGCCGGCACTTTCGTGGACCCTGTTCGTGGTGCGGGCGTTGCGTCGTCTTCCATGATGTATCTTGGGCTCGCGCTCGTGATGGGGATCATCCTGAGGAAATTCAACCCGCCGCTCGGGATCACAACGCTTGTTTTTATCCCTCTCGTATTTGTTGCGATCTATCTCGGCCCGCATTTTCCGCTCGCCATGCCCGCCTTGGGAAACATGAACCCGCGAGCGATGTGGAACGGAGCGCTTCTGGTCTATTGCTTTATCGCGGCGGTGATCCCGATGTGGCTCCTGCTCCAGCCGCGCGGTTATCTGGGAGGTTTTTTTCTTACTTTGATGGTGGGGGTGAGCCTGCTCGGGATCCTTGTGGGGAATTTCATCCAGCCCTTTGTGATCCAATACCCGGCATTCACCGGATGGATCAACCCGGCCGGGTTTCCGATCCTGCCGCTCCTTTTTACGACAGTGGCGTGCGGCGCGTGTTCGGGTTTTCATGCTATGGTCGCTTCGGGCACGACCTCTAAACAGATCGCCAAAGAATCGGATATCAAGCTTGTCGGGTACGGAGGCTTGCTTTTAGAAAGCTTTGTAGCGGTTATCGCTCTTGCGACCGTTTTGATCCTCACCGTTTCAAAGGCCGGTACGTTGCAGGACCCCAACCAGATCTTTGCTAACGGCGTCAGCGTTTTTCTGAGTCGTTTGGGAATTCCCGCTGAGATGGCGCTCAATTTCGCGCTTCTTGCTTTTGCCACTTTTGTTTACGATACCCTGGACGTGGCGACGCGCCTCGGGCGCTATATTTTCGAGGAATTGACGGGGTGGCGAGGAAAATGGAGCCCTTATGTGGCTTCTTTCATTACGCTTGTCCTGCCCGCGATCTTTGTAACGACCCAAATGACAGATGCACAAGGTCATGTGATCCCCGCGTGGAAAATATTCTGGTCGGTTTTCGGCTCAAGCAACCAGCTTCTGGCGGCGCTTGTACTCCTGACAATAAGTCTCTGGCTCTTTAAAAATAAAATGCGGTACAAGATAGCTCTCTGGCCGGCGATCTTCATGATGCTCGTGGCGATGTGTTCGCTTCTCTTCATTTTGAGACCCTGGGTCCAAGAAATGTTCTCGCTCGGAAAGTTCATTTTCAACCCCGTTGGGATCACAGGCGCCATGTTGGCGGGCCTTGCCCTCTTGCTTTTATTCGAAGGAGCTGGTATTTTTATGAAGACGCGGGCCCAAAAAGCCGAAACAATCATAAGTAAAACTCCCAAAGGACTTTAATGACAAACGAATTTAGCGAGTTCAAGGACCGCAGAAAATTTGTCCGTGTAAGCATTTATGCCATCACAAGGTACTTTTGTCCTCTTCGTGATATGGAGGTCGGGATCCAGACCCGGATCTCCGATATTTCCGAAGGCGGCGCTCTGCTTGTGAGCTTTGCGGAGGGGATCCCCGTGGAGGCTTCGGTCAAAATGAGTTTTGTGATGCCCGGTAAGGAGGATCAGCTTGTGGTTGTCGAGGGCAAGGTCAAGCACACCGGGATCCTCGAAAAAGATCTCTATCGGTCAGGCATTGAATTCCACAAGATGAAGAAGAAAGACCTGCAAGCCATCCACGCATACGTCGCTTTGCATAAGAAGAAATAATTTTTCCGGGGAACGTTCCCGTTTTTGCGCCCTGAAAAGGCTCAGGGTTTTCCGATCATGTCCCGCACGAATTGCTTCAGCAGGGTCTCCAGGTTGATCGGCTTGGTCAGATACTCCGCAGCTCCCAGTTCGACCATTTTTTTGACGGTTTCCGTGTCCCGGTTTCCGGTGAGAACGACCACGGGCAGGGAAGGGAATTCTTCATGGATGAGACGCATGACCTCGATCCCGTCCATGCCCGGCATGCCGATATCCAGAAGAACCAGAGACGGAAGATCCCGTTTAATCATGGCGAGGCCGTCGGGACCGTTCAAGGCGGAAGAGGAGGAATATCCCGCATCAAAGAGGAATTCTGTTACCATCTTGCAAATCTCAGGCTCATCGTCGATGATCAGGATTTTTTTGGGCATCTTTTCTTCCTTCCCGCTCTTTTTATTATAAAACAAGACCGCTTTTTTCAGGAACAATAATTTCGCGGCACGCGAAGACAGGATAAAGAATGAGGAGGGGCGGAGGAGATTTTAATTTTTTATATCGTCAATCTCCCAAAGGATTGGTAAGATAACTGCGATACAAACGCAACGGAGCCTGCCATGATCAAAAGTTTCTATTACAAAAAGGGCGCGGAACTGGAAACGGACGTTTCCCGGAGCCGTATGCTTTCTGCCCTCGGGGAAAAAGCGGGACTTCTCTGGGTCGATCTTGAAGCGCCGAATGAATTCGAGGAAGAAACGCTCGTCGAGATATTCAATTTTCATCCGCTGGCCGTGGAAGACTGCATCACGGACCAGTCCCATCCCAAAGTTGACGACTATGAGGAATATCTTTTCATGGTCGTTCACGCCCTCACCATGAAACAAAAGGGAAAACACGAAGAGCTCGGAACGAGCGAGCTCGATATTTTCATCGGTGAGAATTATGTGGTGACCGTGCACCGGGATCCTCTGAGCTGTGTGGCGATGACCCGGGATTTTGCCGTCAAAAAAACGGCAACGATCATGTCCGGAGGTTCCGATATCCTTGCCCACGCAATCCTTGACCGTCTCGTAGATAATTATCTTCCGGTCCTGAACGAATATGATATAAAGATCGATGCGCTTGAGAAGGAGATGTTCAATCACGCGTCGAAGAATTTTCTGGAAACACTTCTTCAGACCAAACAAGACATCTTCAATCTCCGACGGATCATCGGCCCGCAGCGGGACACGGTCTATTCGCTCACGAGGAACCCGAACCGCTTCATCAAGCCAAAACACCTCATGTATTTCCGGGACATCTATGACCATCTTTTCCGGATCCACAGCATGGCCGAGGCCTATCACGAAAATCTCAACAACATTCTGCAGGTTTATTTTTCCTATTCCTCATTCCGTCTGAATGAGGTCCTGAAGCACCTGACGGTCCTGGCGACCATCACCATGCCCCCCGTCATCATCGCGAGCATTTACGGGATGAACTTCAAACATTTCCCGGAGCTGGAATGGGCGCTGGGCTATCCGTTCGCCATCGGTCTTTGCGTGTTTTCATCCTTAGGCACACTTGTTTGGATGAAGTTCAAGAAGTGGATCTGAACGCGAACCACGCACCACGAGCGGCAGAAAATTTTTGTGGCCCGTGCAACGTGGCCCGAGGCCCAATCAGCATGAAATCTCTCTACGGCTCAACCCCCGATGAAATAGAGAGCGTTGTTCTCTCGTGCGGGTTCCCGAAATACCGCGCGGCCCAACTTCTCGACTGGATCTACCAGAAGAATGTCCTTGCATGGAACGAGATCAAAAACCTTCCGAAAGAGAGCTTCCAAAAAATCTCTGAAAAAACAAGCCTCACGACGCTTGAACCTGTTGAGGGGAAAAAAGACACCCCCGGAGGTCCGACGAAATTCCTGTTCAAGACCGCGGACGGCCATCTTCTTGAAACCGTCCTGATCCCTCAAAAAGATGAGGAGTGTGAAATAGGCGGGCGTCAAACCGTGTGTGTTTCGACTCAGCTGGGATGCAAGATCCAGTGCGCGTTTTGCGCGAGCGGGCAGGGAAAATTCGTCCGGAATCTCACGGCCGGCGAGATCGTCGAACAGGTTTCAAGGGTCTCACGCATGACCGGAAAAAAGATCACGAACGTTGTCTTCATGGGCATGGGAGAGCCGCTTGATAATTTTGATGCCACGCTCAAGGCCGTTCGCATTCTGATCGAGCCGTGGGGATTCGCCTTCGGGGCGAGAAGGGTCACGGTCTCCACTTCCGGGATCACTCCAAAGATTCTGGAATTTGTAAAGGCCGTAGACGGCCGCGTCCGGCTTTCCGTATCGCTCCACTCCTCGATTGACGAGGTCCGGAGCCGCCTGGTCCCGATCAACAGGCGTTACCCGCTCAAAGATCTTGTGAGCGCCCTGAGAAAGATCAACCAGGACTTGAAACGCGAGATCACATTCGAATACACATTGATCGCCGGCGTGAATGACTCGGAGGAGGAAGCTGAGGGTGTGGCCATGATCGCGAAACCGCTTCGCGCCAAGATCAATGTGATCCCCTACAACCCGGTCGCGGAATTTCCGCACAAAGCGCCCGCGCTCGAGGCCGCGGAACGATTTTGCGCGCAGCTTGAAAAACGGGGTCTGCGTGTCACGCTCCGCCAGACCCTAGGGCGCGACATTGACGCGGCGTGCGGGCAGCTCAGACTTGACCGTGTGCGGCGTACGGAGTAGCCGTTTAGTATTGCAAGGGACTCGGGACTCGTACCTCGGGACTCGTTTTCGGTTTCAAAATCTTCCGTTCTTTGATAGAAGACTCTATTTTTTCGATTAATTTTCTTATCATTCTGGATTCGCGGTCAATTTTGTCCGCGAGCTTCTGAATGTTTACAGGATTTGCCATCTGTAAAGCGGTTGCGATTTCCAGCTGAGTATCTAACTCACCACAAGAACCGAGCGCCATAAACAGAAATCTTTTATAATCCATCGAATATTTTCTGTTAAAGCCCTCTGCAATATTGCTGGGAACTGAAACCGCAGCTCTGCGCATTTGGTCGGTTAAGCCGAACCGTTCTTCCTGAGGAAATGTTTTTGTCAGGCGGTAAACATCAACCACGAGGTCCTTCCCGAACTTCCATATGACAAGATCCCTGAAATTTGAAATCGGTTTCTGTCTATTTTCTTCCATGATATTTTTCTCCTTATGATCAAGATGTTTTTTTCGAGTCCCGAGGGGCGAGTCCCGAGTCCCGGGTTTCATTGGTTGGTTGATAAAGCCATAATTTGCTCAGGTGTGGTTGCTTCTCATAAATCCGCTCCAGCTTTTTCGAGAAAAATCCATCCGTCATACTATCGAGAAGCGCGGTCAGCTCATCCATGCGCAGAAGATTCTCAAGATGCTCTTGTTCGGAAGCAGGCGGCGTGAAAACCAGGCCGATCTGGAGACGCCGGCGTTCATAATAAATACGTGTGGCCTCCGAGAGCAGGTCGTTTCGCAGTTCCACCATCATTTTCTCGCGTGAGTCGATCGAGGTCTGGTCCGAGCTGTAGATCATGTCCCCGAAGTCCCAGCTTACGTCCGTATCCCAGCCCTTGCTCACATCTTCAGGGCCCGTAATATACCTGCCGCTATAGGTGCTGATGGAAGCGTTGCGATTCAGGTTCTTACCAAAAGAAAAGGTCGGCAAAAATCCCGCAAGCCGTGACTCTGCGTGCCAGCGCTTGATCTTGCCGTTTCCGACATCCGCATATTGAATGACACGTTTATGGATATCGCGGGCCGAGGGCTCGGACACAAGAAGTTCTTTGAAAAGCCCGAGAATTTCTTCCGGCGGCTGATAGATCGCCACGGTCGGGCCGGCCTCCGGTACGAAAGTCTCGAGAGGGTACTGCACAAAACCTTCTTCAGTGATCGCGATCAGTTTTTTCTCGTTTAGCACCGCAAGGCCCTGTGTACGGTCTTTGGCCAATCCTTCAAAAAGGCCGGTCCATTTTTGCGTGTGGGGATCATAAGCATAGACGCCCCGCGGGGTTGCAGCGTAGAGATGCTCCGTTCTTTCTGAATAGGCCAGTTGAAGAACAACCGCGCTTTGTAGACCGCTCCGGGACAATGGTTCCCAACGGTGTCCGCCATCGCAGCTCTGGAAGACGCCATGAGTTGTCGCAAGGAACATTTTTTGAGGATCGCGCTTCGAGACAACCAGGTCGTGGATTTTCAAATCAAACGAAAGCGGTTCCTCAAGAGTTCCAGGGCTTTCTTCGTCTGCAGCAGTGACTTCCGTGGAAGTTCTCGAAAGCTCGAGAACAGATTGTGCGGGGCCCTCGGGTATTGCAAGATAAAGAGTTTTTTCATCTGCGAGAAAGAGACGGTCACGGGCGAAGACCAAAAGCGGGATGGGCCCTGAAGTATGAAAGATGGCAGAAGGGAACCAGGTGCGTCCGGCGTCCCGTGTTTCCCATAGACCTTTTTGGGTTCCCAGGAACCAGTGATTGGGGTCTTTGGGATGGACCGCGAAAGAAAGCGGATTTTTCCCGGCGTCTTTATAGACCACACGCCAGGATCGGTCTTTCAGGTTTCCCATAAAAACGCCATGGTCCGTGATCGCGAAAATGACCTCCGGAAGAACAGCGAAAGAAAAAAGCCGCTTGATCGGGGAGTTTGCATCCGTTTGAGACCAGAGAGGTTGCCACAGGCTTTCATTTCCACTTTCAAAAATTTTATGTCCTGAGGCGAGAAGAAATTTCGCCGGATCAAGAGGATGGATCGCAAGACAGGTGAGAGCTCCGCCTGCCATGGACGGCTGAATAGGCTTCTGCCATTCGGCGGGAGCCGGTATTTGGAATCCTAGAACACAGAGAAGTGCTAACAGGGTGCCCCACAGGGTCGTTTTCTTATTTACTTTCAGCATGTCCCGTCCTCCTTAATTTTTTTATAAAAGGTTGCCGGGGCTAGTCCAATTAACCTTTAAATTTTTACTGAGAATTGGGCATGGACGAGCCTCCTTTTATTCATAATTATCATATAATATATTCATATTTTGTAAAATTGTCAATATTCTTTCACATTTTCTTCAAAATACGTCCTATAAAAGCAACCTCTCTCTTGTAAAAGCCCTATCTGGAGGTTACATTTTAAGGACTATCAGAGCCAAAATTTTCGGAGGACTTGTATTCTTAAAAACTAAACATATCCATTTACAAAGCAGTAAAGTTGCAATTTAAGTCTTTGCATAAGCTGGCTATCCAAGAGCAAGCCACCTCTTTTTCATACCTCACCTGTGAAGAGGCGAAGGCCAAGGAACAAAAAAAGGACAAAAGGGAAAAAATGAAGGGGATTTCCAGTTTCAAACGGCTCATTAGCCTGATCGTCGTTGTTTGTTTTCTGACAACGAATGCGATGGCTATGCCTGCGCAAGAACTCGGCATATCGCGTACGGCGTACGGCGAACAAAAGCTCTTCCATTTCGACATTCCGCACGATCTCGGGAGTGTTGTTGAAACGTATACCGCAAAAACACAACCCGGTACGCCTTACTCCGTACCCCGTACAGTCATTTATATCCAGGACGCTCACGACTCCCTTGAAGCTCAGGAGCATATCGCGGACATGGTCCGGCATTTCGTCAAAGAATACGGCGTCAAGACCGTTTACGAAGAAGGCTATGAAGGTCCGGTTCCCACCGATGAGCTCTTTGGCGAAATCAAGGATCCTGAACTGAAAGAAAAAGTCTCTTACTACCTGATGGATAAACTCCGCGTGGGCGGTGCGGAATATGCACACATTAACCGGCAAACTGATCGGGACTCGTCCCTCGTTCCTCGCCCCTCGAAAAGCGAAGAGCCCCAGCAAGTCCCGAGTCCCGAGTCCCGAGGAACCGATTTCGAGTTAATGGGTGCCGACTCGATCGCGACGCACCTCGAAAATATCCGCGCCTACGAACAAGCGGGCAAGAACCGCGCGGGTGTGACAAAAGACGTCCAGCGTATCCGGAAGGAACTCCAAAGGCTCATCGACAAGAATTTCTCCAAAGAAATAAAAGAATGGTTGAAACTCCAGGAGCGCTATCAGAACGGGCAGCTGCCGCTTGTTCAATACCTCGAAAGAACATGGAAGATTCGTGGAACGTGGAACGTGGAACGTGGAACGCAAACCGGAAAGAAGAACGAAAAAACATTTCCCGTTAGCCGTTCCCCATTTCCCGGCGTGGAAGCCCTTCTTTCCGGCGATGAAAAAAAGATAAGGAAAATCGTCCCTGCGACACTCCTCCAGGAGATCAAACAGCTCGAAACGGAGATCGTTGACCGGGGACTTCCGGCGGAAAGAGACCAAAAAACTTACGGGTATTATCAAAGCTGTCTTCTCCTTGAAAAACTTAACGGGATCCAGCTCAGCGCGGAGGAGTTCCAGGATCTGAAGGTCATGCTCGAAGGCCTCAAAACGGCGGATGTAGCGAGATTTATCGCTAAAGAGAAACACCGGTCGATCGTACTCTTCCGTTCCTGGGAAGACCTGATCACGGATTCTGTTAACTTCTACGAGCTTGCTAAAAAGCGTGATGCGTCCATTGCCGGGATTTTTGATAAGTTCCTTCAAAACCCAGAAGAGAGAACAGCCGCTCTGGTGTTCGGAGGTTTCCATAAAGAAGCCATCAAACGGATCCTTAAGGAAAAAGGGATCAGCTACGTTATTTTGTCACCCTCGATCAGAAACCCCAGCAAACGGCACGAGGATTATTACCGGATGCTCATGAGCGGGGGAATGCATTCGTTCGAACGAATGCCGGGACTAGGGACTAGGGACTCGTCCCTCGTAAAAACAAGCCTCGAATCCCGAGCTACGAGTCCCGAGGAACGCGGCGAAAGCATTGCCCGCGAAAGCACCCGGACTCGCCCGGCCGTTGCGATGAACTATGGCCCCACTCTCGATCTTCTTGCTGAGACCGCCGCGCAATTCCGTTCTAAAACACAAAATGATTTTATTCTGGCGATGGACGAAAGGTTTACGCGCAAGATCCCGGGCTATAAACCACAAACTACGGCCCAGGCGGAAATCCGCTCCGAAACGCGGATGGATGACGAAGGAGCTCAATTCATAGTCGATTTTATTAATAAACACCTTGAAGGCCGAAATGACCCGGTTGCCGAAAAAATGCTGGAGCTGGGGACCGGACCAGACATCCGATTTTTGAAATATTTCAGAAAAAAAGGACTGAATTATACCGCGGTGGATAGATGGGTGCACCCGGAATTCGAAAAGGACGTGAAGAAAGCCGGGATCCTGCCGTACCTTGGCTCACTTCCCGCGGCGAGTCTGGATATTGTGCTGGCAAGAAATATCCTTATGTGGGGCTACGAGGACAAATGGACAAACTGGGTGTCAAATCTTGCGATTTTCTTATGCACGCTAGAGATTATCTTTTTCTCAAGCGAGGTACTGTATAAAAAAATATGGCCCCTCGCCCAAGGGTTTTATCTTCGCCGGCTCATGAAGGTCTACGGAAAGCTTCGCAAAGTCCTTAAACCGGGGGGGATCATTGTCGAACAGGAGCATGGCGGTTTTACCGGAGTTCCCAATGCCGTTTTGGAAAAGATGGGCTTCCGCCTGGTCGGGGAAAACCGTGAACATGGCATCAGGATATTGCAACTCTCAAAATCGAATCCTGTTCGTTCCGAGGTGCGAACCGGGGAATTGCCGGAGGAGCCGGACTGGAAGGAACCCGATCTTTTAAGGAGGGCTTTTTTCGCATACGAATATTTTTTGCAACTCAAAGATTGGACAAAAAACTTCAGCCTTCTTAAAAAAAATATTTACATTGGCAACGGAGATATCCTTGGGACCAAAACGGCACTCGGCGTTTTTGCCAGCCATCTTTTAGCAAACAGAGAAGAGGTCATTTCCGGGAATCTGGAATTATTTTTTAACGGGCTTGAAATTCAACCCCAGGATATGAAGGCTATCGCGGAAGCGCTCGCGGAAGTAAGGCGAACATTTCTTAAGAATAGTGAAGCGCTGAGGATGATTCTCGAAGATGATTTTAAACCCTACAAGGGCATTTTGAATCAAAGCAAGGGGACTGAGAGCGATCCTGTTCCTTACGACGGCCAATTTTCCTACCTGCTGAATGCGGCGTTCAATTCGGATCTGGCCGGGCCCGGGAATGACTATGAAAAATTCAAACAGGGGATCCTGAAGATGCTGGATGTGTGGCCCTTGGTCGATCGCTCGGTCCAGGAGTACCTTGATGCCGAAACTGCCCGCATGAAAAAATCCTCGGTTTTGCGTTCCAAAGCACAGTTTTCCGAAAGAGGAGAAGCGAGCCCATTATCCAATATTATCTCGCCGGTGAAAACGGAAGAGCCGGAAAAAGTCAAAGGAAGCGAATTGGCCCGATCCATTGACGGTATGGCCGAGAGGATTTTCAGGAACAGGAAAAAAAGCGTTACGCGTCCGCTTTCTGAGGAAGAAAAAAGCATCTCTGTTCATTTTAAAGGTCAAAAGATCGCGACGCTTTACCTGGAAGAAAGCGAAAGCGGCGAAATCCTGGGACAGAGGACCGAAACGACACTCCCGGATTTCAAGGCTTCTAAAAAATACTGGCTTCGCGACGAAATCATTACCGCAAAATCCAAACCTCCGGGCCGCGGCATTGTGGTGGAAGAAATCCCGCCTTTTAACTGGTTGACCCAAAGAAAAGACAGACTCATAGAAGCCGGGAAATTTGCTTTTTGGGGAGTCGCGGCCATGGCGGCGTTTTTTGCCCTGCTTATTCTTGCGGAGCGCTGGGCATTTGGTCCTGATATTTTCAAAAAAACAGGACCAAAACAAAGCCTGCCGGTCATAGAAAAAACCGAAACCGTTACAGCCCCCCCCCGTTCCGAGGTTAGACGTCAAAGCGGTGAAGAGATTTTCCGGAAGTTCTATATGGAAATGGGATTCTACAAGGATGGGATCGCGTGGCCGGATGCGAAGATAGCGCCGTGGATCTTTTCCAAGGTCGAGACGATCGTTCACGGGGCCGGAAACGATTTCAAGGCTGTTCTTGATGAAGAGAAAAAGCAGATCATCAACGTTGAAGAGAGCCATTACAGCGAAGCCGAATTCGGCCGCGACGGGCACGGTTCCCAGCGTCCCGAAATTCGGGGCCAAAGCGGCGAAGAAATCCGTCACAGCAAAAACATGAATCGGAGCGAAACTCGAGCAAAAGATCCCGTCCTGGTCTGGTCGCAGGAAAGGATAAAAGAGTTACTGGCTGGGGCGAGCCAGGTCGCTCGCGTGCAAGTGGAGCAAGTTTTGACGGGAACAGTTTTTGAAAATCGGGAAACAATTTTAAAGCCTTTAAAGAAAGCGCTGAGATATACCGGGAAACGATCATCAGAAGATCAAGCGGCGATTGCAAGAAAAACAAGTCGTCTCATTCATTGGTCCGGCGGGATCGGACTTGTCGGAGAGAACGCGGACGCCTGGTTCGACCAAGAAGAGCCTTTTCTCGGGAATATTTTTTGGAATCCAATACAAGTTACAGAGCCTTTGATGAGGATCTTTCTGGGAAAGGCCTCTGCATCATTCCTCAAATGGCTCGATGCCCAGGCAAAGATCCGAGGGATCTCTACCAGGGCTCTGGCGGCTCTGATCCTGACAGATATCCGTTTCGTCCAGATTCTCACGATTTCCAATTTTGTGAAAAAATATGACCGGTCATTTCCAGGCATGCCGGTTATGGTCGCGGCTGACTCGGGAAAAGCTGAACGTGTTGCGCACGATCTTGGAGATTTGCTGAGGAAAGCGACGGATCTTTCGCAACTTTCCCCCGGGTCTCTTACCCGATTGGGAACATTCTTTTCCGGGTTTTTTAACTCCCCGGCCTCTAAAAATATCTTTCTTTCTCAAAGAGAAGCGTCCCACCAGCATGGCCGGGCGATCGCTCTCGGAGAGGAACTTCTCGAAAATATTTTTTCGGAAGACAATTATCGTTACGGCGTCTGGAACCTGGCAGAAGTTGTTGTAAGAGAGACTATTTATTTTGCGAACCTTGGCAGAGAAGAGCACGATGAATTTTTGTTCGAAGAAGCCTTTTCCTGGATCAAGGAAAATTTTGACCTTGAAACACTTTTTATGTTCCCTGACGTCCGCTCCGAGATACGGACAAAAATGGAACTTCTAAAACCGTATGTGGAGGATGCGCTTGGCGCATGGAACCGTTGGGAAAAACAGATCCGGGAACGAAAAGCCAAAGAAATCTCATATGGCACCGAAAAACAGGGGGCGGAGATCGAATGGAAGCTTGGCGATTATTATAAAAAAGGGATCGATCTTTTAGTCCATCGCCAGTGGGAAGAGGCTTACAAAACAGCAGAAGCTTCCATCCGATTAATACAGCGCCATGCTTATCGTTACTCCGACGTGACCATTGATAATGTGAGACGTCTTTATCTCTGGAGTTTCCATTTCTACAAGCGTCCGTCCATGTTAAGCCCTGCGGCTTTTACGCTGCTCGAACGATATGCGCAAACCGATTCCGAACGGCTTGCCGTCGCAGATCTTAATTATCTGCTTTGGCAAAAGTCCGGGGCTTTGAATGAAGAGGAATGGTACCGGCAAATTTCTTTCTGGCACAGCCTTTTCCAGGAAGATGAGGTTATGAAGCCGGAACTGTTGAAGGAACAGATACGGACCTGGCTCATTCAAATTAATGAGCCAAAAGAGATCGAAGTGGACGGCCAGAAAAGAAAGATCGCTTTCCGTGAGGAGCCGGCCCGGTATATCTATGAAGCTTTTTACCATGTTTTTGGCGGGAACCCTTCCCGTCAGCCTTTTGAAGATGCGAACCACCGTACCGGCTGCATTGTATTGAATTATTTCCTCATGCATTATCTGGGGCTGTTCGATTTTAAGATCTTTAGTACGAATTACGGGAAAACAACTCGGCCGGCTGCCCGCCTGCTTCATTCCATAAGCCAGGAAGGCACGTTTTCCTCTCTCTACATGGAAAACGAGTTTGACCGGGCGTTGCAGGAAGTTTTGACAGCACGGGCCGCTTCGCAGGCTTCTTCCAAACGCAAGGGTTCCCGCTCCGAATTACGCGGAGATTCTGAAGAAGAGTTCGCGCTTGAGGAGGAGTTATTACGGTCGACCCCTCAGGAGCCGGAAGAGATCCGGAAGGTTGTGCTTCAAAGAAAACAGGGGATCCAGGGAGCTTTGGAAGCTTTGAAGAAACGCGGGCCGTTAACGATCAGTATTTATATTCATGATGGGGCAACATCCTCCAGCTACAAAGGGATTGCCATCCCGTACGGGACGATCGGCCGGGCAAAAGTGATCGCTGAAAGTCTGCTTCATTATTTTCCGGATGCGCAGGTGAATTTTTATGTCCGGGATATTTTCCTTGAACGGTTCCCCCACGGTTTCAATGAGGTGAAAGGGGATAACCGCCATGTGCAGTGGATCCCCGTGGATAAGGACAAACAGCAAAACACATGGCCGGTGGACCCCAAGGCCGATCTTGCGGTTGAAGTAATGTTGTCCAACCAGGCAAGAAATGAACACCTTGGCGATTATGGGGCTGTTGTTGTGAAAGCCATGCCATTCCAGCATGCTTACCGGTATTTTGAGACCTCGGATGTTGCCAGCAATGATCTGAACGCTCCGCGCGGTACTTTGATTCTGGACGGAACTTTAAGGGACCGTAAACTTGCAAAAGACAAATGGAGTGAATCGACATTGGCCCAAACGCGAACCCTGTGGCTTCAGGCCAACCTTTCCGCGGACCAGCTTGACGGACTTGCTCAAGCGGCTCAGGGGCAATGGGACACTGCTCAGGCCGTTTGGACATGGGCCTATGTCAGAAACTGCGGAGCTTTCCTTCAGGAATTAAAGCGATTACAAACATTATTTAATACCGGAAAGATCGATCCCGAGTTGTTCCAGCCGCAAGGACGGCAGGTCCTTATTCATTTGATCGGAGATTACCCCATGTTCGAAAAGAATGCTTGGATCAACGGGCAGATCTTGAGGGATCATGGCATTGATGTGATCAGTCCTTCCGGGAATGTTTTCCGGAGCGCGGAAGGTTCCGTAAAAATGCCGGTCACGGTCATGCTGCATCCTTCGATAGAACATGATGCTCTCATGACCCTGGTTTCGGAATTGAGCGGCACCTTTACTAAGGTCCGGAAAGATGGCCAGGAATTCTGGCTGGATTTTCCGGCTTACGTCACGGGAGGCGCCACCTGGCTGGAATCGGTCTCGAGCATGTCCATCTTCCGTCATGACGACAATGATGTTCAACGGCTTAAACAACCGCAACTTGTTTCAACCCTGATCAAACAAAAAGCACTGCATCAACCCGGAAATTCCTGGAGGCACCTGGAAAAAAATGCCGAGGCGGATGTTTCCCGGATGCTCCTGGGAGAAGAGGACCAGGGATACGGTGATCTTCGGGTCTGGACCCTGGAGGCCCGGAATTACAGCCGGGATATGTTTGAGAACTTCAACTGGACCGATGATGTAGCCCTTGCGCTTGCCCGCCGCGAACAAAAACGTGCCGAGCTGCGGGGGTGGAGAGAGAGCAACGCGGTTAATGACATGGTTGAAAAATTAATCGCTGGGATGCCGCTCGAACTCGACAAGATCTTCCGGAAACAATCATGGCCGGCGGAACGGAAAAGGTTCGATGTCGGCGGCAATCGTGAGATCGCCCGCGCCGCTTTATCCCGGATCGTGAATGGCACTCTCACGGAATATTTTGGAAACCTTGATTCGCCGGTTTTTTATGATGTTTCTGCAGGTGAAGGCTGGCTCGGCAGTATTCTTGACCCGCAATGGAGGCGCGACGGCCGTTATGTGGCCTTTGACATTAATCCGCATTTCCTCGAAAGAGCCAAGCAGCGGGGCATTGCCACTAAGACGATTCTGGGCAATGTTTACCGACTTTCCCAGCATATCCAAAATGCGGAAGCGCTTATTAGCGCGGATGCCTATGACACATTCGAAGAATTGGAAAAAGCTTTGGCGGAAAGTTACGCGGCTCTCAAGCCCGGTGGAAAGCTGATCCTTTTCCAGACGCTTCGCGTCGGTCCCCAGCCTTTCTTCCTTGGAAGTTTTGCCGAGGAATTTAAAAAGACAGGCTATATTTTCTGCCCGCAACTGGATGCTTATTTTCAAAATAAAGAGGCCCTGCGTCAAGTGTTGAGGGCCTATGTCCGCGCAACGGTGAGAGGAACAGGTGGCGAATCTCATATGCTGGCGGAAGATGAAGCCGGGCGGGAATATTTTGAATCAAGGGTGCGCTACGAAGTCCCCGTCAACACAGAGGTTTTTTTACCGCGCATGAAAACAGCAATGGCTGCGGCCGGTTTCAAAGTTCTTAAGGCTGGCAAGACAGAAGTAGGAATGTTTGTTCCGCGAGAACCACGGCATGATCAAGTTATGAAAGAATCAGTGCATTTACAGGAAACCGGGCATGTGAATGTTGTTGAATACAAGCACGGTGCGGTCAAGTTGATCAGTTCCCGAGACGTTCCGGCCGGTCAAGTCCTTGAGCATGCCGAGATACTAACCTTTGTTGCTGAAAAACCTTCTCTGGCACACGTGAACAAGGCTCAGGAAACGTCCTCCGGGGAACCCGCCGCTGATGGATCTGAAGTCCGCTCCGAGATACGAGGACAACCTTCTGTGATCGAACGGGAGGCCGATGAAAAAGGAAGAATCGGGATCGCCCGATTGAAGTATCCGAAAAAAATCCTGTCTCTGGGGGAGCGATATGCCGGAAAGACGCTCCGATTGTATCCTTACGATGAGGATTGGCAGAAAGGGACGCTGATCTTTGACGGGGATGAACCCATTGCAGTCTATATCATCCGGGAGGACCTTTTTTCCGTACTTGAAGAACAAACAACGACCGATGAAAAGGGGCGTTTTATCCGTGAAGGGCTTCGCTATAACCTTGGCGATCAATACGCTCATATAAAAATCACCCTTAAACCCTTTAAAACGCCGGATTGGAAAACCGGCCTCAGGATCTTTGAAGGCCAGGCCGAGATCGCGTACCACGATGCGAAAAACAATCGCACGTTCAACCTGGTTTCTGTCGCACCTTTTAGACGTTCCGAAATACGGGGCAAAGCAACCAGGATCATTATGGCTGTTTGTGGCGGGGTTGGCGCGATAGGGGCCTTGGCGGTGGTTAGCAGTGCTTTTAACAGCTCGCGTTCGGAAATTCGTTCAAAACCAAAAACGGTTCAAATTCAAGGTGGAAGAAAAGAACAGGAAGACCGGTTTGTGAACACAGAGATCCGGCTCTGGGTTCCCGGGTGGGTCAGCGTGAACGGAAGACTGTTGGCGGTCATGGACGGACATGGCGGGGCTTTGGCCGCGAACCTTCTTAAATGGATGCTTGTTCCGGTTTTTGAATTCACACTTCTTCTTCAAAAAGGCAATGTCGAAAAAGCATTCCAAAAAACTTACCGGGTCCTGGATAAATTAACGGCTCGCGTCTCTTCCGGGTCAACGCTTTCTGCGATATTCGTGCCTGCCGATAAACAAGCAGCTTACGTTATGACGGTTGGAGATTCTCCGGCTTTTATTTTTAAAGACAACGAGCTCGTGTTTTTTCCGGAACATAAAATTTCCGAATTCGAAGAACTTAAGGAACATCAAAAACTGTTTACAGACCGGCTTGATAAAGACTTTAATTTTCTGAAAGAAGACGGGGTCTACTATCTGCGGGATCTTAAAACCAGGCTTGGCATTGCCGTAACGAGGGCTTTTGGAAGTCGTTCGTTCCGGCACATCATGATTCAGGAACCCTATGTCGGCAAAGTCGATCTCACGGGAACGCAGTCAGCCATTGAGATCCTTCTTGCGACGGACGGCGTTTATGGTCCCCAAGGAAATCTTCCCAAGAAGCAACGCGACCTTCCGATGGAAGAATTGCTTTCCCGAGGCGCAAACGCGCAAGCCTTCATCGAACGCGTCAGGGACGTGAAATCCCTGGACAATGTGACCGTTATCCGCTGGACGATCAGTCCGCCTCGATCCGAAATGCGGGATGCGGATTTTGCCAGGGCGGTTCTGACAATTAATTTGAAAGATCCTTTGGATGTGGAAGCGTTGCGGTATGTTCAAAGCCGTCTTATGCAAGTTGCAGCAGCTGACGGATCGTTCAAAAGTTTTGAAACGGCGGTTCAGGCGGTCACAAACCGCATCGGCGCAGGTTCCGATCCAGCTGACAGAAGTTTTCTCCAGGGACTTGCGGGTTCCTTGTTGAGGCCCACCGTGCAAGGCCGGTTTTCACCAAGCGATGCCCTTCTGCTCGAAACCATGAAACAGTTGTTCGCTTTTACCGGACAAGGCCAGACTTCATTGCGCTTTCCTTCCGCAGTTCAAACGATCAACAACATAATGCCTCCCGTGCTTTCTCCTGTGGGAGAAAAATTAAGAGTCAGCGATAGCTTTAAACAACAACAGACGGAACTCTTTTTAAAGCTTGCCCGGACGCTTGAAAGCAGCGATAAGGCCGGCGCCCAAAGGGGCGAACAAGGGTTGATACAAACCGCGATCCATACGGGACTGTCGCATCATTTCCGCTCTGTTCTGGATTCCCACGAAAATGAATTTACCCCTGGAACGGTTCGCCGGATCCGTGAAATTCTCAGTGCCGTCGATAAAACCACCGGCCGTCGTTCGGAGATGCGTTTACCTACAGGACAAATGTCGGTGGAAGTGATCGAAGTGCCGGCAGATGCTCAATTCATGGTTGATGTGACAGATCTGACGGAAGACCAAGCCAGAGTAAAAGAAGGGCGTGGGATCCAGCCGGGACTTCATCTGGAAAGGGATTCCAGACTGATCGAAATAGTAAAGACGCTGGTGGCGGACATGGTGACGGGAAATGAAAAGAATTTATTACCAGCCGCCACAAAAGCGCAAGCGAAGCTTCTGGAAGAAGCATACGAGAATGAAAATCCGGAAGAAAGAACGCCTTTTTTTATTCTTCGTGGAAAAAAACAACAGCCGGGAGTCATGCCGATCCCTGATTCCGAATGGGCCTATGTGAATGAGATTGTTAACGGTCTTATGACCGATGATGAAAAGCGTATTTCTAGGGGCGAATCTGTTCTTATGAAAGAAGGTTTGTCCGGCAGAGGAGAGCGGTATGCCGTGGCGGATTGGGCACACCGGCTCAGTTTGTTTCTCACGAGACTTTTAAAAGACCGCGACTATCTAAAGTTTTTTGCAGCTTTGTTTTTTACAGCGAACCTGAGATGGAAAACGGAATCCGTGGCCCGGAATTTTGTTCCACATGATGTTTTCGTTGAGCTCAGACCTTTGCGCGGCGGATTGGTTGGAACGGAAAAAATATCGGATCATCGAGCGGAAGCCGAGAACCTTATCGGATTTTTTAAGGGCTTGGGTTTTAAAAGCCGCCAGGTAGATGTGAATGAAAGAAAAGAATGGGCCGGGGACAGCAAGTTCTGGCTTCCGCATCAAAAAGGGTCTTCTTTTTATTACGTTCGTCCAAGCGCTGCGTCGCCGCTTCGAAGCCATATTTCGGAATATCCCAATGCCCTTCATGAGCGGGGAGCTTCCATCCCCGGCATTGCCAAAACACCTTTTGTGATCTTTGCGGACACTGTGGATCCCGTTGAGAGGGAAATGCTAAAAGAATATTTGCGGCAACAAATTTCTTCTTATAAAGACATCGAGTTTTATACCCTCCCTTCCGGTTGGACCACTTTTGCCCAAGGGAACCGGCTCCATCTCCTGGAAGTCGGACACATTGATAATGTTGCGGGGTATGTTCCGGCCGCTTTTACCGAACGTAATGAAAATATTCTGCTGGCGGACCCCTGGTATTACGAAGAGATCAAAGATAATAAAGAACTTCAGCGCTTTTTACAGGAACAAGGTGTGGCGGTGGAGTTCGTCGAGGAAAGTGAAAGGGGTTTTAATCCCGCGAATTTCGAGAACGCCTCCGATGAGTTGCTTGTTTTTAACTATGCCCCCCAAACAATCGAAAAGCTGAAACTCAAAAAAGGCAAGTACGCCATGCTTCCGCGGGAGAAGGCGATCCTGGCCGTTGCGTCCCAGCAGGGATCCCTGGCGTGTCTCGTGATCCGGACGCCGGTCAGTGAAATTCAGGCCAGCGGAGCGGAAGTAAAAGAAAAGACAGAAGTGCCGGTTGAATGGAAGACCGGGGACCGTGTCCGGCACATCGTGTCCGGTAGGGAATGGGAAATCGACCAGATTGGTAAAGGGCGGGTGCACTTCAAGGGCGACAACCCAAATTCTTTTACAGCAACTTCGCAACTCGACAAGTTCTACACGCACGTACAACCTCCTCGCGCCGAGATACGGAACACCGGAGGGATCAATCTTAGGGATGCGGTCAGATCGGTTATTGATGAGGAGAAATGGAAAGATGATATTCGGGTGGATATTGACGAGAAAATTTTTATTACGGACGAACTCGAAGGTCTCAATACCGTTATTCTGGAACTGACAAAAAACGCCATAGACGGAAGCCGGATTTATAAGAAGCTTTTTGGTAAAGGGAAAATACCGGATATTCAGATCTCGGCGGTTCAGGAGGGTGACGACCGGGTCATGCTTCGTGTTACAAATCGAGGGACCCTCCCCCTTGGTAAGCTCAGGGAACAAGCAAAAAAAGACGGCGTATGGATGTTGCACCCTGAACAGGATCCCGAGCGATGGCTCTATCACTACATGACCACATCGCGTATGACTGAAGAACCGATGCCGTTTGTGGAAATGTCCGACCAGCAGATCGATGCATTATCCGACGACATTCTTCTTTTCCGGATCAAGGGACTGACGCTAAGAAGCGACGAGAACTTAAAGCGGATCGGCATGACAAAAGACGATGTCACCGGGGGGAGAGGCCTGGGATTGAAATTAGCCTGGTCTATCATGCAAAAATTTCCAGGGGGAAAGCCGATTCGCTACGAATCCGGCATGGAGGAGGGAGAGCCGACCGTAACGTTCCTCGTGGAATTGGCGCCGATTCGTCCGGGCGGCATGTCCCGGGCAGAGATACGGGTGCCGAAGGCCCGAACTTGGTCGAAGGCGGATGTCGGGGCGGTGGTCATTGCGGGCACAGCATTTTCAGTTATGGCTTTGGGGTTATGGCTCTTTCGCGACGGGATCACCTATCTTGTCCGGGAGATGGACGAAAAAATAATGGATCCTGTTTTTCTGAAAAAAGCCCTGACCTCGGTTTGCGGCGCTCTTGTGATCGCCGGAGGAGTCGGATTTGCACTTTTAACGGAACGCATTCCCAAAATGGCGCAATGGCTGATCCAGAAATTCGGAGTGCATGCCGAAGGTATGGAAACCTATCTGAAAGCCTTGAGCATGTTCTTTTCGGTGAGCAGTCTTACCGACAAAAGTCTGAAGGTTTTTCTGGGACTGCTCTTCATCAAGCATATCCATACGGGAGACGCGCTTACATCCTCATATATTCTGGCCGCTTTTCTTTTCTCGGGTGGGGTCATTCGGGCCATCTCTACGGGAGTCTATTACGCGATCAAAAAAGATCCTCATCTTCGTCGCGTTGGATGGCTGTGCTGGATTGGAGGCGTAGGCTCTTTAGCGCCGCTTCTTTTTATTTTCGGTCCTAAAATAATTTCCGTCGTTAAAAACCTCGTGCGGGATCTTTTACCTCAGGAGCAGACGACCTCGGACAAAACAAAAAGTGGCGAGCGACGGTCGGAAATACGACAGGCTGTCTTTGAATGGGACCTTCATGACATTGAAGGAAACTTCACGGCACTTCAGCACGAATGGGAAGAAAAAGGGATCCCCGTTCTGCGGAAACTTCCGGAAGCCCAAACCGACAAAGCTTATTGGGAAAAAGAACTTGAAGAAAGAAAGGCCCAGGGACGGAATTTTATCAACTACCGTCAGCCGGATCTTTTTGAAAAACGGAAAAATGCAGAGCCGGTCATTGCTCTGGAACCTGTTTCGGGAGCAGACCGGATCGGTACCCGAAGGACTTTTTATTATCTGACAGGTAAAGATGAAACGTTCTGGATTCTGGGAAGGCAGCACGGAGAACTGGTAGCAGAACACCGGAAAACTGTCTCAATCGATTCATCAAGCCCTGCCCGGTATTCGGCCCGGATCATTTTTGGAAAGGCTTCCTTAACAATTGAAAGCGAATACCCAAGCGAACTCAGCCGCGTTCATCCTCCCGAACACAAAAGATATGAGTATCCTTACCATGAGATGAATCTCCCCGAAGGGTATTTGCCGAAGATCCGTTTCTATGATGACGGACAATTCGAACTGCTTCTGGAGCCGTCTGTTCGCTCCAAACTAGAGGCCTTGGCGATCACACAGTTCGATCTCCCTGCCACAAGCACAGAAAATCCGGGCGCTCGTTCCGAGATCCGGAAAAGAGAAACTTCTCCTGGCGACGGAGAAGGCGCGGACTTCAAACCATGGGAGTCTTTGACGCAAAAAAAGAAAGTCAGGATCGAACAGCTTCTGAAAAAAAGAGGCACACGCGGCCTTTGGTGGAAGCTGGCGTGGGATCGGCTCCGGCAGGTCAGCGAGTCCGAAAATCCGGAACATCCGGGTTATAACATGACGCTCCATTTGTTTCTTGTAGCCATTTCTGTCTTGATGCCGTCGGGTATGCTTATTACAGCTTTTTGTGTTTCATGGCTCCCGGCCCTTCTTTTGGCCAGCATGTCTTGCCTGACGGCCTATTCCGCATGGCGTACCTTTGGATTTCAATGGAAGATCTATCAACGCGAACTTCGTATTGCGGAAAAAATGGTTGAACGAAAAGGAAACCCGCTGTCTGCAAAGGCCCAAGACCTGTCTATAGAAGATCATGTGGAGGAAAACGACCCGCCGGCAGAGAAGAAACTAACGAGGAAAGAGATCTTGAAAGGAGTATTTGCCGTAGTTCTGGGTCTTGGAACGAGCATCACAATAGGCACTGTACTTCTCGCTGTTTTTATGACATTGAACCCGCGGCTGTTTTTAGCGATCCCCGTCGCAGCAAGCATCTATTGGGCCATAACGGTTGTTGCTTCCCAGATCGCTTATAAAATCCTTAATCATTTGCGGCGGCAAGACGTTCTGGCGATCATTGCCCTGGCAGGTTGTATCGGCTGGCTTTGCTGCTGGCGTTCTGCTTATGAAGCCGCAGTCTTCGGAATGCTTGGCCATAATCATGCTACGGTGGTCCACGGCAAGAGTGCGGACTATGTCGTTCCTCCAATCTATCATGGTTCGCTTTATGAAAGGGCGGGATATGGATTACATGATCAAAAAGCCTCTTTTCTTGAAGCTCAGGGATTTTATGTTGAGGCGGAAATGGTTTTGAGCTGGACCGACCGACAAATGATGAAAAAATTCGGCATTATCCCGCCACAAGTGGGGACGGCCACTCCCGACGGATTACGGATTTATGATCAAACCGGAAGAGCGCTTTATGCGAATCAGCGTCTACATGTGATCGATTCTTTTGGGGACATTCCCGAGGGTTTTAAACAAGATCTCTTTTTGCATGAAAACCGTAAATGGGAAGAAAAACTAAATCCGGTAATCGAGTGGGAAAGCATGGCCCGGGTTTTTTGGAAAAAAATCTGGTATCCCATTCGATATGGAGAGTCTTACCCCGGCGGTGGCAGCACTATCGGGACCCAAAGCGCGAAGAACGAATACTACGGCCCTACCCATTCGGCCAAAGACAAACTCCGCCAGATGATTACAGCGGAAATGAGTATCTACAATTACGGTATTTCTTGGGAAAACGTACGCCGAGCGAAAGAAGAGGCGCTCATCCGCTATCTCAATGAGACATATCTTGGCGTGATGCCGGGATATGGTCAAGTTCATGGTCTTGCCGAAGCTGCCTCTGTTTACTTTGGCATGACGCCGCAAGAGTTAATGTCTGCTGAAAACTCGATATTGGTAGGCGCTATTCGAAGCCCCCTTGTCATACGCGCCTCTGATGAGAATTGGCGGACAACGGACGACTACTGGAAGCGCCTTCGTTACGAATGGAAATCTAAAAAGCTCGATCCTGCAGCGAGAAAATTCAGAACCATATTATTGCAAAAAACAGGAAGCATTCTCGGCGAACAAGGTCCGGAACTCAAAGGACGGGACATTTCGGTTTATACGAGCTTCAACGGAGAGCTGCAACAATATATCCAGGCTGTTCTTACGAAAATGGAACGTCGGTACCACGGCCAGGTCGATATCGGATTTTTAATGGCCGACCAAACGGGCCGTATGCGTGCGCTTGGCGAGACCGGAACGGACCAATTTTCTTTCGTGCTGAATGGCCGCTATTCCATGGGGTCCACGGCCAAACTCTACTGGCTTCTTTATTATCTGGATCAAATTCCTGGGACGAGCACGGAAGATACATTCATGGATGAACCGCTTGAGATCGGAAAAGGACGAAAGGCATGGCGGCCGAAAAATGCGGATAAAACCTTCTCTTACCAGCCGATGACCGTGCGCGAAGCTGTTTACCGCTCGAGTAATATCATCTTTGTCCAGGTTGCACAGAAATGTTATGCGCATACCAGAGAAAAACTCATAAAACAATGGGAAACCGAAGGCAAAACGCGTATTCCTTCCAGCGCCGAAGTTTTCGAGGAAATTGGAAAAACTTTCCGCCGTTACGGTTATGAAATGCCTCTCAAGGGAGGTTTGACCGCTGTACTGGGATCCTCTGGAGACAATCTGTTTCAGCTTGTCAGTTGTATGCAGCTTCTTGCCAACGACGGCGTGAAAATGCCGATCCGTTTTGTAGATGGCGTGCGGCTGGGGCCGGGGAGTTCCTTTGATACGATCATGCGCCGGGTTGAAACAAGCGAGCAAATCATCAGTCCAAAAACTGCCGCGATCGTGCGACAGTTACTGCTCGGGGTAGTGCGCGAAGGGACCGCGCACGGTCTTGTATCCGTGAATGATCCCGAAGCTGAAATTCTAATTGGCGGGAAAACGGGAACAGCCCAGCTTTCTACAGCAGCTGCTTTTGTGGGCATTCTTGAAATGGACGGAGCAATCCGGCCTTTCGGAATGACCTTGATCGATAAAACAGGCGGAAAATTAAAACTTAGTAGCGCCGAAGTCGTCCGGCTCCTGTCTGAAATAATGCCCGGAGTTTCTCAAATCTTGGGAAATGAACCGGCAGGACCTGCGGAAGAACCAATCGTGGCGCCACCTCAGGGGATGCCGCTTTCCACAGGCTTGGCGTTTTGGGGAACGGTCATCGGAGGAACGATCGGAGTAGGAGTCTTTCTAACCCTTTTTCGCCGGAGCCGGCAACGTTCATCTGTCAAAGACGAAAAGTCTCATCTCGCCGTGGATGGACGAGCAGAGATTCGAGAAGAGGATACTGGATCTGAAAGTGACTTCCGGAATTCTGTGGCAGCTGAAGCGTATATTGAAAGCGTTGCGGGACGGATGATTGAGCAGAAATTAGCCGGGATCCTTCCTAAGGGCGCGAAGATTCTCGACCTGTTGAGCGGACGATTTTCCTATATTCCCGATACCGCAGGGGCGGCGGAAGTTGTCGGGATCGGATTAAATAATGAGGAGCTCGCTCTTAACGGAAAATTAACGGATCATCGCGCCCAGGATCTGAACAAACAACCGGATCTTTTGCCGGAATGGGACGGCCGTTTTGATGCGGTGGTCATCACTTCCGGCGTGGCTTATTCAGAAGACCTCGAGCGTCTTTTCCGTTCGGCCGCCAAAGTCTTACGAAACGGAGGGTCTTTATTTGTAGCATACAATCCCGACTATTATTCGAAAGAAGCCACCGCATTCTGGAAGAGTATGCGCCCGGATGGAAAAGTAAAATCTGTGACGGACGCCATCACCGCCGCGGGAAGTTTTACCGTTCCGCAACACGAAAGAAAATCCTACGCCGGCATGTTTGATCTTTCTCAGAATCTCGAAATGATCGTCGCTTATAAAGGCGCCGGCGTTCACTCCGATGCGAAAAAACGCTCCGAGATACGAAAAAAAGTTATCAACCTTATCAGAACCATTTCTCCGGAAAAATGGATAACCAGGGCCGGAAAACATAATTTTGGCGGAAAGATCACAAAAACGACGAATAATGAAATTGTTATTGAGCATGCCATGGATGGACGGGGCTGGGCAGGCGCCCCTCTGCCTCTGCCGGGAGAAATAGTTCCTTCACCTGAAGAATCAAAAGGGACTATTTTACATTTAGGCATAAAGGAAGTTATTGGCACAGCGGCAAAGCCGGGTAAATATGCCCTGACTCTGCAATGGCAGCCTTTGGAAAATGATTATTATGTAAGGGTTTATGTTGACCCTGGCAAAATAGATACGGACAAGACAGGCACCTTCTCTATTAACTTGTCACATTTGTTATGGCGGCACGCATTACCACGCGGGCAATATTATTTTCAAGTCGTGGTCGTGGGAGAAAAGAGAACGCAGGTGGTTCTTGATAAGCTTGAATTAGAAATAAAACCTTTCGTTCCCGATGAAAAGATCCCGGCTTTGGATTTGATAAGCCCTCAGTTAAAAAGAGGGGAGCCGCCTTCCATCAGGGATACAGAAATAAGGGAAATATATCAAGCCCTTGGCGGTGGCCAAAACACAATCGGCGACCGCGCTTTGAAACAATTGGGATACGGAAACGAATTGATCATCTCAGAAGATCCCTTTTCCCTTCCTCCCGCCGTATCCGACCAGACACCCACGAAAGATGCCTCACGTGCCGAAATGCGAGAAATGCGTATAGCAGGTCAAACTTATCAGCTTCATGAAGTTCCTGAAAACAGCGAATGGACGGCGCTCATTACCGATGTGAGAATGCGGAAGGTGGCGCCGGTCGCCGTAGGAAAGGACCTTGACCGAACGACACGTCTTTTTGATTACGTCCGTGATCTCGTCATTCGCTATTCCAAAGGGGATGAAAGCAAACTGTTACCCGCCGGTAGTCCGCAATTCTGCCAGTTGCTGAAAGCGGCGTGGACACAGCCGGAACTATGGCTCAAGGTCGAAGACTTCCTGCAAGGGACTTTGCAGAGCATTTCGGAGGAAGCGGAGTTATTTCTTTCGAAAGAAGAACGACGTTTGCTGGCTTTAATGCAAGATCCCACGGATCCCATGCTGCTCGAAAAATACCGCCACGCCGTTGCTGTCCATAATTATGTTGTCCAATTGCTCCTCAATTTGAAAATGAACCGCGATTTCCTTGCGCAAGCGGCTCGCTCCATGGAACAGGAACTTAGCGCCTGGAAGACCGCCGAACTCCGCGGGACCTTCATCCCGACGCCGCTTACCATTCTGGTCGAATTATTCCAAAACGGCATTGGCGACACCTTCCTTCCCGAATCCGAGATTGATCGGGTCGTTGGTTTGTTCGAGGAAGCACATGTTCCATACCGGCGCGCGTCCCAGGAGGAAACAAAACAAGGATGGGCCAAGGATTTCAAATTATGGTTGCCACCGCTTCCCGGTCATCCGCATTATTTTGTCACGCTTAAGAATGTCCCAGGGGGTATGCCCGGCCCCGAATTTTTGAATGTGTTCGATCCGTCACTCAGGGAATATTTCCTCAAGAACAGTTTGGACCTGTCTCAGGGCGGCTCGGTGGTCTCGGGGACCGCGAAAACGCCTTTCATGGTCTTTTCATCCGATGTGGGAGAAGAGAAGATTCGTGAGTTTGAGCGGCAGATCAAGGCGACCCTTCCTGTGTATCACGACATGAAGATTTATGTGCTTCCGGCCGGTTTTACGACATACCGTTATAAAAGCCGGACGTATCGTATCGCCAATAACCACCTGGACAATGTCCTTGGCTTCATTCCCCATGACGCAAATGAATACGGCAGGGATCTCGTCATGATCGACCCTTTCTATGATCAAGAAGTGAAAGATCTGCCCGCATACCAGGACCTCTTAAAGGATCAGGACCTGCTACCGATCGAGATCGACGCCGATGAGGTGCAATTCAATCCGGCGAATTTCGGTGAGCCGCGGCCGGGATTCTATATTTTTAATTTTTGCCCGCGGACGCTCGCGCGGCTAAGACTACGGCCTGAACATTACAAAGCCATCGAGGATGAGTCCCGTGCGGTTTTGAATCTGCCGGTGATGGGAGGGACAACCGGCTGTCTGATCGGTCGTGAACCCATGGAAATACAGAGTGAACCCTCCCGCGTAACGGGAGCGAAGCCGGCAAAGATCGTCTATACCGACTCTCTGGAGATCCCGCCACTCTTGGATGAAACGATCCGGCGGATCGTGACCACAGATTTCAAAGATCTCATCGAAGGCGTGGATTACGACTTCAAAGAGGGAAGAAGCGTTTATGTGAATGTCCGGCGTTTATTGGGGCATCCTTGGATCGTGAACGGACGCCCGCTGGAGCTCGTAAAACTCAAGGGAGTGGCCTTTGATTCAGGAGCCCCGTTAAAACCTTTCGCGGGAGTTTTCCCGCTTGTCATCGATTTTGGTCCTCGTGGGGAGATCTTGGCCCAACGCCGTCCAGACGCAAAACCCACCGGCGCAATGACGCTCGATGCGGTTCAAAATGAATTCGAGGCCACCTCGGTCGCCTCGCGCGGCCGAGCAAATGTCGCCCTGCCGCTTGGCACGTCAGTTTATGAAACGGCCCGGTACGAAGGGAAACCTTTGGCGGTTCTGATCCTCGGGCTCCGTCAAACTTCCGAACAAGATCTGCGCTCATATTTTGTCAATCTTATCGGCCACGGAAAAATTTTCCGGGAAAGTAATGAGTTCGGGATCTTTATCGAACCCGGAAAAGCCATGGCAAACCGTGAAAAAGTGATCGGTTTTCTGCGGAATGTCGGCGCCGCTTACTGCCATATCCACGATCTGGGTCTCTTTAATCATATGAATCATCCCGGGAATATCCTGATCTCGGGAAACGGCCGGATCCGTATTTCCGATTTCGAATTTAGCCGGATCCTTAGGGGCCTGACCAGGGCGCAGGAGACCGCGTATCGCGTCAACGATCTTCGCGCGTTCATGGATTCCATAGACTTGCATTTTGCTCCGGCCCTGCTTGAGGACCTTCGCAAAAAATTCGCGATCGATATTCAGAAAGAGTTCCTTGCCGGTTATCTAGGAGCTGATGCCGATGAAAAGGCGCTCTCCTATGCGCAAGGACCGCTCTTGAATGATGTGTTGGCGTTGCTGACTTTGCGTCCCGATTTTTTTCATGAAAACCCGCTTTTGATCACCGTCAGCCATCGGATCGATTCCCGTTCCGAGATACGGAAAGCAGTAACAGTTTCGGGAGAATTTAAACGGGAGATCTCCGAAAGAATCAGCGTTCTCCAGGAGAGTTATCAAAAAACCCGTGAAGGCCGCAAGCTAGCCCAAGGTTACCAGAAAATTTTTTCGGATATTATAAAACATATTGTTGCGACAGAAGGTGATCTGGATAAAGTGGCGGTCTTTACGTATGGAAGCGCTGGCGGTCGCTTTATGGTATCGGGATCTGATACGGATCTTGTGATTATTCCAGCGGCGGGTATTTCATCCGAGAAAATTGAAGGACTTAAAAATGCGATTCAAAACGGAATAACCGCTATTGCTGATAAGAGATGGAAGGTCAACTTCAAAGATTGGAACGACCGGTACCTTCTGCGTCTAGCGAGCCGATTCCCGTACGGGCGGTTCATTGACGAACTAAGAAGCACGGTTTTTATTTGCGGCGATGAAAAGCTTTTTAACGAAAACCTTAGAAATAACTCCCGGGTCAAAATACTTGTAGAAAGAGAAGATGGTTTGCTCGGAAGCATTGCGCGGGCCGATCTCTATGCCAAGGCAAGAGCGCCCGGGAAGCCGTACGATGTAAAAAATAGTCCGGGCGGATTAAGAGATTTTCAAGCGATCTATCGCGCAGGAAGGATTCTTTCGCAAAGACTAAGGTTCCGATCCACTTCTGACCTCAATGAGGAGAGTCTTTTTAAAGAGGGTATTATTGACCATGAAGAAGAAAAGCAACTAAATGTTGCGCTCGATTTTTTCCTTACGGCAAAAGATATTGCAAAGAACAGCGATGATATAGCATCTTTAGAAAAGAAAGCATTGATCGCTAAAACATGGAGCATCTCAGAAGGGCAGGTTCTTCGTGAGAGTTCTCATCATTTTCAAAATGTCTCAGCGATCCTTTCCCGCCTTCAAAATCGTATTAGAAAAGAATATGCTGGCTCGGAGCAATTTCAGGCGAGGGAATCGCAGGATCTGGATCAATTGCGTTATTGGATCGACCATTGGAATACTTCGATATGCACCACCCTTATCTTGAGACCTGATCTGCCGATTGAGATCCGGCAACATCTCAGGGAAAAACTTCCTGAAATCTATCCACCCGACACCAAAGAAGGTGGTCAGGAATTCAAAGAACTCAATGGATTCCTTGATTGGGCGGAACATCAACCCCGCGCTGAGATTCGGGAAGTTGGAGGTATAAATGCTGCAGAAAATCCCAACCGGGTTCAGCCTGTTGCGAAGGCTGAACTGGGTCAAGAACCACCGAAGAGAGAACAACACGCGCCCAAAGATACTTATACTCTGGCGTCAGAACAGCCCCAAAAAGGTGCCGGCATTTACACGCCAGCTTCTCTAAAAGAAAAAGCGGCTCGCTCTGTTCATAATGCCATGGTTGTTCGGGCCCGGATCGAAAAACTTACGGGAGCAGGGACGATCTTGATGAGTCGGGCGGAACTCGCCGCGCTTACGAGTGAACAGTGGGAAGAACTTTTCATCGTGGCTTCGGCGGCAGCAGGAGAACGTAAGGATGCCCGGATCGTTCTTTATGGGGAAGCAGTGGGAGGAAGCGCAGCGCGGGAAGAAGAACTTCGTAATATCGAGGGTGGAAAGATCTTTGTGACCGAACTTGGAATGGAAGCGGCGTTCCAGAAATTCGGCATATCTGGAAAAACGGCAGTGGACCTTCGCGGCCAGAATGCGAGAAGGGAGCGCCATCCCAAGATCAAATCACTCCGGTTGGATGAAAGAAGCGGTCTTATCCTGCTCGCCCTGCTTTATGTGCTTTCGGAAGGAAAAGAAAAAGCCGTGACAGAATCGCCGGAGGGTGAACTTTCTGTCCGTGCCGAGCTTCGCGCAGTTCTGCGGGATTATCTCAGCCAACAGGTTGTGGCTTGGGCAGCCTAGCGCAGCAAAGCTGCGCGGGACTCGTAGCTTGTACCTCGGGACTTGTTTTTATTTCTTAACAATATAGTAGAAATACCGTAAACTTCCTCACCTCCAATAAAAAAAGAAAGGAAATCGCTTTACGAGTCTCGAGGCGCGAGTCCCGAGGAACGTGAGCGTAAGCGAACCATGGGTTTTAAATGCGGTATTGTCGGCCTGCCGAATGTCGGCAAATCCACTATCTTTAATGCGATCGCCAAAGCGCACGCGGCGGCATCGAACTACCCTTTCTGCACGATCGAACCAAATGTAGGCATGGTGCCGGTCCCGGACGCGCGTCTTTGGGAGCTGAGCAAACTTTATAATCCCAAGAAAACAACGCCTACCACAGTCGAATTCTATGACATCGCGGGACTTGTTGCCGGAGCCTCCAAAGGCGAAGGCCTCGGGAACCAGTTCCTCGGCCATATCAAGGAAGTCGAAGCCATTTTGCATGTCGTCCGCTGTTTTGAAGACCCGAATATTGTTCACGTCTCGGGCACGATCGACCCTGAGCGGGATATCGATGTGATTGACACGGAATTGTGCTTGAAGGATCTGGATACCATCAATGCGCGGTATGACAAAACCGAGAAACTCGCAAGGGCCGGCGACAAAGAATCCAAAGAAAGAATGCCGGTCTATGAGAAGGTGAAAAAAGCGCTTGAGGACGGCACGCCGCTTCGCAATATTGGACTTACAGAAGAAGAGAGAATGATTGTGAAAGACATGGCGTTTCTTACGCTCAAGACCGTTCTTTACTGTGCGAACGTAGCGGAAAAAGATCTGCCGAAAGGCGGGCCGTTTGTTGAACAGTTGCGCGAACGGGCGGCCAAAGAAGGTGCTGAAGTTGTCGTTATCTCGGGCAAGGTGGAATCCGAACTTATCGATCTTTCAGAAGAGGATCAGCAGGTTTTCCTGAAAGACCTTGGCCTTGAAGAACCGGGGCTGAATTCCCTCATTCGTACCGGATATAAAGCGCTTCAGCTCATCACTTATTTCACAGCTGGCGAAAAAGAAGTCCGCGCATGGACCGTTCGCAAGGGTTCCAAGGCACCGCAGGCCGCGGGTGTGATCCATTCGGATTTCGAAAGAGGCTTCATCCGCGCTGAGGTGATGAATTATAAAGACCTCCTCCAATACGGTTCGCAGGCGGCTGTGAAGGAAAAAGGCCTGCTCCGGATCGAGGGCAAGGAGTACGAGACGCAGGATGGGGATGTGATGCTTTTCCGGTTTTCAGTGTAAAAACAGGGCGTTGGTTTGATTGACCAACCCCCCATAATCTGAAATAATACCTACCGTTATGAGGAACCCCTTCTATTCTATCTATCGTGATTTCAAGGCCTGTTTTGAACGTGATCCGGCTGCCCGGACGCCGCTGGGCGTGCTTGAAGTTATTTTCCTTTATTCAGGACTCCATGCCGTACTTTTCTACCGGTTCGCGCATGTTCTCTACATACTGCGCATCCCTTTTATTCCGCGGCTTATTTCCCAGATCGCGCGCTTTCTGACCGGGGTCGAGATCCATCCCGGCGCGAAGATCGCTCCCGGGTTTTTTATCGATCACGGCATGGGTGTGGTGATCGGGGAGACGACCGAAATCGGGGAGAATGTGACGATCTATCAGGGTGTGACGCTTGGCGGAACGGGAAAAGAACGCGGCAAACGCCACCCGACGCTTGGGCATAACGTGGTGGTGGGCGTGGGCGCGAAGGTGCTCGGGAATATCAAGATCGGAGATCACGTAAAGATCGGCGGCGGATCGGTCGTGATCCATTCTGTGCCGGATCATTGCACCGTGGTCGGTGTGCCGGCCGAGATCGTGCGCATTGACGGCAAAAAAGTCGAGGATGTCGATCTTGAGCACGGCGATCTTCCGGATCCCGTGAGAGAACTCAAGAACCGCGTCCGCGAACTTCAAAAAGAAGTCGAATCCCTCGAAGCTCAACACAAGGGAAAAGGTTTTCAGGTTCGAGCGACGGGATCCGTTTCCGCTCCTTTGGACAAAACTCAAACTGAGCAGAAATGACCTCATCGAAAAAAGGCAAAATTTATTCCGACGGCGGTGCACGCGGGAATCCCGGCCCTGCGGCAATCGGTGTGCTGGTTTGCGATGAGAAGGATCACAAACTTACGGATCACGGGGAAACGATCGGTGAGACGACCAACAATGTTGCGGAATATACCGCCGTGGTCCGGGGCCTGACGCTCGCCTCGGAACTCGGCATCTCTGAAATAGATTATTTTTTAGACAGTGAACTCGTTGCGCGCCAGCTTTCAGGCGTTTACAGACTCAAGGCCGAGCATCTCAAGCCGTTCTATGCGCAGGTCAAGGACCTGGAAAAAAAATTCAAACGCGTCGCTTATTTTCACGTGCCACGCGAACATCCGAAGATCAAACATGTCGACCGGCTCGTAAATCTGGCGCTTGATCACGCAGAACATTAAAAAAACACATGGCAACAGCACTCGTTGGAATTCTAGGCGGCTTTCTCGGCGGGCTCTTCGGAGTCGGCGGCGGGACTGTCTTTGTACCGCTCCTGATGTTTCTTAAAGGATTTGATGTCCATCGAGCGATTGGGACATCCCTTTTGATCATTATCTTCACGGCGCTTTCCGGAACATTCTTTTACGGAAAAGCCGGGATGGTGGATTGGAAAGCTGCGGTCATTGTAGGGATTTTCAGCCTTCTGGGTGCCTGGTTTGGAGCCAAGTTGTCGCTCAGGCTTGAGGCTGTCATGCTCCAAAGGATTTTTGCCATTTTTTTAGTCTTGATCGCAGTCAAACTCTTTTTCTTCAAGCAATCCTAATCTTTTCAAGGAGGGATCGATGAAAGTTTCATTGGCAAATCTGGTGAAATCAGCGCCCAAAGCGGATCTTTTTGTAGCGGGTTATTTTAAAGGCGAAAAAGACTTAAAAGCACTTAAGAGGATCGATCCCGCGTTCACAAAAGCGGCGGAAACGGCCATTTCCAAAAAGCGTTTTGAAGGAAAGCCGAGAGAAGTTTTCAGTTCGTATCAGGCTGGATATCGTCAGGCGCCCGAGATAATTCTTTTGGGATTAGGAGGAAAAAAAGAATTCAAGATAACGTGTTTGAGGAAAGCTGTCGGGGATGTGATCAGCGCCGCGAATGCCCGTAAGGCCGTGAATGTCCGCATTCTGGTGGATTCCTTTGTGAATGAGCAGGTCGATCTGGAAGAGGCGGTGAAGATCTTTACCGAGATCTCATTTTTGGCTTCGTACCGTTTTACGCAGTATAAAACTAAAAAGAAAGATGACCCGCCGAAAACGCCGGGAGCCGTAGAACTTGTTATAGAAAAAAAAGAACTTGTTTCAGAACTTCGTCCGGTGATGGCCCGCTCCGAAAAGATCGCCAAAGCCGTTCTTTTTGCCCGGAATCTTAACAATGAGCCTGGAAATGTGATGAACCCGCCGCGTCTTGCGCAGGAAGTAAAGAAACTCGCGTTCGAGAAAAAACTGGGATGCAAGATTTTGGGTCTTGCCGAGCTCAAGAAAATGGGTATGAACGGGATCCTGGCCGTTAACCAGGGGAGCGTAACGCCGCCGGTCCTGATCATCATGGAATACGGGAAAGAACACAAGGATAAAGGAACGGTCTGTCTTGTCGGTAAAGGTGTAACGTTTGACACGGGCGGTATTTCCATCAAGCCGTCAAAAGGGATGGAGGAAATGAAATATGACAAGTCCGGCGCGATCGCTGTGATTGCGACCATGGGGCTTGTAGCGGACCTGAAACTGCCGCTTCACATCGTAGGTCTTGCGCCCGCGGTGGAAAATAATGTCGCGGCGGATCCTCAACGTCCCGGGGATATCATCCGGATGTATAACGGAAAAACCGTCGAAGTCATGAACACCGACGCCGAAGGACGTCTCATTCTTGCGGATGCTTTGTCGTATTGTGCGGAGTTCAAACCGATGGCGATCATTGATGCAGCCACGCTGACGGGGATGTGCCATCATACGTTCGGGGACAAGACCTGCGGGATGCTCGGAACGGATCAAAAACTGATCGAGGCCATTCAAAAAGCCGGGGAAAAGGTCGGAGAAAGGTGCTGGCAGCTTCCGCTTTGGGAAGAGTACGGGGAGTGCATCAAGTCGCATCACTCGGATCTTCAGAACACGGGCGATGGGTATGCCGGGACGATCACGGCAACGATGTTCCTGAAGGAATTCGTGCCGGCGAAAACGCCTTGGGTGCATTTGGATATCGCCGGAACCGCCTGGTGTACGGCGAACCGTTTCGATTGTCCGAAAGGCGCGAACGGTTTCGGCGTGCGTCTTTTCGCCGAAGTCCTTTCCCATTGGAGCTCCGGGAACGTTTCGAAATAGAAATTCGAAAGAGGGTGCGCTAGGCACCCGATTCAAAGCAAGGCTTTGAATTTCCAAAGCTTTGCTTTGTCCGTAGTAAAAAGCCTGTTCTGGAAAGTAAAAGAAATTCACCCCGTTAGAGGTCTAACGGGGTAAAGATTTCC
>Ga0247841_10000819_pt1 | contig 76843 bp, 92 predicted proteins | sample LaCruzMarch2015__2_FD_192410 | JGI IMG/M metagenome (GOLD analysis project Ga0247841, IMG submission 192410) | Freshwater microbial communities from meromictic Lake La Cruz, Castile-La Mancha, Spain - LaCruzMarch2015_18m | ecosystem: Environmental > Aquatic > Freshwater > Lake | place: Spain... | reverse complement strand
AATCCAGAATATCTTCTTAAAAGTCCTCCGGCAAATATTACCTGGAAGTTTTAATTAGTTAGATTAACTACCTTACTTTTGCGATTTTACCTACTCCGTTTTTATTAATAATAATAATCCGGGGAAAGTTTAGAAGATAATTGCAAGTAAGGTACTAATGGGGTAATATTGAGTTTTTCTTAATTAATTTGATCAATATTAATATCTCTGTAAATTTAAAAAGCAAAACATCTCATAAAGAAATTGCCTAAACATTCATAATCCCCTTATTCTCTGATGCTCATTTCAGAGCAAGCGCAGGGGTATTTTTGAATTTTTTGCTTTGCAATCGGCAATTTCAGTCTTTTCAAATCTACCACGATAGACTAGGAGTATTAAACCAAGATTTGAAAATAAAACAAACATTTAAAATGTTTAATTTCAAGTTATGAACATGGAACAACCTATTTTATTCGCAGCAATATTAATAAGCTTTATCCTTACCATGATGGTTCTTCCAAAATGGATAAGAAAATGCAAACAGGTTGGACTTGTTTGGGAAGATATGAATAAACCTAAACACCCCAAAAATGTTGCTGCTTCTGGGGGGATTGTAGTAATAATGGCGTTTATTATAGGCGTACTTGCTTATATCGCAATAAGGACATTTGTTATTGGGGACCTTAATAGCATAACTCGGGAAATATTGGGCTTATTGAGTGTTATTTTAATTCTTGCGGTTATTGGATTAACGGATGATATGCTTGGATGGAAACATGGAGGATTATCAATAAGAATGAGGATTTTCTTAGCATTAATGGCCTCTGTTCCGCTTGTAGTAATAAATGCAGGAGATTCTGCAATCAATCTTCCATTTATGGGTGCAGTTAATATTGGGATTCTTTACCCCCTAATATTGATTCCCCTAGCTATTGCAGGGGCAACAACAACTTATAATTTTCTTGCAGGATTTAACGGACTTGAATCAGGACAAGGAATAATTATTATATCCTTTTTATCATTCATTGCATATATAACTGGCTCTAGCTGGCTGGCAATGGTCGGTTTATGCATGGTTACTTCTTTAATCGTTTTTTACTATTACAATAAATTTCCTGCAAAAGTGTTCCCTGGCGATATTCTTACCTGGAGCATAGGCGCATTAATCGCTTGTATGGCAATACTTGGAAATTTTGAAAAGATTGCCCTATTTGTTTTTATCCCCTATATTTTAGAAACAATATTAAAATTAAGGGGTAAGCTTAAAATGCAATCGTTTGGTATTCCTAATAAGGATGGAAGTTTGGAAATGCCTTACAATAAGATTTATGGGTTAACTCACTTATCAATATTTATTTTAAAAAAGTTTAAATCTCGAGTTTATGAAAAAGACGTTGTTTATTTGATATTTGCATTTCAAATAATAATCTGCCTTGCTGCTCTAGTTATATTTAAAAGTTCATTATTTATTTAAGATTGTTTTATACCTACGAAAGGTTTAAGTATAGTGATATTACTATAATGTTATAGTATTAATGATATAACATGGAAATTAAGTCAATAGAATCAGAAATATTAAACTATTTTAGAAGTAACATTTTTTCAAAAATCACAATAAACCAGCTTTCTAAGAGTATAAATAAAGATTATCCTAATGTATATCACTCTGCCATAGAACTTAACAATAAAGGCATACTAGGTGTAGAAAAGGTTGGGAGTTCCAAGGTATTGGGCTTTAGTTTTTCGCCAAAAGCCATCACTTATTTAGGATTTATTGAAGAAAGTTACGCATTTAAGAAGAATATAAAAAATATTGATAAAATACTTGAATTTGAAGAATTTCATTCAGATATACTCTTGGTTTTTGGAAGTTATGCTAAAAATAAAGAAACAAAGAATTCGGACATTGATCTACTAGTAATCACCGACGGAGATGTTTTCAAGAAAAGTAAATTGCTGGAAAATAAGACTGAGTTAATGACTCCAACAATGCATATTATAGTCGTATCTGGGAAAGATTTCTTAGACATGCTTCTTGAAAACAAACCTAACCTTGGAAAAGAAGCATTTAATAATCATCTAATTTATAAAAATGCAGAAAGTTATCTTTATTTGATGAGGAGAGCAAAAAAATGAATCCAGAAATAGAGCTTTTTATAATCCGGGCAGAAGATGAGTTTATTCTTGCTAAAAATGATTTAAATCTCTCTAAAAATATTGGATTAAAGGAAAGTTTAGGTATTGATATGAACAAGACATTTTTCCATTCGGTAATATCTCATGCTTATTATGGTGTATTTTTTGCGGCAAAAGCATACCTATTGAAAAAAGGAATTAAAACACAATCTCCAAATGTTCATAAAAAAACTTACCTTGCTATGAAATCCTTAGCTGATCAGGGTTTCCTTGACAAAGAACTAGTTAAGATTTATGATAAAGAAGTAATCAAGGCTCAGGGACTAATAGAAATATTCAAAGATGAAAAAGTCAAAAGAGGAAAATTTACTTATAATATTAAATCTGAAGCAAATCTACCCTATGCAGAAGAATCCATAACAAATTCAAGAAAATTTATTTCTACAATTAAATCTTTGATTGAGCAGCCATAATTTTATCAATAAAATGGGAATAATAACGAAAATTAAGAACCTTAAGTCTAATGAACTCTTCATGAGCAGCTTAGTTCTCTTAATCTTGATGAATATTGCCAATGTTCTTAATTACTTATTTCATTTTTCAATGGCTAGAATGTTAGGGCCGGCAGATTATGGTGTTCTAGCGGTTTTAACAAGTATAATTTACCTATTTTCAGTACCTACTAACTCTATACAAACAGTAGTTTCAAAATATACCATTAAATTCAGAGTAAAAAAAGAATATGGCAAAATTAAAGGGATATTAAACTACTTATTAAAAACATTATTTTTATATTCTGCCATATGTTTTATAATTTTTTTAGTTATCTCTATTTTTCTCTATGGGCCCTTAAAGATATCTTATTGGCTCTTAGTTATAACTGGATTACTTTTATTTGGAACACTTATTACTCCTGTCGGAACTGGAATCTTACAGGGATCTAAAAAATTTAAGGTATGGGGCTGGAATACGATTTTAAACAGTGCCACAAAATTAATATTGGCTATTTTACTGGTTTATTTTGGATTTGGTGTTTATGGACCAATAGTGGGATTCTTGTTTGGAGCATTAGTCTCATTTGTCCTAATTTTTCCTTTTATCAAAAATATATTGCATGCTAAAGAGATAAAAGAAAAAGTTAATATATTTTCTAGAGAAAATATCCCCACATTTATTGCAGTTCTGGTAATCACCCTCATGTATTCCCTGGACATAATTTTAGCAAAATACTTATTTGATGCCCGTACTGCAGGATTATACTCTGTTGCTTCGATGATTGGAAAAATGATATTCTTTGCTTCTGCAACTATTGCTTCTGCAATGTTTCCAATAAGTTCTGAAAAGTTTTTAAACGGAGATAAAGAAAAAACTCTGGGAGTTGCAAAAAAGACTACCTTGGCAATCGGAGCCTTATGTGGATTTGCAGTTTTGATGTTGTGGCTGTTTCCCAATTTTATAATAGGGTTATTGTTTGGTAAGCAATATCTTGAAATTTCAGGTATAATGGTTTATGTTGGGATTGCATACAGCCTTCTTTCATTCCTAAACACTTATTTGTTGTACAAAATATCTATAAATGAATTTTCAGTCGGAAAAATTGGATTTTTGATCGGATTTTTATTAATTCAAGTGATATCTATAATCTATTTTGGAGATAGTCTTAATAAGTTTGTAATAGCTTTCTTAGCATCAACAATAATAAGCTTTTTAGGCACAGTAATTATAATTAGAAAATGGAACGCATAATATGGAAAATGTAACCATAATCATCCCCGCATACAACGAAGAAAAAAGAATAGCTGGAACTCTTGAAGAATATGGCAAGTTTTTCACGAATCTTAAAAAAACTAAAAAACTAGATTCTGAAATCCTGGTGGTAATAAACAATACACATGACCTTACTGAAGAGATAGTGAAAAAGTACAGGAAGAAATACAAAATTATCAAATATCTTAATTTTAAGCAAGGCGGGAAGGGATTTGCTATAATGGAAGGCTTCAAAGAAGCCTTGAAAGACAAAAGAAGTGGTCTTATTGGGTTTGTAGATGCAGATATGGCGACTGGACCTGACGCGTTTTATGATTTAGTAAAAAATATTGGTAGATGTGATGGGATTATTGCGAGCAGATATGTTTCAGATGCCAAGGTTAGTCCAAAACAAACTTGGAAGAGGGTTTTTGTAAGCAGGATATTCAATTTTCTTATTAGGACTCTTTTTTTGATGCCATACAAGGATACTCAATGTGGGGCGAAATTATTTAAAAAAGAAGTTATTAATAAAATCGTACGCCACCTTGGAATGACCCAATGGGCATTTGACGTTGAGTTATTGTACCTTATTAGAAAAGCAGGTTTTAAAATTCTAGAATATCCGACAGTTTGGGCGGATAGAGAGTATTCAAAAATAAATTTCATGAAAGCAGGGCCAAGAATGGCTTTATCTATAATCAGGCTAAGATTAATAAATTCAGTTTTCGAACCCTTGTTGAAGCCATTAAAAATAATAGCTAAATTTGGAGATTGGCTTATAAACAGATCAAAAAAAGAGAATGGATAATAAACTTTATGAAGGTTATAGTAAAACCCGATTTGTATTTAACAAAAAAAGAGCCATAGCCTGGCAAGAAATATCTCGGTATCTTCAAAGGTATATAAAAAAGGATGCCCATATCTTAGAGTTGGGTTCCGGATATTGTGATTTTATAAACAATATTATGGCGAGCAAAAAATATGCAGTGGATAAATTTATTGATCCCAATAAATACGCTAATTCAGATGTCTTGAGTATATTTGGAGATTTTAAAAAGATAAAATCTGATATAACTGATCATAGTTTAGACTATGTTTTTGCAAGTAATTTTTTTGAACATTTAAATTTAAAGGATATGGAAAAATATTTTGAAATAATAAAAAGAAAATTAAAAATTGGTGGAAAAATTATAATAATTCAACCCAATTATCGGCTTTGCTCTAAGAATTATTTTGATGATTATACTCATGAAAAGGCCTGGAGTGACATTAGCCTAGCAGATTATCTAAAAAAAGAAATGTTCTCTATATGTCTAATTAAATCTAGGTTCTTACCTTTTAGCATGAAGTCTCGAATTCCAAAAACTAAGTTATTAGTAAGATTATACCTTAATTTTCCAATTAAACCCCTTGGAAAACAGATGTTGATTATAGCCCAATATGGAAAAAAATAAATTATTCTTAATTGGTTGCGCACTATTAATTTTAGTTTCATTAGTTTTATTAATATTTAATCTTCAAAAGAATTTTAGTTCAGAAGAAGTTGATTTTATTATGGCAGCAAAAGTGATAGTAAATAATGGACACCCCGTATATTATCAAGCCGAACAGGCCCAAAATGCATTAGCACTATGGCATCCTCCGATGTATATCTATTCACTAGCTTTAATTGCAAGAGTCTCTACAAACGAAATTGCATTAAGAAGTCTTAATTTTATATTTTCTATTCTTACAGCAGCGATTATTTTTTTGTTTTGCCTTAGAATAGATAAAGAAAAAGGCAAACAAATAGGATTATTATCTGCTGCCTTGTTTTTAATAAACTATTATGTATTTTCGTCTTCTCTTCTGATAGATATTGATGTATTATCTATGTTCTTTGTCTTTTCATTCTTCTATCTAGTTTTTTCTTATTATAAAACTCAAAGAATAAGCTTTGCTATTTTGGCTTCACTTTCTTTTTTATTTTCCCTTGCTAACAGATATCCTATAGCAATAATCACCTTTTTATCAATAGGTATGTATTTTTTGCTTAAAAAAGAAACTAGAAAGTTTACATGGAATTATTTTCTAATTGGATTGATTGGGGGGCTTCTCTTTTTAGGTATTTGGACATTCTATAGTACACTAATTGAACCGGGAACATTTTTTGCGTTTATAAAACATAATGCCGAACTTGGTGCAGCACAATTTTTAAGTATTCCCTTATACCTTTTTAGTTTTGCTCTAAATATCTCACAGATTATAAGATTAATCACCCTTCCTGCATTAATATTATTTATTGGCACATTTTTTTATTTTATCCGAAGAAAAGAAGAGTATATTAAAATACTTTTGATTTATTGCCTTTCAATATTCTTATTGTTTATTATTGTTCCAAGACCGGCTTTTGGTTATCCCAGATATTTTTTAACAATGATGCCCGCATTTTTCATTTTAATCTCTCTATTTCTCTATGAAAATTTAATTAATGAAAAAATGAAAAAACAACATATTTTCTTTGCTTCGTTATTATTTTTGATTGTTACATTTTTACTTTTAATTCTTAATCCTCAGGGAACAATATACCGAAATGATGGTTTAATAAAATCAACTAATCTTCCTGATTTAATATTCAATATTATCTGCATTTCTCCAATTTTTCTCATATTCTTGTTTAGACACAAACAAAGAAAATTAGTCCTTATTATCTCGCTTATTGCAATTCTTCTAAGCTACAATCTCTACTTTGATGTTAAGTATACCCTTAATGATTCACATATAAAAGAAGTGGGATTGTATCTTAAAGAAAATACTAATTCTTCAGATATTGTTATCTGCCCAAAGGCAGTAGGATATTATTACAGAGGAAAGTTTTATGCAAATGATTATTATAAACCTCCGCTAGATAAGATTTCTAAAAATTTTATGTTGCAGTATATTACTGAAAGTTACAAAAATCCAAGGATGAACTCTGAATTTTTTTATGAGGGGAATATTTATGGCGGGGTCTATTATTCGAATTACACTCTACCTGAAAAAAATTTATATTCTTCCAAATATATTGTAACAAATTATCTTAGTTCTAATCAAACTCCTGAAAAAATAATGGATGATTATTACATTTACAATATGAAAAGTCAAGTATTTAAATAAAAAATAACAATAAAAACAATGTATAAAAAACAAAAAGTTTCGGTCGTTTTTTCAACGTATAACGAGAAAGACTCTATAAGAAAATGTATAAACGACTTGTTCAAAACGGGTTATGTCGATGAGGTTATAGCAGTGGATAATAATGCAGTTAAAGGCACTAAAGAAGAGATATTAAAGACAAAGGCAAAATACTTTCTTGAAACAAAACAGGGTTTTGGAGCAGGTTATCAAAAAGCTCTAAGAGAAGCCAGGGGAGATATTCTTATAATGATAGAACCGGATAGTACTTTTGAACCTAATGATGTCTCTAAGTTTCTTTCCTATTCTGATGATTTTGATGTTGTTTTTGGAACAAGAACAACATCTATAATGATTGGTGAAGGCGCAAATATGGGCTGGTTTTTAAAATGGGGCAATTATATCTTTGCTAAAATAATAGAAGTACTATTTAATACAAGTCATTTATCTGATGTTGGATGTACTTACAGACTCATTAAAAGAAAAGCTTATGATAAAATAAAAAATAAATTTACCATTACTGGAATGGAATTTAATCCAGATATGATGCTCCAAGTTATAAGAAATAAAATAGGATACATCGAAATTCCAATAAAATACCTTAAAAGAATTGGTGTTTCTTCTGCTACTGGCGATTTTAAAAAAACCTTTAAAATAGGATTAAAGATGTTTTTATTGATATTTAAACACAGACTGGGCTTAATAAAGAAATAAAATCAAAACAACCACCCCCTACTAAATAGATTTAGCAAGAGAAAAAAGTGAATCGTATTGTTCTGCTGTTTTTCTAGGATTAAAATATTCTTTAACTCTCTTTAATCCTGCCAGTCCAACTTTTTTTGCTTGTTTTGGATTCGAATAAACTTTCTCTAATGCGTCTTTAAAAGAATTATAGTTATCAGGCTTGAATAGATATCCATTTTTCCTGTCTTGAAGTATTTCTTTTATAGAAGGCATACCTGTGACTACTGTCGGTTTTCCAGTCATTAGACTATGAGTCAATCCGCTCGGCGTTGTTCCAGAATTATCTTGAGTATTTCTCCGAGTTACAAGCAAACAGTTTGCACAATTAAGATATTTATTTAGTTTTGACTGATCTGATACCCAGCCAGTTATTATAACCTTATCTTTTAAACCTAAATCCTCAATCATTTTTCTGAACCAAGACTCGCCCATTGTCCCACCAATAAAAAGAAGTTTCCAGTTTAGATGCTCTTTAACAAGATTTTTCCACCAGAATAATACTTGGTCATAACCCTTGCTTCTATGTATTACACCATGCGTCGCTACAACAAAATCTTTTTCCAAAAATCCGAGTTCAGCTCTTTCTTTTTTAGCAGGAGTTGAAAAATATTCATCCCCGAACATAGGCAAAGCCACCATCTCCACTTTTTTGTTTGAAAGTCTTTTATTCAAAATTACTTTTTCTTCAGCGTAATTATGGACAAGAGCGGTATAATTGCCTTTGTTCCATAGTTTAATTTCAAAATTTTCTATGAATGTCGCTATTTTTTTTCCAAATTTTGTACTTCCAAGAATCATTGAAGGCCACCAATCACCTATTTCAACAAGAATTGGTTTTTTTAAAATACTCAAACAAAGTGGGACAAACGGCATATTTTCCTTACAAATTATCACATCCGGATTTTCATTTTTAATCTTAAGTATTGAAAATGGAAGTAAGATATAGTATAATATTGTCTTGATCCATTTATCTACAGAACTAGAGATATCAATCTTAATTGGTAATTCTTTTACATGAATGCCTTCTCTTAGTTTCTCATTTTTGCCCCTTGACCAGCCCATAGTATAATAAACTAGGTTATATTTTGGTGCAAGTTCATCGATTACTTTTCTAAATCCTTGGCAAGGTATTACTTCAAACTCTAGGGGATATCTGCTAAAAAAAACTACTTTTCTTTTTTTTAATTTTTTTTCCATGCTTTTCAATAATAATCTTCTATTTTATATAACTATTGGGGCTTAAAAATTTAAACTTTTCAGAATATGTCGCTACTATAAAAATACAGCACAGTAATCTTTTTAAAACCTCAAGTTCTTAATCTTTCATGAAGAATAAAATACTAATAATCAAAACAGGATATTCAGAAATATTAGATGATAGGAATAACTCTAGAAAAGTCAGCCTGGGAGACATACTAAGAACAACTCCCCTTTTATATCACTTTAAAGACTCCTCTGTTACCTGGGTTACAGATAATGCTGCGTTTCCTCTTCTTGAAGAAAATCCATTAATACATAAGCTACTTCCATATGATTTTACAACTTCATTACAGTTAGAAGCTGAAGAATTTGATAAGGTGATAAATCTAGAAAAAATACCCGGGATATGTGCATTATCCGATAAAATCAAAGCAAGGCGCAATAGATATGGCTTTACATTTAACAGCCAAACAGGGGAAGCAGAAGCATATGAGGGAGCTTATGATATTCTTGCAGTAGGTGCAGATCCTAAACTTAAAAAAGAAAATAAAAAACACTTTCAAGAGCTTTTATTTGAAATGGTTGGAGCAAAGTGGAATGGTGAAAAATACATTTTAGGCTATAAACCTAAAGAAGAAAAAACTTATGATATTGTACTTAATACTCAAGTTGGACAAAAATGGCCGACAAAATCCTGGCCCATTGAACATTGGGATATGCTTGAAGAACAGCTTATTAAAAAAGGATTAAAAGTTACCAGGCAAGATAAACAATGTAAAGAAGTATTAACTAACCTTTATTCTTACATGGATTGGATAAATTCTGCGAAACTGATAGTTAGTAATGATAGTCTCGGTCTTCATATGGGAATTGCTATGAATAAAAAAGTTATTGGCCTCTTTGGGCCAACTCCCCACAAAGAGGTATATTTTTACAATCGGGGCGAAGCAATATATCCTCAAGCAAGAGAGTGTATGCCTTGTTTTAATGGAATATGCGCAGTTGGAAAAAATTGCATGAATGATATAAATCCCAAGTTAGTTGCAAATAAAGTTAAAGATTACTTAAAAAATGAAAATTGATGTTGATAATCATAAATTAATGTACCATCCTGAACGAGTTGCTGATTGGAAAAAAAATAGCGATTGCTCTCCGATATATGTTGAGATCGGACCGACAAATAGGTGTAATCATCGATGTATGTTTTGTGCTCTTGATTGGCTTGAACATGGCGGTGCAGATATTGATTCAAAAGTAATGACTCAAAATTTAGAAAATATGGCTAAATTTGGGGTTAAATCTGTTATGTTCGCTGGAGAAGGTGAGCCATTATTACATAAAAATATTGGCCTATTTGTAAAAACTGCAAAAGATGCTGGAATTGATGTTTCTATAACTACAAATGGAGTTTTATTTAATAAAGAGGAAGCAGAAAGAATATTGCCCTATCTTTCTTGGATAAGATTTAGTTTAGATGCAGGAACACAAGAAACTTATTCTCAAATTCATGGAACAAGAAAAGAAGATTTTTCTAAAGTTATTGAAAATATAAGTTATGCTTCGGAAATAAAAAGAAAAAACAATTATCCTATTGTTATAGGCGTTCAATCTCTACTAACTAATAAAAGCCTAGGAGAATTAGAAATGCTTGCTAAAAAAGTTAGAGATATAGGGGCAGACAATCTACAGATAAAACCATATTCTCATCATCCTTCTAGTAAAAATGATTTAAGTTTTAATTATGAAGAAGCGGAAAAGATTAGGCCGGTTCTTGAATCATTATCAGAAGGAAAATTTCAAATAATCTACAGAACAAACACGATCCAACGATTACAGACATGTAGGGAATATGATCAATGTCACGGACTCCCATTTTTTTCGCTTATTGATGCCAGGGGAGAGGTTATTCCTTGCAATTTATTTTATGGCAATAAAGAATTTACTTATGGGAATATAAATCAAGAGTTATTTTCTGATATTTGGACTAGCGAAAGAAGAAAGCAGGTAATAGAAAAAATAAATCAAAAAGGTATTGATGATTGCAGAAAAGGTTGCAGACTTGATGTGATAAATCGATATTTAGAAAGACTAAAAAATCCACAGGCACATGACAACTTCATATAAAATAATAGGTTCTGGTAAAAGAGTTGGAGAATTGGATGAGAATGAAATAGGAATCCTCGAAAGAGAATTAGTTCAATTTGAAGATTCAATTATACTCTCCTGGCATGCTGCAAAAATTCCCTATCCCGTTCATCTTTCTGGTGGAAATGAGAAACAATTAATAGACATATTCAAAAATGTAAATCCGGACGATTATGTTCTTTCAACACATCGTGGGCATTACCACTATCTTCTTGCGGGCGGAAGTCCTAAAAAATTAAATGAAATGATAATGCGCGGAGATAGCATGCATTTGTTTGATAAAAATATAAATTTTATGACTTCATCTATTGTAGCAGGAATGCCTGCAATAGCTGCGGGAATTGCAAAAGCAATAAATGAAAAGAAAAAAAGTAACCATGTATGGTGTTTTGTTGGAGATGGCGCAGAAGAAGAAGGACATTTTTATGAAGCAGTGAGATATGTTGATGGCTGGGATTTACCCTGTACATTCATAATAGAAGATAATGACAGATCGGTAGCTACACCTAAAAGTGAAAGATATGGTAAGTCAAAAATGGATTGGCCAAATTGTGTTAAAAGATATGATTATACTGCAACTTACCCCCATGTTGGAACAGGTAAATTTGTTAATTTTTCAACTGGTGGAAAAAGTGATGGCGAAGTTGGAGGAACACTAACATGAAATATAAGGAAGCACTAAAAGAATCGATGGAAATGCTAGCACTTAATGAAAAAGTAAGATTTATTGGTTATAATATTAAGTATGGTTCTAGAGCATATGGCACTCTTAAAGATATTCCATTTGAAAAATGCATAGAAGCGCCTCTTGCTGAAAATCTAATGACTGGTTTAGCAACGGGTATGTCTCTTGAAGGGTTTAGGCCAATTTTATTTTTTGAAAGGCATGATTTTCTTTTAAATGGACTAGACTGTATAGTAAATCACATTGATAAAATTGAAAAAATGTCCTTTGGAGAATATAAAACTCCCGTAATAATCCGGGCGGCCGTAGGTGGAAGAAAACCCATTGATCCGGGAGTCCAACATATTCAAGATTACACTGAGTCAGTTAGAAAAATGGTTTCATTTCCAATAATTGATTTGACTAGACCTAGCCAAATTATTGAAGAATATAAAAAGGCAATAGCCGGAGATAATCCTGTGATGCTTGTTGAAAGAAGGGGTTTATATGACTCTGAATAAAATGGTAAAAGAAAAGATTATTCTTGATGGAACAAAACTGGCATGGCATAAAGACCGGGTAGAAGCGTGGTTACGTGGAGAAAAAATAGCACCAATAACGATTGATTGTGCTCTTACCCGAGCATGTAACTATAAATGTGTTTATTGTTATGGCCAGTTACAGGAAAATGAAAGAAAATCAATGACACAAGAAGCTATATTCGGCTTTTTAGATGATGCTGCGGAAATAGGTGTTAAGGCTGTAAGTTTTGTCAGCGATGGAGAAAGCACTTGCTCACCTCATTTAACTAATTCTATACTAAGAGGAAAACAAAATGGATTGGATATGGCCCTAGGTACAAATGGTGCATTATTAAAAAAAGAGGGAATTGAAAAAACACTTGGAAGTCTTACTTACCTAAGGTTTAATGTTTCTGCAGCAGATAAAATACGATATTGTGAAATTCACGGATGCAGAGAAAATGATTATGAAAATGTTATAGAAAATATTGTAAATGCAGTAAAAATAAAAAAAGATAACAAATTAAATACTACTATCGGCATTCAAATGGTTTTACTGCCCGAATTTGCAGATCAGATAATGCCCCTAGCTAGATTAGGAAAAGATTTGGGCGTGGATTATTTTGTTATAAAACATTGCAGCGATGATGAAAATGGGACACTTGGTGTAAATTATTCAAAATATCAAAAATTAATTGGTTTTTTAGAAGAAGCAGAAAAACAATCAACAGAAACATACCAGGTTGGTGCCAAGTGGTCAAAAATATTGAGTGGCGGCAAAAGAGAATATTCTAGATGTTATGGTCCTGCGTTTATAATGCAGTTTTCTGGTTCTGGTCTGGTTGCTCCATGTGGAATGTTATTCAATGAGAAGTATAAAAAATACCACATCGGAAATATCGCTGAAAAGTCATTTAAAGAAATTTGGGAAAGTGATAGGTATAAGGAAGTACTTGATACGCTCGCCTCAGAAAGGTTTGATGCAAAAACAATGTGTGGAACATTATGCCTACAACATAAAACTAACGAATATTTAACTGCCCTGAAAGAAGGAAGAATTAAATTAAAAGAACCTATCGGACAAAAACCAATGCATTCAAATTTTATATAAAATGAACGAAATAAAACTCCCAGAAAACCATAAGTACATTGCTGTATTGCTCACGATGGGATGCAATCTCGATTGCAGTTTTTGTTTAAACGCATTTAGCAGTAAACATTTTGATAGAAAAGTTTTTGGTGAAATAAAAGGCGATGATTGGGTTAAAGGACTTAATAGGATAGAATCAAGACCAGATGTCCCAATAACTTTTAGTGGGGGAGAGCCTTTTTTACATAAAGGTTTCATTTACATACTTAACAATTTAAGAAAAGATACTGGAATTGATATCTTGACTAATTTGCAATGGGGAAATAAGGGTATAGAACGATTTATTGGAGGAGTAAATCCTGCTAGAATTAATAGAGAATCCCCTTATCCACAAATAAGAATTTCATATCATCCTGAACAAATGCCCGATGCTGAAAAATTAGTCGGAAATGCAAAAAAATTGCAAAATGCCGGATTTAATGTGGGAATTTATGCAGTACAATATCCTTCACCAAAACAACTTGAAGCAATTACGCAGATGCAGTTTTTATGCAAGAACGGGGGCGTAGAATTTAGAGTAAAAGATTTTACGGGAAAATATAAAGGAACAGACGATTCTGGAAGAGAATTTTCAATAACTTATGGAAACTATTCCAAATATCCTAATTCCGCCTTTAGCCAACAGACTAAAAGCTGCTTGTGCAAAACGAGTGAGCTGCTTTTAGGACCTAATGCTGATGTTTATAGATGTCATAGAGATATGTATTCTGGCGAGGGTGCTGTTGGAAATTTATTAGATTCTTCATTCGAAATTAAAGATGAATTTCGATCATGCTCAAAATATGGGCAATGTCATCCTTGCGATGTAAAAGCCAAAACAAATTTTAAACAAGAGTTAGGGCATACTAGTGTGGAAATAAAAAATATTAAATAATTAGTTATATTAAAAAAACGGGAGATATCCTAATCAGTGCTACTAGTTTCATTCTTATTTATCTTATAAACTATCACTGCGGATTGTTGTTTTTGCGTATCAAAAAAGAAAGCGTTTACGGGTTCTAGACTTTTTTGATTATCTTGAATATATTGATTTAGATAATCTGGTTGGGGAATAAAAGAATGAGCCACTAAATAATCTGCTTTTTCTAAACCTATTCCATTAGAATCATTTTGAGGTAGTTGGAGATATTGTCTATCTGAATAATAAACCGCGTAAGGTTCTATTCCTGCCCCAAGAATAACACTTTGCTCCGGAGTATTTATTTTTATCCATTCAAAGGCCTGCCTCATCTGAAGATAACTATCTTTTTTTTGTTTTATCAGGGAATCTGCATAATTTATTTGTGCATAGGCTCCAAATATTAATACACCTATGATGAATAAAATACCAAGCCATTTACTATATTTTTCTATGTATTTTGCACATAAATCTATACCAACTGCCGAGATTATGGCGAGACTTGAAAGAACTTCAAACAACCATCTATCTTCTGCACCCCTCATAAAAAATATAAAGAAGGAAAAAAACACTAACATAATCAAAAGCAGAAGGAGGCTATTTCTTAATTTTTGATTTTTGAAGAATAGATTATAACCGAGAAAAATTTCTAAAAGTAGATAACAAAACCCCATAATAAATGCTATAAAAAATATTGTTGTTAAAAAAATTGGGATGTAATTCAGAAGATTAAAAGCAAATGGGACTGTTTCTGCTGCGGGTTTAATATAATCCCCGCCGAATAATGCTGGCAAGATACTTCCATAGTTTATGAAATTAATTAGAAAAAACAGAAGTAAGGGAGATAACCCTATAATTCCTGAATACCAGAATTTTAATCGATTAAGATATAATTTTTTTCCTAGGAGAAGGATTATTAAGTAAATAAAGAATACCATTCCATCCTGATATCTTGTAAGTGTTGCCAGGCTTAAGAGAATGAGCGAAAGGCAAAATTGTTTAAAATTCAATTCAGATTTAGTTGCCCTAACAAAAAAATACAAACTTGAAAAAAGAAAACATAACTCGAGCATATGAACAAGGAATCTCGAATTATAAAAAAGATTAAGCCAAATAACTGAAAAAATTGCTGCTGCAATTAAACCAACTTTTTTATTATAAATTTCTTTTCCCACTAGATATATGAAGAATACAGAAAGAACTGATGGAACAAATACTAGCAAAAATCTATTTGCTACTTCTCCAAGTGAAAATAACATTAAAAATGCCCATAAATAGGAGAATATTAATGGCCTGATGTGGGTTTCACTTATAATTAATGATGTTCCGTCCCAGGCATGAGTAATAAAGTTTTTCGCTAAACTCCCATAACACAACTCATCCCACCATAACGGCTGATTTTTGGTTATCCAAAAATAATAGAACCTTATTCCTATGGCAAAAATCATTACAGCAACAAGGGCAAGATTAGATGGTTCTTTTAACCAGTTTATAGCCTTATCTTTGAAAGAATTACTGGGGACTGGATTTTTACCTTCGGATAGCTCTTTACTTATTTCCTGAACCTTTTTTTCTTCTTTCTTAAGAACCGCTTCTTCGTTAAGAATATTGTTCTCAATATTAGTTATCTTTTTTTCCTCGTCCATTTTTTATAATAATACTTGATTTTTAGCCTTTTATTTGTTTTGAATTTTTAAGTCTATCTTGCACTTTCTACTCTTTCCCAAGCATCGCCGTAATGCTTATTTTTAAATTTAGTATCATAAAAAACCCTGAACCACATATAAGCTCTTGCAAATGCAAGCTCTATGCTCCAGAAAAATTCTTTTAAATTTTGGGGATATGAGAAAAGCAGAGTAATACCTTTTGCTTCTGTTCCAAAAGTTTTTACTCTTTTAGTAGTGTGAATATCTACATATTTATCCAGGGTCTCATGAGCCTTGCTGGTTCTTGTTTTTTGACTTATCCAATCTTTCCAATTGTCTACATTTTTGATGTAAACCTCTGCTTTTTCAGCATAACCTATTTTATACCCCTTCTCCCAAAACATGTAGGGAATAACTGCATCATCTGCAACATCTATAGGGATCTGATTTATCATCTTTTTTCTGAATGCAAAGAGATATGCTGAACATTCTAAAAAAGCATTTTTTTCGAATGCAAATTTTCTTAAATTATGTGCTGCCTCAAATAAAAAATTAGCCCAATAACCATACTTTGTGCTTTTATTTTCTTCTGGAACAGGTTTTCCCGTTGCACATCCTATTTCAGGATCTAAAAATAAGTTAGTAAGTTCTTCTACTGCAAGATCATTTAGACTAACATCTCCATCAGTAAGTATTAAAATATCACTTTCAACATTCTTAAAAATCAAATTGAGAGCAAAACTTTTTCCCTTGCCAGGATCCTTGACTATCCTTATTCTTTTATCTTTTTCAGCATATTTTTTAGCAATGTCTAATGTTTCTTTATCTGGAACAGAAACTAAGATATCATATTCATAATTCGTTTTTTGTTTCTGAGCGTGTTCTATGGCTTTTCCGATTGTTCCGGGTTCTTTAAATGCAGTAATCACGAGCGTTATTTTTTGTTTTATTAAAGAATCAAACCTTTTCATAACTTCTTCAAGACTTATTTTTTCCATACTTTTACATTTATGATTGTAACAACAGATACAACTAGATTTAGCTATTATTTTTTCTCCAATCCCATATGTTCCAATTTCTGAAGGAGAGGTTGGACCAATTAAGATAATAGTTTTTCTCTTTAATGCTAAGCCTATATGCAATCCGAGAGTGTCTGAAGTAATTAATAAACCACAAGCATTAATTAAAGCAGGAAACTCAATTAGGTCGTTTCCACAACCAGTTGTGATTATTGGTGAATGAGAAAGACTCATTATTTTTTTATTCCTTTCAATTTCATTTGGTCCACCAAAAAGGAGTATTGAAGACTTATGTTTCTTATAAATCAAGTCTATTAATTTTGCTGTTTTTCTAATAGAAAGAGATTTCGGCCATCTATCTGCGGCACCAAGATTAATACCGACAATTAAGTCTGTTCTTGAAAGATTATGTCTCCTCAGAAAATCTGAAGCCATTTTTCTTTGATTTTCTGTAAGCCGTAAAAAAGGTTCATATTTTTGCCAATTATTAATCCCTACAATTTCTGCAATGATTTGACGATGTTCCTTTTTATTTTTCTTCTTTAGAATATCATTTTCTGGTTTTTTCCCAATTGCAGACATATTAAACCATTCTTCTGCTGTTTTTGTTGGCAAAATTTTCCTCCCCTTAAGGATAAATCCCCTCACTTCTTTTGATTGTAATGAACTTACAAAGCTGCAGCTTTCTTCATCTTCTTCAAGATTAATTATTAAATCAAAATATTTATTTTGAAGTTTATTTTTATCTCCCTTTTTTATAACTTCGTCGATGTAGGGGTTATTTATGAATAGTGGTATTGCTTTTTCATCAGTTATCCAGTATATTTTTGGATTTCTAGACTTATACTTATCCTTTAATGCTTGTGCTATAAAACTAGTTCTTACAACATCACCAAGTGCGCCTATTTTAATTATGAGTATATTCATAAAATCCTTATTCTTACATAATTTAAAAAGATATCCTTACTACACCCTGTACCGAGTTTTATCATACCAAATCTTGAATGATACTGGAAGACTCCTATACGCCGGTTTTAATATTCTTTCTCTTATTAAATCATAAACCCCTACTATTTTCAAGGCTAGAAGTGAGGGAAATAAGTTTTTTAGATTTTTCTTGACTATTTCTTCTTTTAAAAGATAGTTAATCATAAAATTTGGCATAAAACCAAATCTTTTTTCATTTACAGAGCCCCGCATCAAGTTTATTATTAAGTTTAGATAAATATTTCTTTTTTTCAGGAGAATATGCTTGCTTCTGTCCCAATAATTAAGCTCTGCAGCAGAATCTTTTTCAGTTTTTATTACGCCATCTTTTTTTGCTCTTTGATATAGTTGTGAACCAGTAAAAAACACGAGATTATTTACTGAAAGATAATATGGTTTTGAGACTTTCTGAAGTAATCTAATGACATTAATAATATCTTCTGGTTTTTCATATGGATTGCAGGTTATTACATCATACATTACTGCAAGATTCTTATATCTGATTAGTATTTTTGATGCCCTTATCACATCTTCATCTTTTTGGTTTCTGTGAAAAATCTCTCTATTTGTTCTTTCGCATCCCTGGATTCCAATAATAATATCTGTACATCCTGCATCAACTAATAATCTAATCTTTTCATCAGAGACAGTATGCGGGTCTGCCAAGCATTTAAACCTCATATTAACTTTTTCCTTATATTCCCTGCAGAATTCTTTTATGTTTTCAAGAGATCTGAGCGAGAAAGTATCGTCACGTATGTCAAAATATCCCAGATTTGGAAATTTTTTCTTAAGATAGATTATTCCATTTATAATATAATTAACAGAGTGCCACCTTACAATTCTTTTTCTCTTTCCCTCGTAGAGTTTATTAAGGAAATTATTGCTGCAATAATCGCAACCATAAGGACAACCTCTACCAGTAAGAAAAAAGATTTGTCCTGACAAATCTCTTTCTTCGAATTTTCTTAAGTTATGATGGTCAAGAATATACTGGGTTTCAATTTCAAAATCAGGAAAAGGAATTTTGTCAATATTGTCAACAAGTGGCCGAACAGAGTTTTTTATTATATTTCCATTAACTTTTTTAAACCATATATTTTTTATCTTTTCAATATTTTCTGTTTTTTTAGATTCTATTGCTTTTGCAAGTTCGACTACAGCATCTTCACCTTCTCCAATGCATACAATATCACAATATTTGATGCAATCCTGGGGAGAAATTGTTGCATGAATACCCCCCCAGACAAGGGGTATTTTAAGTGGCTTTAAAAAATTTATTATTTGAGCTGCTCTTTTTGCTGTTGATGCAAATGAGGTAATTCCTATCATTTCTGAACCAAGACATAGATTAGCAAGTTGTTTCAAATCTTTTTGTTCATAAAACTTGCTATAATCCTCACTAGCTGTCATAAAAACAAGATTAACATTATGACCTGCCTTTTTTAAAACAGCAGATATTGTCCTTATTCCCTGGTCTGAGGGAAAAGTAGAGGTTGAAATAAGTGTTATTTTCATGCTATTTCTTTGATAATAATGATTTATATTCTTTCATATATCTGAGATATATATTATCCCAACGATAGTTTTGCGCCTTATTTATATTGTTTAGAGATATTTTTTTTCTCATACCCGGATTATCGATTAGTCTAAGAATGTTTTTTTCTAGAGATCTTATGTCACCATATTCAGAGAAAAAACCATTCTTTTCTCCTTCCATTTCAAATGGAACACCATTTACGGGGGAAGCTACTATTGGTAAGCCTGCTGCCATGGCTTCAAATAATGTTAATGGAAGGCCTTCCCTATAACTTGGAAGAACATAAATATCTGCAGATTGATACATCTTTGCCACTTCATTTTTGTCGCGGATTGGACCAAGATATTTCATATTTTTATAACCTTTTATCAGTCTTTTTACTTCACTGGCCTTTCCTTCATCCGGACCCACCCAAACAAAGGCAATATCCTTTCTTTTTTTTGAGATTTCCCTGGCCGCCATTGCTAATTTTTCTGGACCTTTTGTAGGATTGAGTCTTCCAAAAAATAAAACCAGCTTCTTTTCTTTAATATGATATTTTTTCTTAAAATCATTATCTTTTATTTTTTTAAAGAAGATATTATCTGTCCCATTGGGTATTACCTTTATTTTAGTTTTATCTTTAATATAGCCATGAAGAATTTTTAATTCCCAGGGAGTTATAGAAATGACCTTGTCTATTCTTGAAAAAGACATTTTATTGAAAATCATATCATTCAAAAACATGAACGGTCTTAGAATAAATGGCCTAAAAGAAGCATCAGTCCATGGGCAATGAGTAGTATGAATATGCTTTATTCCCCTTACTCTGGAAAGAAAGCCCATAATTAAGACATAATCATGACCAGAAACATGGGTATGGATAATATCAAAATCTCCCTTAAAACGCCATAGCAGTGATGGCCAGACGAATGTATTCAAAGATAATCTAAACCAGTAGGGAAGTCTATGAATATGGACTCCGTCTAAAATCTCTTCTTTTATTTTTATTCTTTTATTTTTATCAGAATCACAGCAAAATACATGAACTTCATGACCGTCTTTTACTTGCCTGCTTGCAAGTTCGTAGATTACTTTTTCTACTCCGCCCATTGTAGGCAGATAAAACATATTTACATGTGCAATTTTCATAGGTTTAATTGATTTTTTAACTTTTTAAGATTATCCGTATTCATACGGGAAGCAATATGAAAAATCTCTTTTATTATACTTAATTGAAAAATCCAAACGTCGCACTGCCTACTGAGAAATTGCAAAGTTCAAGGATTTTTAGTTTTCATTTTTTAATCCTTATTTACTTTAAACTCGAAAATAATATCATCGTAAATTCCATTGAATAAGATTTTTAGATATTTCTTAAAGGGAATAAATCTTTTCCAAGAATTCGGATAAGAAAATTTGGTCCTTATAAGTTCAAGCTCTCTTAAATCATATTCTCTTAACAGGTTTGAATTAAATGAATTCTCAGTAAAATTAGTCCTATGCTGAAGATCGGTAAGATTTGCATAACTTGTTGCATGTGGAACAATTATAATTATTTTTGCGTTTTTTTTTGCAATTCGTATAATCTCTTTAAGCACTTCTAACGGTTCGTTAAGATGCTCAAGCACCATTTTCATTAAAATTTCTTCAAACTGATTATTTTTAAATGGATAGGGCAGAGTATTAAGATTAAAATGTTTATCTGCCTTTATTTTTTTAAGAATATCTACGTTTATCCATCCAGAGTTATATTCTTCGCCACATCCAAGATTGAGTTTATGCATATTTTTTATTTTATTTATATTTTATGTTCTTAAAGATTATTTCTTCAAATTTAGGCAATAATCTACTCCAGTCATACTTTTTGCAGTTTATTTTTGCCTGCTTTCCAAGTTTCAGTGCGAGTTTCTTGTTAATTTCTAGCAAATCTATTTTTTCAGCAATGTTTTCGGAACTTAGTTGATCTATTAAAATTCCAGTTTTATTGTTTATTATTGTTTCTCTTAATCCGCCCTCATTTGAAGCAATAATTGGCTTTTCTGATGCTGCTGCTTCTAATGGAATAAGCCCCCAATCTTCATTTACGGGAATATAAATTAAACCTAAACACTCCGCATATAGCTCTTTAAGTTTTGATTCTGAAACATTTCCCAGGAATTTTACATTTTCTGCTTGGTTACATAGATTAATTATTTTTTCTTTATCGGGACCGTTTCCAACAATAAAAAGCCATATATTGGTTTTTACATATTTCATGGCTTCAATAATAAGTTCTATTCGTTTTGGCTTGACAAATCTCGCTACAGACAAAAAATAATCTTTCGATTTTTTAGATTTGTATTTGTTAAAATCTATGCCACAATAAAATAAATTCTTGCAGGAAATTCCATAAGATTGTTTTACTCTCTTTCTAACTGTTTCACTTATTGGCAGTATTTGTTTCATTAATTTTGCAGATTTTATATCCACAGATTGAAAAAATATTTGTTTTAGATTTAATATGACTTTTTCTTTAAATCCGGCCAGATTAAAATAATAATCTTTTAAGTCATAAAAGTCTCGTTTGGGAGTATAACATATCCAAATAACATTATCATTTTTTAGACTAGCAAAATTTGAGGGCCAATCATTAGCAATTAATATATCAAATCCCCTAAATTCTCTATTAAATGCCATTGGTGAAAGAAATTTTGATTTAGAACCGATTAACTTAATTGGGATTTTCTTAAATTCAGGATAACAGGTATTTGGATTATATCTTGTAGTAAGAATTTCTATTTGATGACCTTTTTCTCGGAGATAATTGGTATATTTAGCAATAACTTTCTGGGCTCCGCCGATGCCTTCAATGTAAGGTTCTAGAATGCCGATTTTCATGAATTTCAGAGGCTATAAAGCTTTTTAAAATATGCTTATCTAAGAATTATATGAAAAGCTTTCCTACCCTATTCCGCGATGCTATTAAAAATTCGCTGTTGTTTGCAGATTACTTATTCTGGCTCGTATTTGATTTTTCAAAGTTTAAAAAGATAGATAAAACTAAAATAAAAAAAGTCATTGTAATTCACAAGGGCGCCATGGGCGAGATACTAATATCAACACCAATTCTTAAGAGTCTAAATGAAAACCTGCATTGCCGGATAACCTACCTGCTTGGGAAGGGAAAAGAAATAATTGTAAAGAATAATCCATATGTTCATAATATAATAACTCTCTCGGGAGATTATAATCTGGATTTGGAAAATATAAAGGAGGGTAATTTTGATTTAGCAGTGATATTGAGCCCATGCTCCATTAAAATGAGTAGAATATGTTCGAAAGCAGGGATAAAATATAAAATTGGGGGATTTCCAGCAATAAAAAGTGGACCATGTTTTGGACTAAATAAAAGAACCTTCCCCCTTTGGAAAAGACATGCCATAGAAAAAAATCTAGACATAATAGGGCTGATAGGAATAGATGAGAAAGATCCTAAAATAGAATTTTATCCTACTAAAGATGATGAGAAAAAGATAAAAAACTTCTTGAAAAAAAATAGTATAAAAAAATATGTAATAATTCATCCCGGTTTTGGTGGAGGAAAAGATTTAAAATATCCTTCTAGATATTGGCCAGAAGAAAGATATGCTGAAGTTGCAGATTATCTTATCGAGAGAAAAAAGATAAACGTTTTGATTACTGGAATAGAAAATGAAAATAAAATTGCTGAAAAGATAATTACATCAAGTAAACATCGGGGAAAAATTGTCAATTGTTGTGGAAAGTTTAGTTTTAATGAAATTGGTAGTTTAGTTAAAAGAACGAAACTGATAATTGAACCGGGTACAAGCATAGAACATCTTGCCTGTGCATTCAATATTCCCGTAGTATCTTTGTTTGGCAGAAATGATGTTTGGGAATGGTATTTGTATTATAATGGGGGGAAACAGCTTTTTCACAATGAAGTTTGTACAAGTTGCAATTTGGATGAATGTCGAAAAAAGACAACAGAATGTTTGGGGGCAATAAATACTAAGGAAGTTATAAATGAAATTGAAAAATTAATAAAATGAACAAAAAATTTAAAAAATCTTATTTTGATAGTGGGTCTGAATTTCAAAATAAAAAAATGTTATATAAAGTTAAATCCTTTTTCTTTTCTAATAAAAATGCAATTACTCATTACAATAAAATTCTATTAGATAGGTGGAAATTTTTGAATAAATTCGCATAAAATACTGGATATAGGCTGTGGACTTGGCGAGTTTATTAAATTAAATCCCATAAAAAAGAAGTTTTTGGAACAGATATAATTAATAAAACCATCTTAGAATTAAAAAAAGAGAAATTAAAAGTTAAATCTAATGGAGATTTAAATAAAAGACTGCCTTATGCCAATTCTGAATTTGACGCGGTCTATTGTTCCCATGTATTTGAACATTTAGAAAATCCGTCCAATGCTATTAAAAAAATAAAAAGGATTTTAGTTCCAGGAGGTATGGTTCTATTAGTCACCCCAAATTTTTCATTCAAACAGTTTTACGGAGATTATACTCATAAAAGGCCCTATCCCAAAATGGCATTATATCGTCTACTTCGAGATTATGAATTTAAAGAGATTAAAATTATTAATGGACACGATCATTCCAAGATTATAGCTTTTTTTTTATCCGTTTCCTAAATTAAGGTACAAAATAGAAAAATTTATGGGAATATTTTTTCCAAGCGAATATATAACTATTGCAATTAAAAAATAATTAAACCCGATATTTTAAAACCGCCTTATCATAAAAGGTTCTTAATTTTTCCATTTGTAAACCCATACCGAATTTTTTCTGTGCTTTTAATATATGTTTAATAAAAGAGCCATAATTCTGATGTTTTAAAATAGTACCTAATTTGTTTAAATCCCCCAAGGTTATTGAAAGACCCATATTGTTACTTTCTACAATCTTAGAAGAAAATTGAAGTTCTTTGGAAACTAAGCAGGGTATTCCTGCCTCAAGATAAGTAAAGATTTTTGTTGCTACGGTTATTTTTTTAAAGTTTTCCCCAACTATATCTGAATCAAAAAAAGTTGGAATTATCCCGTAATCAAATTTAGAAAGCTCTTCATTAAGTTTCTTACCTCTGAGGGGCCTATGCATATGAAAATAAGAATTCTCTCTTTCTATCTTCTTAAAGGATTCATTAATTCTAACATTATATGGGCAGAATATATGGAAGTGAATCTTTTGAGAAGTTATTTTTTTTATGATATCTATAAATGAAATCCAGCCATTAAACGTAACCCATGGTCCACCAGCGTAAACGAGATGAGATTTACCATCCTCATTAGATAATTTATGATTTTTATCTGGTTTTATTAACCATTCTTCCATACATCCAGATAAATATTGTAAATCATTATTTTTTGTTTTAATTCCCAATAACTTTAATTCGTCTTCGGGGCCCTTATGTAAATCTCCCTCTGCATTTTTAAAAGAAGATCTTTCAATTAATCTATTAAAAAAAATCATGCGACCGCTATTCTTTTTAAATTGAATTCTTTTAAAATAGGGTTTCCAAATATCGTGTGCGAAAAATACTCTTGGATATTTTTTTAAAAGAATGAACATTAAATAAGTATGCCAGTCTGGGCCCGTAAATTGAATGATATTGGGATTTTTATTTCGGATAGTATTCATTAGAGAACTATACTTTTGAGGATTAAAGAAATTTTTAATTGAAGTCATATCAAATATTATTATTTCGTTAAAATATCTTTTAATAAAATCATAATCTAGTTTAGAAAGGGGGCTTAAATTCAGTAAAATTGTTTTCCAACCCTCTCTTCTAAGAAGTGCAGCTAATTTTATTATCGGAATAGTAAATTTGTTTTCAACAAATAAAATTGTTTTTTTATACATGAGTATTAATAAATCTTCGTTTAACCGCCCGAATTATCCCCCAATCATTCTCGTCTAAAGATCGCGATAAAAGAACTAAAAGAGCATAAACTCCTAAAAATCCCAATGCTAACAAAGCCACTAAAATAATATTTTGTGATGGAAATTGGCTCCTCAGATAGAATAATCCTAGGGCAGATATGGCTCCGATTAACAATATATTAATCATTTTTGCCCTTAGGGGCATAATCCCCAGATACTTTTTTGCCTGGAAGAAAAATAGGCAGTTTAAGAATATCATTGAAAGTGCTGTTGCAACTGCTGCACCATTTATACCCAACGAATTATCAATCCCAAAAATGACGGGCGTAGGAATTAAAATAAAATTAAGTATAATGTTAATTATTGATGCAATAACAATATCTACCAGAACTAATTTAGATTTACCTGCCATAGACAAAAGATTATTGGATATAACTGCTATTGAAGCAATAAATGATCCAAATATGAGTATTCTTAATATGTTTTGAGCCACAAGGTACTGGCTTCCAAATAATATGTTTATTGCTGCACCTGGAAAAACGAAGATTAGAATAAAAATTGGAAGATTTGCCATGAATACCCATTTTCCAAGCTGTTTGCTTAATTGTTTGATTAATTCAAAATTCTTATTTGAATAATGCCTGTTTATCATCGGGAAGAAGAGCTGCATGAACAGCTCGGGCATTATTGCTAAAAGCATTGCTATTGGAACTGCCGCATTATAAAACCCTACTGCTTCTGCGCCCTTAAAATAACCTAAAAAAAATGAATCTACCCAATAAAATAACATGCCCACAATCCCAACAAATAATAATGGAAAAGAATAAGAGAAAAAACTTCTTCTCACCGACTGCTTATCTTTGTTCGATAAACTAGATTTAATAAATAACTTTGGAATCTTATGCTTACAAACTAAATAAGAAGCAACGAGAATTGCTAAAAATCCAAAACAATAAGAAACAACCGTAGAAGATGCCTTAAAACCAAGCATTACCAAGATTAAAAGAGTTAAAACTTTTACTATATTTGAAAGAATGTTACAAATAAAAGAATAGCTACTTATTAGTTCATAACTTCTAATTATTAATAAGAAAAAATTTGAAAGAACTGCGATTGGAACAAAAAAGCTTAAAATTTTTAAAAGGAATACCAGTTCAGCATTATGGAAAATGTTTACTGCTATAAAATCTGAAAGAAAAAATAAAAGAACTGCAGAAAAAATACTTGTTGTAAGCAGTATTCTATTGGTAAGCTTAAATAAATAAGATATTCTATCACTTTCTTTTTTACCCCTATATTGTGGAATAAACCTAGATAGGCCCTCTAATAATCCTAAAGAAGAGAAAGTTATAATCATTCCAAGAACCATAACTACTAAGGAGAACAAACCATAAACCTCCGGACCATAATAACGAGCAATAATTATTCTGTATACATAAGTTAACAATTTTGATAGAAAAATTCCTACGAAGACAATCATTGAAGTTTTTGCTAAAAGTCTTAGCGAACCTTCGAATTTTTGCTTGGTTTTTTCTGGAATTTTAGCCATATCTTCTCAAAGTTAAAAGTCTTTTTAAATTAATCTTTAAGACTTTTTATCTTTTTTATTATGTCTGTTGTAGAAATGCCCGGAATATCTTCTATTAAGACTATTTTACCGCCATTAGATTCTACAACTTCTCGCTCTATTCCTTTAAATCCAGTTTTAGATTTAACATGAAAATTTGGTTTGATTACTTTTAGAAGTTCTCTAGGGTCATCTTCATCAAATATTACGATATAGTCTACGACTTCTAATGCAGAAAGCATTTTTGCCCTTTCTCCTTGAGGCAATATGGGTCGCTCTGAAGATTTATATCTTTTTATCGATATGTCTGAGTTTAAACCGACTATAAGGATATCACCAAGGGATTTAGCGTCATAAAGAGAATGAAGATGGCCCGAATGCATTAAATCAAATGCGCCGTTAGTTGTTACTATTTTTATCTTAAAGTTTTGGCTTCTTAATTTTTCTACTTCTTTTTTTATCTGTTCCCTATTTAAAATCTTATTTTTGATTTTTTCCATACTAAACTAAAGCCCTTAGCTTTTTATTCCTTTTGTGAGTATAAATCTGCGAGAGCTTTACATGCAGCGGCATGTTGTACCTATAAAGATCAATAAAATCCAAGACCATATGAATGGCAACCCCAATTAAAACAAAAATAAACAATTTGCTGACAAAAATCAGCAAAACAAGAAGAATCCAGCATTCAATGCCATGAAAGATTATTATTCCTGATTCAAATGTTTCTTTTTGTTTTTTGCTTAGTTTAAGCCATATATCTCTGCTTTCAATAAAATGATTATATGCTCGGGTTAAGCTGAGATCTTTCTTCTTTAGAACATAACAGAGATAATGATCAAAATCGATGAGAACTGAGGATAAGAGGATTATTGTAAGCCCGAGCCAACCGACCTGGGGGAAAATGAGGAAAATAGCCAGGGAGGCTAGAAAACCTATTATTATGTGTTTTGAAGGGAGCATGTTAGTGTTTTTCTAAGAGCCATTTCCAGACTGGTTTAATAATTATCTTTTTACCTTTTATTACAATTTCTTCTTCTTGATTATTTGTTAATAAGAGACCCCCCTTAAGTTTAAATTTTTCTATTGCTTCAAATAATCCCTCAACTTCTCTTTGTCTATTGTTCTCATTTAATTCATAACAAACTTGTATGGCTTGTTTTATCTCTTTATTTTTAGCAATTAGAAAATCGCATTCTTTTTTATCGGCATAATAAAAAACTTCATGACCATTGTTCAGACAATTAAAAACTAGGTTTTCCAAAAGCCATCCATGATCTTTAGTCAATTTTTTAGAAAGAACTTCTATAAACCCATTATCTAAAACATAAAATTTCTTATCATTTATTATTTGCTTTTTGTATGAATAATCAAATTTGTTTATGGTTTTAGCAAAATAAGTTTCTTCAAGATAAGATATAAATTTCTTAATTGTATTGACACTCTTAATGTTAGTGACTTTTTTAAGTGAATTATAGCTGAATTGATTAGAAAAATTATTAATTAAATAGGAATATAATTGCCTTAGAACTGCTACATTATTTACACTATATCTCACCGCTATATCTTTAATTACGGTGTCTTCGTAAACTCGAGTTAATAATTCAGAATCCTTATAAACTAAATATTCGGGCATACCTCCTTTTATTAAATATTCTTCAAAATATTTTTTAATTTTCATTTTTGTCTCAGTTTTATAAATAGACTCTTTATTAATCCTGCCTTCTTTTAATTCTAAAAATTCAAAAAATGAAAAAGGTCTAACAATAATATCTACATGCCTACCCGTAAGTTTTGTTCCCAATTCCTTGCTTAATAGGGTTGCACTTGAGCCAGTTATGAAAAACTTAAACCCCCCTTCATATAATCTTCTTACAAATGTCTCAAAATTAGTTATATTCTGAATTTCATCAAGAAAAAAGGTCTTTTTTTCCCCATATAAACTTATTAATCCTTCATAAAGTTTATTAAATTCGTTTGCTGGAAAATTAAACAATCTTTCATCTTCAAAATTTATATAATAAAAATCTTCATCTTTATAATGTTTTTTTATTAACTGTCTTAATAATGTAGATTTTCCGCTTCTCCTTAAACCTGTTAAAACTACAACGTGCGGCAGTTTTACTTTAGATTCTACTTCTCTTAAAACTACTCGTTCTATGCCATAATTTTTATTAAGCAAAGTTTCTCTTTGTCTTACAAGTATTTCTTTTATTTCTGTTTCGGATAACATAGAGATATAACAAAAAATGGGCTTATAAATCTTTTCATTACCATTGAACAAAATAACCTCTTTTTGTTCATTACCATTGAACAAAAATAGGGGGCATGTCTGCAATAAAAACCTCATAATACACAAAAGTATCTAAATTTATGCATTAGGATATAATTAATACGTCAAAAAATAATGTGCCCCCTAACTCTTAACAAGTCAGAGATTTTAGATTTATGAAAATAAAATGATAGCATAGGATCCTTTTAAAGATCCTATGGAGTTAATTAATAATTAAAGTTATTTCCGTATTATAAGCTTTTCAGTTAGAGTTTTTAGAAATAGATAACATGGGATATCCACATATATCTTATTAAAAAAATTAGGGGGAATATTTTAAAGAAAATAGACTACTCTTCCTCGAATTGTTTGATCATATCTGCGAAAGCGGGTCTTGTGATTAAAACTCCTGCACTGATTCCGATTAATGTTGTAACTGCAAAACCCTTTAACAATCCTGCACCCGCTGCACCAATTCCAATCATTCCCAATGCGCCAGTAAGCGGAACAAGAGATACGAAAGCTGTTGCAAATGAAGTAAAGATAATAAAAAGAGCTTTTTTAATTCTCAATTTAAGTGATTCTGTTTTAAATCTTGATTCATCAAGAATAACTATCTGTGAATCAACACCTGTTCCTACTGTTGCAATAATTCCCGCGATAGATGGCAAATCAAGATTCCACTTTATCAATGCGGCAATACCTAAAATAATTATTAATTCTGAAAATGATGTGACAAGCAAGGCTAAAGAAACTTTTATTTTTCTGTATCTAATGAATATAATTACAGAAACAGCCAATATACCAAATAATCCTGCAATTAAAACATCTTTAGAAAATTGCTGTCCGAGAACAGGAGAAATTGTATCTAACTTTACAATCTCAAGTTTATAGGGCATACTTCCCGTAATAAGAACTGTCTGAAGTTTTTTCATATTTAAATTTGCATCTTTTATTGCTTCTGTTCTATCCTTTCCTGCACCGCTTCCTTGAATAGAAATTTGTGTTGTAACTCTTCCTTTCAAATCCTTGGAAATAAATAAAGAATCCATTAAACTATCATCAAGATATAAATCAAGTTTTTCTGATAAATATTCTGGATTTTCTGCGCTTAGTGAAAGATTACCAGTTATATCTGCATGTCTCTGTGCTGCCTCTTCTGAGAGAGTTATACCAAATCTAAATGTACAATATTCTCCTCCCCCCTGATTAGCATAACATCCGTCTATTCCGGCCATTTGTCCTGAACGTTCAACATGGGGGATATCATTTTTACCTCCACTGAAAACAGTTAAGTTTCCTATCTTTCCTTCAAATTTCCCTTGTTTAGAGATAAGTTCTTCTAAATCTGCAGGAGATGAGCCTGCGATTTCAATAACCATAAATCTATTTCCAGAAAGATCAGAAGCTTTTCTGATATTCATATCAGTAAGACCAAAAAGATTAAGTCTTTCTTGTGAGATAGAGATTAAATCACTTAACTCAGAATCACTCAGGGTTTTGTTTTGTGCAACAACCAATGCTCTCGAGCCCCCACGAATATCTAATCCTGTCTTTATTCTTGTTGGAGCGATATTTTCTACAAGAAGCTGATTTTCTATATCACTTGAGAAAACATCTGTTATTTCAAAACTCTTTGTTTTGATAGTAAGTTTATGACTTTGATTGTCTGAAAAAATTTCAAATTGTTTTTCAAAATCATTGATGTTATTTATTTGAACATCATTTATTCCATTTATTATCATTCCCTGTCTCAATCCTTTTTCAAAAAGCGTACTATTCTTGTCTACAAATGTTATGGAAACTCCTTTTTCCATGAAAAGAGGAGGAACCCCAAAGATAGCTATTAAAGAGACAGTTATAAAAAATATCAAAATCCAAATTCTAAATGTTATTTTCATAATTATAGTTTACCTCCTTTTTCTGCAAACCATTTGATCAAAGAAGTATTTGTAACCCACGTGTTAAGAATATCTAATGAAAGACCAATTAGAAGTATTATAAACATCTGATTTAAAACAGTACCAAAGTGATATATTACTGCCAAAGCAACGCCGATAGCTGCGATTGCAGTAAGGGTCATTGTCATTCCTGTTTTAAATGCACCAAAGATTTCTCGATTAACTGATGTATTTTTTCTTGTTAAAACTCGAGTAGTAAGCAATATGTCTGTATCAACAGAATATCCTATGAGCATAAGGAATGCGACAATTCCGGCTCCTGCAATTTGTAAATTTAAGAGATCAACAATAGCTAAAGTCATGACTATATCTGCAAAAGCACAAAGCATTACTGCAAAACTAGGAATTGAGTATTTTACATAAATGAAGACTATAGAAATTATAAACGCAAGAAGGATAATAAGAGAAATGAAGAAATTCATTGTCAAGAACATCTTACCTAGAAAAATTCCAAACAATAAGTTTAAAACTAATGCTAGTATTTTTATTTTCCATTTTTGAGCAAAGATGATAAAAACAACTGCTGCCATCCAAAAAAAAGCAATGAGAATTGCTATCACCAGTTGTTTATAGAAATTATCACTTAAGTTTGAGCCTGTAAATTCAAGATTTGAATTTTTATCTGTTAGTTTGTAACCCAGAGCTTCTTCAATTATAGGAGTAACTTCTTCGGGTTTTTGCGAGGTGATAAGGATAATCTGACTCGGTTTACCGCCATCATCAGAAACATACTTTATTTCCAAATCAGGTATTTTTCCTGTCAAGGTATTTTGTAAGTCTAATTCAGAAACATCTGAGAATAGAGTTATTGTTGTTCCGCCAGATAATGATATGTCCCTATTGATGAAGTCACCGGTTTTAAAATAGAAATAGCCAATAAAAGATATTGATAGAATAATGAGTATAATGGGAATTAAAAGCAAAGTTTTATAGTGTTGGTTATAAAAGGAATTGAATTTATCTTTCGTCGTCGTACCTCTTTCAAAAGTTTGTTCGTTGTTTTGTTTCTTTTCTTCCATGATTTTTGTTAATACGATGCGCCTGTGTCGCATTTCATTTTCATATTATGCTTTCAGTTACTTAAATGCCTTTATCTCGACCCCACTCGCTTTCTTTGTGCAAGAGGCTCGTGAAGTGCTCGATGCGCCGGCTGGGAGTTGAACCCAGGTCAAAGGATTTTTTCCTTTTTATTCAGTTGGAAATCCCTTATACTAACCATTATACTACCAGCGCATAATAATCTTATAATATAAAGTTAATGTCTTTTAAAGATTGCTGTTTTTTGTTTTTGAAGTTATAACGCCCTCGACAGGAGTTGAACCTGTAACCTACAGCTTAGGATGCTGTCGCGCTATCCAATTGCGCCACGAGAGCAAAATACTAAATGCTTTGCATAGTGCATTTCCATATTATTTTTCATGCTACTTAATCACTAAATGCGAGGGATAGTCCAAAAAATTCTATGAATTTTTAGGCTCATTCAATTCTTGCGAATTGAAGAGATTCGAACCTTGCATGTTCTCATCCAACCCATAATTTCTTATGGGTTATGCGAGGGATAGGATTCGAACCTATGAAGGCACTAAGCCAACAGATTTTGAGTCTGCCACGTTTGACCGCTTCGCTACCCTCGCATGGGAAATATAATTATTGATGATATAAAAATCTTCTTAAATCTGTTTAATCAAAGAAGATCTTTTATTCAGAATAACAAGAGACGAAAAAGATTGATCTTGTTTTCTGTATAAAAAGCTTTATAAACATATAAAAATTGATTATTTTGAAACGGCCATAGTAAGCTGGTCACACCTAGTCTCCATTCCGAACCTAGATAGTTAAGCAGTTTACGTTTTTGGTGCTAGTCTCCTAATCGAGGTTAAACCAAAAAGCCTTTTCAACTTTTTTTATTTTTTGTTAATCACACTTCTATTACAACAATTATTATAAACCTGGGGAAGAATTATCTTTCATGCCAGAAGCTGATTTAGACATTGATTTTAATCCTCGGGAATTTATGGTTCCATCTAACTGGTTTATTGATAGAACTTTTTGGGAGCATCTTGATGAAAATTGCAGTGTTCCAAGTTCTGCTACTTGCGAAACACGATTTTATGTTCCGACAGCAAGAGTTAAAAAAGGCTGGCCAGAAAAACTGAAAACCATGTTTAATGTTGAACCCTGGGTAGTTTATGATATGACCGTTTTAAATCTGCCAAATGAGATAACTGCTGAAGAAATTGAAGAACACAGACTTAATATGAATAAGTATTTAGTAAAATCTCTAAAAGATCCTACTCCTGTTGGTCCGCCTGATAAATTATCTGTTCGAGGATATTTAAGTCGTAAAAGCCTTTCACTTCAAGCCCTTCTATACTGGCGAAATAGAACATTTGAAGACCTTGATGAAAAAGAAAAAAGAATTTGTCAGTGGGCAGAAGATTATGGATTCTTATGGGACCATCGAGATGGGAAAGGTCTACTTTTTCCACAACCCAAAGATGATCGGGCGCTTAAGTTTGAAGTGCTCAAAGAATATTTCTTTCATATAAAAAATTTCCCGCAATTAGTCCTATCTGTAGCTCAAGAACCTAATACAGATAGAGCGATTTATGGATTTAGAAGAGAAGGTAGCTTAGATTGGCCTTTTGATAAGATCTGGACAGGCGTAGAATATGATAAAGACCATAAGCCCCGCCCAAGATATATCACTATGAAAGATGAGAGTGTAGAAGAAATAATTATCAAACCTATGAACCGACTTATAAGAAATATAGAATATCTCTTGCAAAAGGACTAATCAATTTCTTCAAGAAGTTTGATTCCACTTGTTTTCATCCTATAAGAATTATAAAATAAAACATCTCTGACAATCGCTTCAAACATTCTTGTTTCTGCACCATATTGTTTTAACATATACATTCTAAGTCCATTTCCAGCAGAAGAAGATATTGCTAACCATATTCCCCCATAATCTCCTCTGCCTCTAACAATTTTATCTGGCGATAAATCCGCCCATTCCCCCACCTTAAAGTGAATTATGTTCGGATTTTTTCGCAAACCTAAAGATTCTAAATTCATTGTAACTACCTTATATCCTAGATTATAATTAATTCCTTCAAGGTTTATTCTTTTAAGTTCTGGCTTTTCTTTTTGCATGAATAAAAAATATAATACAAACTTTAAAAAGAAAATTATAATCTGATATCTATTTAGAACTTTTTGAACTTGTTAACTAATTCCAACGTATCTTCTTGTCCCAAGAACATTGCCCTGCAGCAATATCTTTCCAAGCCAAGCTCATTAAGAACCTTACCAGCATCCTCGCCGTCTTCTGTTCTTTTTTTAAATTCTTCCCAGTTCTGTGCTATTGGTTTTCCGCAGCTGAAGCAACGAATTGGTATTATCATGAAGATACTTCACCAGGGACGTTTTTAAAACTTTCTATCAAAAACATATCTAAAAAAATATGCAAATCTTTATAAATAAAGTTTCTTTTTAAAAAGAAACCTTTACGTAGAAAAATATCTACGAATAAGACTATTCAAAAAGATGGCAAAAAAATGTATCTATTGTAAAAACGAAATACCTCGTGAAAGTGTCATTGATTTCTGTGAAAGATGCGGAATAAAAACATGGGGTGCAAAAATGTTTAATACCATAATCAAAGAAATGCAAGCTGCTGAGAATCGAGGGGATTTAATGCAAGGAAGCGTTAAATAAGACGGAAAATAGGCATAAATTAGTGACAAAAAGCTTTTTAAACACACTACTTCTAAGAGATTAATTAGGGGAAACTAGAAATAGAAAAAACATGATAAAACGAAAGAATATTAAGGAAAGAGGAAAAATAAAGTTTAGTGAATACTTTAAAGAATTTAAAATTGGAGACAGAGTTGCGATTGTCAGAGAACAATCTTTTCAGCCAAAATTTCCAGTAAGAATACAAGGTCTTGTTGGAACTGTTCAAGGCCAAAGAGGACAAGCATATCTTATAATGATACAAGAGGGAGGAATTAAAAAAATACATATAATTAAACCAATTCACTTAAAACAACTACGATGATAAAAGAAAGAAAACCCTTGAATATGTATGAAATTGTCGAAGTTCTTAAAGAAATTAAAGAAACTGACAAAACGAAAGAATTGAAATCCTTTATAAAAGACTTCTGTAAGGTAACTCCTGCTAAAGCCCGTGAATTAAAGGAAGAATTAATAAAATTAGACGTAATAAAATTAAAGGAGGGAGATATTGCAAAAATTATTGATATAATGCCCGAAGATGCGGCTGAATTAAACAAAATTTTTGTTGATATTTCTTTGGATGCTGATGAAACAAATAAAATACTTGAAACAATTAAAAAATACAAATAAGACAAATGACCGACAAAGAAGAAAAAGCTATAATACTAGATTATTTACCATACGGCTATCCGTTAGACAAGAAAACAATGCCCTTAGCCCAGGCCATAGGCAGTCAAAATTTAACTCTTTTAGAATTAGTTCCTAGACGAGGGCTAATACTTGAGCCAAGAGAAGAGGTTTATATTGGGGAAGGCAAGAGAGATAAGATTTATTTTATAAGGGGCAAACTTCCCTTCAACAAGATAACAGAATCTGCGAAAGAAGTGCTTAAAGAACAACTTGAAAAACAGATAATTATCAATGAAAAAAAATTTACTGATTTTTTCAATAATGCTCAACCCATAAATACCCGGCTTCATCAATTAGAACTTCTTCCAGGATTGGGGGCAAAACACACAGAAGCAATATTAGAAGAAAGAAAAAATAAACCTTTTGAAAGTTTTGAAGACTTAAGAAAAAGGGTAAAAAACTTACCTGATCCAAAAATAACAATCGGAAAAAGAATAATGGAGGAGTTAGAAGGGAAAGAAAGGCATTTGTTATTCATTAATTAAAAAGACAAGCTTTAAAAATCAAATAAACAGAAAAATAAAGATGACAGAAGAAAAACAAGTTGAAAAGAAGAAAAATCCGTTCATAGCTAGAGAAGAGCCAACAGGTAAGATTGTTAGAATGGTACAAACCGATATTCCTGGAAATAAAACTGTTTATGCAGGATTAACTAGAATAAAAGGTATTTCCTGGGCAATATCTAATGTTTTATGTTTAAAGATGGGAATAAGCAGAACAAAAAAAATTGAAGAACTTTCAAAAGAAGAAATACAAAAAATCGAGGAAAAAATGAAAAATCTTGATTGTCCCGGATTTTTACTTAATAGACGAAATGATTTTACAACTGGAAAAAGTAGCCATATTATAACTTCAGACTTAGATTTCGAGAAAGAAATGGACATAAAAAGACTGAAAAAAATAAGGTCTTATCGTGGATTACGACATGCAACTGGTCAGCCAACAAGAGGACAAAGTACAAGAAGTCATTTCAGAACAAATAGAAAAAGGGGCGTAGGAATGAAAGTAAATAAACCTGTTACTGCACCAAGACCAGTGGAGAAGAAATAATGCCAATAAGAAGTAAGAAAATATACAACCGGCCAAGAAAGATGTTTGATAAGAAAGTTATGGCTGAAGAACAAGCGCTGGTTAAAAAATATGGCTTAAAAAACAGAAGAGAAGTTTGGAAAGCGGGATTTGCAATAGGAAAAATAAGAGATATAGCAAAAAAACTTATCGGTGCTTCTGATGAAAATAAAGAAAAATTTGTCAAACAGCAAAAAGAAAAAGGTTTTCCGGTTGAAACAATTGCAGATGTTCTTGCATTAAACACTGAAGAATACCTTAAAAGAAGACTACAAAGCATTCTTGTAAGAAAAGGATTATGCACAAAACCAAAACAAGCAAGACAATTTATCACCCATAAACATGTTTCAATAAATAAAAATATAATAAATGCACCATCGCACCTAACGACAGCAAAAGAAGAACAAGAAATTAATCTGGATATTGCTTTACCTGCAAAAAAATTAACAAAAGATGAAGAAGAACTGCTTCAAGAAATAAAACACAAAGAGAATGATAAACCTAAATCTGAAGATGAAGAAGTTGAGGGGGAAAATAATAATGGCAGAAGAAATTAAAACACAAGAAGTTATTGAAGAAAAGAAGATTGAGACAGAAAATCAAGAAGTTCCTGAGCAAATTGATGCTCAATCAGAAGAAAAGAAACCGACAAAAAAAGGAAGAACTGCGATATTATTCCTCAATACTACTCAAAATAATACTATTCTAACACTTACAGATATGGCTGGAAACACTATTTCAAGATCAAGTGGTGGACAATCAACAAAACAAAGCAGGTTAAAATCAAGTGCGACAGTAGCTATGTTTGCTACAAAAAAGATTTCAGAAGAAGCAAAAGAAGAAGGAATAACCGATTTATATGTAAAAGTTAAAGCAGAAACGGGCAGTACTTCTCCTGGCTCTGCATCACATGCGGTTGTTAAATCTCTTGGAAGGGAAGGATTTAGAATCATAAATATTATGGATATGACAAGAAATGCTCGTGGGGGACCAAAAATCGGCGGTGGAAGAAGGGGAAGAAGGGTTTAAAAACGAAAAAACAGAATATAAAATATGATCAAACTAATAAACAAAAGCGATAAGAAACTAGTCTTTTCTGGAGAAATAAGTTCAACTCTAGCAAATGCGATACGAAGAAATGTTAATGAGATTCCCATACTGGCAATAGACACTCTTGAAATAAGTAAAAATGATTCTGCTCTTTATGACGAAATAATAAGCCAAAGAATGGGGCTTGTTCCACTAAAAAATGAGAATTTGAGGTTGCCTGAAGAATGTGATTGTGGAAAAGAAGATGGATGCGGAAAATGTTCTACAAAATTTAAGGTGAGTAAAAAAGGACCCTGTGTTGTTTATTCTAGCGATTTATCTCCCAAAGATAGCATTGAATACAAAATGCCCATAACAATATTAGCCAAAGAACAAGAAATTGAATTTGTGGCTATAGCTAGGATGGGGCAAGGAATAACACATACCAAATTTTCACCAGGGATACTCTATTATAAGTACATGGACGATGTTGAAGAGGGCAAAGACGACACCAAGTTTAAAAAACTTATTGAAGAAAATAGGAAAAACGTTGGAAAAGAAATTATTGTTAACATTGAATCATGGGGACAAATACCCGCGAAAGAAATATTTACAGAATCAATCAAAAGTCTTAATAAAAACCTAAAAGAAATAGTTAAAAAAATCAAGTAAATCCATTAGGTTTTAAAACTCACCTCGCATAATTTTTATATGCGGGGATTCCGGAGCGGTCAAACGGATACGGCTAAGGCGAAGGAGTTCGGGAGGCAAAATGCCCAGAATAATACCGGACGAACTTCAGAGAAACCGTATGGCTTAGTGCCTTCGAAGGTTCGAATCCTTCTCCCCGCATAATCCATAAGAAATTATGGGTTGGATGAGAACATGCAAGGTTCGAATCTCTTCAATTCGCAAGAATTGAATGAGCTAGAAAATCTAAGATTTTCTAGACTTTCCCCGCATGATCGGTGATTTAAAAAATATTAAAATAAAAAATGGCAGCAAGCAAAAACATAATAAATCAAAGAATGAATCAAAAAACAAATTCTTATTTAGCAGAAGCTATCTTTATCGCAAAGAAAAACAATCTTATTGAAATTGCGAGAGCACTTAGTATTTCTACAAGAAAGCAATCAAAAATCAATCTTACTAAAATAAATGAAGCAAAAAAAGATACGGTAATCATCCCAGGGAAGGTTTTAAGTTCTGGGGAAATTAATAAGAAATTGAAAGTTTATGCTCTTGGTTTTTCAGAAAAAGCTAAAGTTAAGCTTAAGAAAGCTGGCTGTGAATTCAAAAATATTCTTGATGTTTTAAAACAAAACAAAAAAATTGAGGGAGAAATAATCAAATGAAAACAGATAAAAATGAAAATAAAGTTGTATTAAATAAGTTAGTTATTGACGGAGAAGGTCAAGTAATGGGAAGATTAGCAAGTTATGCTGCAAAACAAGCTCTCTTGGGAAATGAAATTGCTGTTTTAAATTCTGAAAAAATTATTGTAACAGGCACTAAAGAAAACATTGTTGAAAAATTCCAATTAACTAGAAAAATAGGCGGAGATAGATTCCAAGGACCATATCCTTCAAGAGATACAGAAAAATTAATGAAGAGAGCCATAAGAAGAATGTTGCCAGATTACAGGGTTGGAAGAGGAAGAGAAGCATGGAAGAGAATAAAGTGTTATAATGGCTTCCCTGAAGAGTTTAAGAAAGATAAAATAATCGTACTTGAAAAAAAAGAGATAAGATGTGAGTTTATGACTCTTAGTGAATTAAAAAAACTTTTATAACAAACAAAAAACAATAAGATGGAAAAAACAAAATTAACATTGGCCGGAAAAAGAAAGTCTGCTGTAGCAAAGGCAACAATCCAAGAAGGAAATGGAAAAGTCACAGTAAATAAAATCCCCTATGAAAATTTGACATTTTTTCACAGGTTACTTATATCCGAACCAATTGAGATAACAAAGAAACTTTTAGGAAACTTTAATTTTGATATTTCTGTAAAGATTGCTGGTGGGGGCCATGAAGGTCAAATTGATGCTGCAAGAATCGCGATATCAAAATCACTTGTCGCATTCACAAAGTCTGCGGAATTAAAAAAAGCATTTTTAGAATATGATAAGGGGATGTTGGTTGCAGATACTAGAAGAAAAGAGACATATAAACCCGGGGATAGTAAGGCACGTGCGAAGAGACAGAAATCTTACAGATAGTTAAATAGTTATAAATTTATCTTAAGAATTAAGCTTATTTTTGTTCTATTGTTTTTATCGGCTTCTTTTTTCTCGTAAACAAGATTTCCGAATTAATAATCCAATCTAACAACCCCCATAATAACGAAATAAGCCCGCCAGTATAAAAGAAATAATACCAACTTATAACGATTGACTTAAAAAATGCCATACTGCTAACGTATTCTTGAAAATTAACAAAACTTCCAAAAGATTTGAACCAGACAACATAATTACTAATAAAAAAATCCTTGAAAACAAATGAATTTGCTTGAATTGATTGTATAATTATGCCCAGTATTATAAAAAATAATGTCCAGATTATAGAGAATCTTAATGCCGAGGGTATTTCAAGCCTTAAAACTGTCTCTTTTTTATCTTCTCCTAAAAAAGTTTCTTGTTCCGGCGTTAATTTTGTATAGTCCTCTTCTTCCATCTTTTTTATTAGTTCTTGTTATTTAAATTCTTTTCTCTGCTTCTTTCTAAATCTTCAAATCTTCTTTGAACATTATTAAAGGTCTCTGGCGAAATTATTTGCTGATGGCTTCCCTGAATTATCTGTGAATTAAACTTTATCTTACCAATATAAGTAAAATTCTTGAGGATTTTCTTTACTCCGTTAACCGAAAAGCCGTATTTTATTGAGATTTGATTTAAACTTGTACCTTTTAAAAATTCAGAAAAAATATATTTTACTTTTTCTGCATTTTCGTGCTCCAATTCGAGCTTGCCTTTGACAACTTTATAACCAAAAGCCGGCCTTGCCATTAGGTTTCCTTGCTTATATTTGTCTATCATACCCTTTTTCTGTTTTGAATTTAACTTACCAAAATAATATTTTCTAAATGGCTCAAGAACATTCCAATCAACTTTTTCATTTATGTATTCTTCAAGCTTATTGTCTTCTGGGGCAAAGATACTGCATATGGAACATAAAACTTTGTTTTGATTTATTTCAAGATTACCCTCGACAGGAGAATAATAGCCACATTTTTGGCATTTAAAGTTGTTTTTTTCAAGCAGTTCTTTTTTTTGTTGAGAGTTCATTTTTTAGATTTTTATTCCGAATTTTTTTAATTCTCTTATCGCTTGTCGATTATCTGTGAAAAGGATTGTTTTCATTCCCAGTTTTTTTGCTGGAATGATGTTCCATCTCCGGTTATCGATAAAAATAACTTGGGCAGGATTAAGTTTTAATTTTTTCGTAATTAGTTTGTATATTTTAGGGTTTGGCTTTCTAATTCCGACATCACAAGAAATTACAACTTCATCGAACTTTGAAGCAATTTCCAAATTTATTAATGCTTCTTTTCCAACTTGCCATTGATCAGATAAGATTGCTATTTTATATCCTCTTTCCTTAAGTTTAAACGCTATTTGATAAAGTTTTTTATTCTGCTTAAAGTATTTTTGATATGCATAAATAAATAATTTTTCTAGATATTCTGGTGAAGTATGGAGGTTTTTTGACATAATCGATAAAACTTCCTTTTTTGTAATCTTTCCTTCGATCGCTTTTGCATAGGGTGTGTCTATAGAATCAAACCATTGATCCAAATCTATTTTGAAGGTTTTTGCCATAAATTGATGGACACTTAAACTTTTATGTTTTCTAAATGTTAAAATAGAATATCTTCCAATTTGAAGTACTCCGCCCACATCAAATACAACTGCTTTAATTCCATTTTTTTCTTTATTAATTTTCATATTTCTTTCAAAATCTCCTTCATCTTTAAAGCATCTCTCAATGTATCTGGTGACTCATTAATTATAGTTATTTCTGCCCTTAAATTTTTGATATTGGAAAAAAGCTCTTTTATTTCTTTTTCTGAAGTGAGAATATGTTTTCTTTCTCCCTTTTCCGTGTACTCTATTCCGGAAAAATGTGAGTGAATTCCTTTTTCATTTTTCAGTTTACTTATTATGTCCGGATAATTTATTTTTCCATTATATCTCGCCCTTAGATGAGAAAAATCTATGCAAAAAGAACATCCTGTTTCTTTCTTTAATATTAATATCTCATCTAAATCTCCGAATTGTGAAGATTTGCCTGTTGTTTCTGGGGAAAGTAGAACATTCCATTTTTTTTCCTTAATAATTTGTTGTAACTCAAAAACCTGTTTTTTTATATTATTAAAAGTTACTTCTTTAGAATCCTTTAAATAGAATCCTGCATGAAAAACAATGGGAACATTCTCCCCATTTGAAAGCAAATTTCCAATTTCACATGATTTTAATATCCTTGATTTTGACGCGCCTATTTTGGATTTATCCTCAGAATTCAAATTAATAAAATATGGTGCGTGTATACTTAATTTTAAACCAATTTTTTTGTTTGCTTCCTTAATTTTTATTGCTTGCCCTTTTGTCATCCAAACACCATAGGTAAACTCTATTTCAACTGCATCCAAGCCCAACTCTTTTATTTTAGAGAAGTTTTCAATTTCTGCTCCGCCTGTTCCAGCAGGACCGATTAGAATTTTGGCCATTTTTTATTATTGTTATTATTACCTCAATTTGTCCTCTTCTAATTGAGAAAAACACGTTTTGCAAAGATGATATTTTTTAACCTTATTTTCTTTATCTGGCGGGCTTAAGAGTATTGCACCAAATTCGTTTAGTTCTTTTTTGCATATATCACAGATAGGTTTTATTGTCATTGTCTCTTTTTATAGAATAATAATGGACTCTTTGTTTATAAGTTTATTCTGGAACATCTACTCTTTTGTCAGGTCGGATAAATGCAGAATCTTGCCGACAAATTGCGTTTGATATCACATGTGAGGCATAAACGACCATGGGACAATAATGAATTCTCTGTTTTTTAGGAAAATTATCAACAACAAAAGATTTTACCCTCGGCTTAAATTCTTTTCTTAACTCTTCTTTACTTTCTCCAGACATGGCCCCATCAAGATATATCTTAAGAGTTGTTATATTTGGCGAACATGTTCTAAGAAAATCATTTACCAGATAGGGGGCAGCATATGCTAAATTTTGATCTCCTCTTCTAAAACGCTCACTTTTTAGAATGCAATACCTTATATCTCTTTTTTCTCCTCCCTCTCCCGACCATCTTAATATTCTTGGACGATCTTTACCTGAACCATAATTTTCTACAAGACTATCTTCATGAAAAAAAGAGAAAGAAGCAACGATTCCCTCTCCCGCACTTGTACCCGCATGATATGAATCATCTAATCCCACACTTAAACAATAATTCTCTAATCCAAACATATCTTCTTCCATGATTCCGATTCTTTTTTAGGTTTATAAGAATTATCCTTAGTGAAAATATATGTTTTAACAAGCTATTTATACTTGAAAATATATCAGAGATAATGACAATGCTTAATGAGGTCTACAAATGCGCAATTTGTGGGAATATTGTTGAAGTAGTTCATGCTAGCGGAGGAACTCTTGTCTGCTGCGGACAGCCAATGAACCTTATGAAAGAAAATGCCGATGATTCTGCTTCAAAAGAGAAGCATGTTCCGATTATTATAGGAAAACTAGGTAAAAAAGTAAGAGTTGGAATTAAAAAACATCCAATGGAAGAAAAACATTATATTGAATGGGTAGAGGCCGAGGGATTTCACGAGTCAAATAGTAATAACGTCGAAACGAGTGGGGTCCCGAGTAAAGGTGATGGAAAACAAACATCAAAAGTTTTCTTAAAACCGGGGGATAAACCTGAAGTAAAATTTGGTTTTAAAATAATCGGTGCAAGGGCTTATTGTAACTTGCATGGATTATGGAAAAGTTAAAAAGTAAACTTAATTCCCCTTGCCTCGCTTACGAGCCCCTCTTTTCCAGGGGGGATATGTTCATGCTTTGCTCTTTCAAGATAATCTAACACTCTTTTTTTCTTTTTCGCGAGAGAAAGATTTTTAGAAAAACAAGGACCACCAATACATCCCCCTTTACAAAAATTCCCATCAAGAAATTTTATTCTTTTATCGGGATTACTGAGAAATCTTTCTATTTCGGCTATGCCATCTATAATTTTTGTTTCATCTTTTTTTAATATGCCCTTAAGATGTGCGGTTTTTGAAAGACCTCCAGCAAGAGGGTAGATTCTAGTATATTCATTGGAGAACTTATCAAAAAATATTTTGTGCTCTTGTTTTTTGTTTACGACTAAGTCACCAATACCTTTTTGTTTTATAAGTTGTTTAAGTTCCGGATAGGTTATGCAAAAATCAACGAATCTTGATTTTTTTGCTTCCTCTTTCTTTAAATAACAGGGGGAGATAAAAACATTTTTGTGTTTGGGATAGATTTTTTTACATATTTTTGCTGTTGCAATCATTGGACTATCTATTCTTGCAAGATTTTTTGAATACTGGGGGAATTTTTCTTTTATTATAGAAACAATTCCCGGACAAACTGAAGAAATCATCAGATTTTTTGATTTTTCAAGCTGTTTATGATACTCTCTATTAATCATCTTTGCTCCGAAAGTTAATTCTATAATTTTATCAAAACCCAACTGTTTAAGTTGAAATAGTACTTCTGGAAAATCAAATTCTGCAACAAAACTTGGGGCCAACATTACGGCGAGTTTTGTTTTCTTTGAAAGTTCTTCTTGAACTTTCTGAATGTCCTCTTTTTCCATGGGGAGCCAAAGTTTTGAGAAGTTATAAAGTTTATTGAAAATTAAGGTTTAGTCAAAACAGGTGTAGAAAAAGTATCGTAAGACTCTTCAGGTATCCTATTAACTTCTATACTTCTTATTAAAGCATCTGGTGCTGTTTCTGTTGCAGGAACCCATCCCGATTCAGAACCACAAGAACCCCTAAATGTTCCTGTTCTATCACTTGTTTGAATAATACTAGATAACGCATTATAAGGTGTGCCTACAACATATATCCCCCTCACCCTTTCCATCTTGCCATCAGTGAATAAACGAAATACGTTTGCAGGAAATGTTTGATAAAAACTTTCCTCAGGTAGTGTTAATCCCCCAGAGGTATTTTTAAATATTAAACCATAGGGTTTATTTTGTTCCTTGCAAAGATTAATTAAATTCTTTTTTAGTTCTTCAAATGGAACGGCATTAGAAGATTTTACTATTATATTGCTCATTCTTACCTGGGGATCATTATTTTTTTCTGAGCGAGCATGACCATTTGATTTTGTTTTAAAATATCCCGCACTTTGTCTCGAATGAAGATAACATTGCAACACCCCATTCTTTATGAGTTCGACACGTCTGCTTTCAACTCCTTCATCATCAAAAAGATAATGGCCATCTAATTCTTTTATTGTAGGATCATCATAAAGATTAATAAAATTTGGAGCAATTTGCTCTCCGACTTTATCTTTAAATAAAAACGTTTTATTTCCATAATCATCTTCTTGCATTCTATCTGCTTCAAGTGGATGACCTGTTACTTCATGCCAAAATACGCCATGATTTTCACAATCAATTAATGTTGGATATACTCCATTCTTTTCCATTGGGGATTTAACTATATCTAATAACTCCAGAGTTATCCTTCTTCCAATATTCATTAACGATTCATAGTGGGGTATTTTTGCTGCATCCATTACATGAATTGTTTCAATATGAGGGCTTGCTCTGTTTTTCGAATCAAGTGCCATAACTTCAAGCCATACAGAATATCTTTTAAAAGAAGTAAATATCCTTGAACCTTCTGAATTAACAAGATATCTTTTTTCATTAATCATTGAGAAGTTTGCCTGTGCACTTGCTAATTTTTTTATCAATAAATCACGAGATACTTTTTTCATGAGGTCCTGAGTTTTATCAATATCTAATGTGGATGGCTCTTCTTGCTCAATATATCTCACTGGTTTCTCACGAGAAAAATAAAGAAACTTATCTCTTGATTCTTTTAATCCCAATGATTCTGAAAATCTACTTTCAAGATCTGATGCAGATTGCCAGAATGCTTCATTTCCTGCTTCCCAAATTTCTAATCCACAAGCCCTATTATCTAAGCCAAGAGGTAAACAGAAAGTATTGGATGCAAAAGAACCACCCTTAATTGAATCACCCATTCTAATTTCAACCCTACCATGATATGATTCACTATGTTTACCATTTTCAGACGTGACTCCACCATTTCTTGTTTCAATATGTGATTTTTCACTATGTTTAATAGTCAATGAAGAGAAAAAGGGGCTAAAAATAACCTCTCTGCCATCGGATTTTTTAATCTTCTTAGATGCCCCTGCTAAGATGGGTGTATACTTGTCAAGAATATCAAAAACTTTTTTATTGACCATTTTTTATGAAAGAATAGGATAATACGGTTTAAAAAGGATTTAGAAAATAGAAACTATATCTTCAAATACATACGTTACATAAACTAATACCGGGAGTAGGACAATAATCTTCTTAAACTTTGAACACCATGATAATACAATGAAAACACCAACACCGATTGGCGGAGAATTTGCAAGGATTATAAGGAGAGATCCTAATAAACTGGAGGGAAGTGTCATATCTTTTTCACGAATGAAAGATAAAGAATTGGTTGGGGCTGGTGTTCCACGTATTTTTGCGGCCTATGCAACAATTAATCTTGAAAAATATATTGCACGAGTAGCAGATAGCAGAGAAGTAGCAGAATACATCCGAAACATGGCAAAAGATATAGGCCAGCAAGTTAAAGAAAAATGTGGTGAAAGAAGCATGACTCGAATTTATTCTTCCCAACTAACTCTAAATGATGAAACAAAACTTTATCGGGGTAAAGAAGACATTGTCCTTGTTGGAGAATATTCAAACCCATTCTGTTGTACAGAATCTGTTAATTTTGGTATCCAACTTTATTTTTTTAAATATGATGAACAAAACCCAAATTCTTCCAAAATTAGGCTTGAGAATAAAACTTCTGGAATGTCCCCCTTAAAAGCCGAACTTTTAAGAAATTTTATTTTTCCTTTAATAGATTCATACAAGCATAATGATCCTACTTCGGCGAAAACAATAGGAGAAAACCTAATTCAAACATATGGGAATTCGAGTATAGCAAATCCATTGATGGATATATTGAAAATAGTAAATCAGCAAAAAATAAAGCCGAATATGCAGGCAATACATCTTAATTTAGATGAAGCCCAGGCAATAAATGATGAAAGATTTGAGGATGCGGCAAGAATAAGAGATGAGATAAAAAGATTGGGTGGATTATTATAGATTAATCGTCTATCGCTAATGCTTTTTGTATATCTTCATGAAGTTTTGAAGTCTCGCCAAAATCCGGTTCATAAGCAATTTTTATTGCTGTTCCAGATTTAATTTCACTCATCATAAGGCCCATGATATATTTCGCATTAAGATAAGTGTTATTATTTTTTATGAAAACTTCCCCCGGATATTGATTTGCTAATTTAACAAGGCGTGCAGAAGGCCTTGCATGAAGACCATGAGAACCCAAAACTTCAACTTCCCTATGAACATAATGCGCGTAAGGATTTTCTTCCGAACTTTCATCCCCCAATAATCTTAACATATTTTCAACAACAAGATTTTTTGCTCTTTTTTCATTGCCGCCAATATCATGTGCGTATATATCTAAAATGTCTCCTTCCGAAATTCCAAGTTTTTTCCATGGTTTAAGATGCTTTGCATTAAAAATAAATTCTGCAGAAAAATTTTTAAAATAAGCCTGACAACTCAAATTTTTATAATGTTTTACTAAATTTTCTGCTCTTTCAAATTGGGCGTTTTTTATTGCTATTCTTGCATGACTATGATATTTTGCAAGAATTACGGATTTTATTAATGGAACCGCTGTTCTTATAATATGATTATCTAATACTTCTTTCTCTGCTAAAGCTAAATCTTCTCTGATATAACCTATAGAATTAAGAGAATTCACATATTGTTTCCCTTCTGGTCCTGCAACAAGATTTGTCAAAGATTGAGATCTATCCCTTATATTTGCTCTTAATTCTGCGATTTTTCCTATAAAATATTTGTCTGGCATAAAAATAAATCCTTTCGAACGTTTTTAAACCTTTGTATGATGTTACTTTTGTGTAGTAATAAAAAACCAAGCAATTTAAAAATATCCCCACATTTAATAGCCTATGGGCAAGTTAAAAGGAAGTGAGACAGAAAAAAATCTTCTTAAGGCTTTTGCAGGAGAAAGCCAGGCAAGAAATAGATATACCTTTTTTGCAAGCGTTGCAAAAAAAGAAGGATATGAACAAATATCAGCCATATTTCTTGAAACAGCAGAAAATGAAAAAGAACATGCAAAAATTTTCTTTAAATATCTTGAAGGTAGAGATGTCGAAATAACAGCCACCTATCCTGCTGGAAAAATTGCAAATACCACTGAAAATCTTCTTACTGCTGCGGATGGAGAAAAAGCAGAATGGGGAAAAATATATCCTGAATTTGAAAAAATAGCTAGGAAAGAAGGTTTTGAAGAAATAGCAAAATCATTTAAAGAAATAGCTGAAGTTGAGGAGCAGCATGAAAAAAGATATAGAAAGCTTCTTGAAAATGTAAAAAGTGGAAAGGTTTTCAAAAAAGATAAAATTATAGCTTGGAAATGTAGAAATTGTGGTTATGTTCATGAAGGAAAAGAAGCTCCCGAATCTTGCCCGGCTTGTAAGCATCCACAAGCGTATTATGAGGTATTAACGGAAAATTATTAGAAACAAGAATTATGAAAGATAAAAAAACAAAAACCGGGATAAATTGGAGGGTTCTAATAAATAGTTTTATTATTGTTTTTTTAGTGGCTGGACTTGGTAGTATTTTCACTTCACAAAATACTGGCAGTGATTGGTATAATTCAATAAAACCAACAATAACTCCGCCAAATATTGTTTTTCCTATTGCATGGAGTATCCTTTTTTTTCTTATTGCACTCTCGCTTTATTTTTGCCGGATTGGTTCTAAGAATAAAAATGAAACAAGTTCGATAGCCATTGTATTTGGAGTAAATTTTATGCTGAATATTATCTGGAGTATTCTTTATTTTGGAATGAAAAATCCCAGACTTGCATTTTTTGACATTATTTTACTTTTAGCTTCAATTGTATCTATACTTTTACTTTCTTGGAAAATAAGTAAGAAAAGCTTTTGGCTTTTAATGCCATATTTTATCTGGGTTTGTTTTGCTTCAATTTTAAACTATCTTTCATTTTAATCAAACCGGAGATAGGTTTTTTAAGAGGATTAATTAACTGATTATATGGCACATAAAAAAATAATCAAACCAATTAGACCCGATGGATTTTTTAGGGGGTTTTGGAAAAAACATAGAATTTTATCATATCTAATAATTTTAACGGTTATTGTGCTGGCTATTATCGGTAGTTTTCAAGTTTTTAATTATATTCGGTTTATTCTGGGGTATGACTTAACAATAAGACTTAGTGCAGACAAAAATGACTTAAATCTTATTAATGGTCAAAATGAAACAATTGTATTTGGCGTGGATAGAATCTCGAGAATTTTTTGTAATACTGAATGCGGATATAGTTTCAGTGATTTAAGTAATAATAATAATAATAATAATAACCCTATTTCTTATGGTAATTTTTATTTAAAATCTCCAATAACGCAAAAAATTCAGCAAGAAGTAACTGCTCCTCGCCAGGGAGAAGGACAAAAAGTTTATTCGTTTGATTTAACTTGTAGAAATCATCCTAGTGTTATCTGTAAAACCGATGGTAAAAATATCACTAGAAGGACATTAATCACTGCAGAATACACTCTTTCTCCGGAACAATTTGGTCTCAAACAAAAAGCAAAGAATAAACTGGAAGAAGAATACGCTACCTTTATTCAAATAAATCAAACATTCAATTCCATCAACTATCAGATTTCAAATTTAACTTTCCTCCTTGAAAAAAATAATACTGAAAAACTAGAAAAATTATTAGATAATTTTGAAAACGAATTTAATGCCAACTTACCTTTCTGGGTAGAACAAGATTATGATTCTGTTCTTCTTCAACAATCTTTGCTAGTTATTTTAAATGAAACAGAAAATAATTTTAATGCATTCACTGAAAATATTTCCCAAAATACCATTAAATACAATTTAATGGTAGACAATCTTTCTTTAATAAATCAGACTCTTGAGACATTAAGAAATTTTTATTTAAATGAAACTAGTAAGGATGAATTAAACCTACTAATTGATAATTTCAATAAAAATGTGACTTATTTTGAAGAAAAAAATAGCCTGGCAGAAAAACAAACAATTGTTAATTATCTTAACACGATTAATCTCTCGATATTCATAAATCAGACAAACGAAACTTATCATTCAACTGATAACATCACTTTTAATCTAAAAAAAGCGAATATTAGTACGTATATGTTAAATATTTCAATGAATTTTAGCTTGCCTGAAAATAAAAAAACATGTTGCTTATATAATATTTGTAGTTCTTGTGATATTCAAAAGAAATATCCAATAATACTCTTACATGGACATAATTTTAACAAAGACATATCTGCAGACAATAGCATAAATATTTTTGACGAGCTCCAGGGCAAACTTGAAAACGTGGGTTATCTTAATGCTGGTGAACTTTACTTGTATGAATCAAAAAGAGAAAATTCGGGAATTTTGGGAATGATAAATGAACCGATTATTATAAGGGCCAGTTATTATTTTGATTTTATGAACGCCCCAGAAGGGTATCAAAGTGTACAGATAAAAAGTGAAAATCTTGATACCTATTCTATCCGACTCAAGGAAATAATTGAAAATGTTAAGTATGAAACTCAAAGTCCAAAAGTGATTATTATTGCACATAGTATGGGTGGCTTAGTTGCAAGAAGATATATCCAAATTTTTGGAAATGAAAGCATCGATAATCTAATTTTGATTAATACGCCTAACCGGGGTATAGTTGGGAAGACTACTAAATACTGTAATATTTTTGGGGCTGTTCCAGAATGTGAAGATATGGATTCAAAAAGTCTTTTTATTAACAAATTAAATAATGAAAAAACTGATTCAATTAAAATAACAAACATTGTAAGTGTTGGATGTGCTATGGATTTGGGTGATGGTGATGGGGTGGTAATTAAAAATTATGCTGTCCTTAATTCTACAAATGTTCCGAATTTCTTTGTTAAAGGAAGCTGTCCCGGACTTGATGTTTTGCATAATAAAATTTTGGATATAAACAAATATCCTCTGCTTTTTGAAATAATTAAGAAATCGTTGTAATTAATTTGCTCTGTTAAATTCTGACTCTAGAAAAGAATAAAAACATTCATTTTCATCAGAGAATATGAAAATTGTATGCCTTGATCTTGAAGGAGTATTATTGCCTGAATTTTGGGAAGAGTTTGCTAAAGCCACCAAGATAAATGAACTTATGCTAACTACCCGCGATATCCCTGATTATGACAAACTTATGAAAATTAGGCTTGAAATTCTAAAAAAAAATAATTTGGGTATGGAAGAAATTAAAGAAGTTGTAGAAAAAATGAAGCCATTGGGTGGTGCCAAAAAATTTTTAGGTTGGTTAAAAGAAAGAGCGCAGGTAGTAATTTTGACAGGGACCTATTATGAATATATTATGCCCCTCATGAAAAAAATAGGCTATCCGTTTATGTGTGCGAATAGTCTAAAAATTAAAAATGATAAAATAGTGGGGTATGAGCTAAGAGAAGCAGATGGGAAAATTGAAATGGTGAACCGATTTAAGGATGCGGGGTTTGAAGTTATTGCAATAGGGGATAGTTTTAATGATTTAAAGATGTTACATGGTGCAGATAAGGGCATTTTATTTAGGGCAAAGAAAGAATTAATAAAAAAAGAGAAGAAAGGTGGGTTATTGGTTGCTAAAAATTATGCAGAATTGAAAAAGATTCTCGTAAATTTGATTTAAATTCTGTCAAAAATGCAATGTAGTGCCTAAATCTTTCTAAAAAACGAATAATTTACTAAAAACTGCTAAAAAGACATGTTTTTATACCCCATTTAATGGAATAATATCATGGCTTCTAAAAACAAACAACTAAATAGAAAAAAACCGATTATTGCACTTGCGCAGATAAGATACTCTGGAATATCAAGAGAAAATGTAGATGTCATAAAAAAATACATAAAACTGGCAAAACATAGGGGTGCAGATATTGTTTGTTTCCCTGAAGCATGCCTTTCTTTAAGAAATAGGAAAAATCCATTTGATTTGAATCATAGTTTCATAAAAGAGATAAAGGAAGAATGTAAAAAAAACAGGATATGGTGCATAATTAATGATGATTTTATTGTTCGTGGAGAGACCTATAGTCTTGCACTCCTAATAGACCGGCGTGGAAGGGGTGTTGGAAAGTATAGAAAGATAAATTTGTCCGGAGATAATGAATTAGTAGTTGCTGGAAAACACACCAAGGTTTTTAAGACTGATTTTGGAAAAATAAGCATTGTTATTTGCTGGGATTTGATCCTGCCAGAATTATTTAAAAGGATTAAAAAAGCAGGGGCAGAAATCGTATTTTGTCCTGCCCAATGGCATCATGAAGAAGAAATCTACAAAAAGAAGTATAAATCTCGTGACTTAAAGCTTCTTCGTTCACTTGTTACAACAAGAGCGTATGAAAATTTTTATTTTGTTGCTTTGTGTAATCCATTAACAAAAAGAAAAGATCTAGTATCTTACTCTGCTATATGCTCGCCCCATAAAATGTTAAGAGAAATAGTAAATAAGGAAGGATTAATTACTGCCCAAATTGATTTAAATGAAATAGACAAGCTTCAGAAATTGTATCACATAGAAAAAAAGTGATCTACCTTACAAAGCTAACATCTTTGTTTCTTTCTTAAGAAAATTCAGAACATTATCGATTAATCTTTCTCTTTCTTCCTCGAAGAAACCATAACAGGGTTGTCCATTTAATTCAAGAACATACCATCTGCTATCTTTTTTTAATAAATCTATTCCGCACACATTAATTTCTGAAGCATTAGTTATTTTCCTTACTATATCTCTTATTTTGGGAGTTATCTTAAACTTTTTGAAGGTTTTTGTGTATACGCCCGTTTTTTTCCAAGAACCTTTTTGCTTAATCGCTGTTTGAACAATCCGGCCATCTATAGTGGTAACCCTATAACTTGGCGAGGGAATAAACCGCTGGGCAATTATGGGCCAACTTATCTTTGCTTTCTTATTAAATTTATTTATTATTACTTCTGCTTCTTCAAGATTTTTAGCCTTGCTAACAAAATCTCCTTGACACCCATATATTCTTTTTAAGATAACTGGCCATTCATTAAATTTCTTTAATTCCTTCAATGCAAAACCCACATCTTTCTTAAGCAGCATTGTTCTTGGTGTTGGAATCTTGTTTTTTTTACATTTTAGATAAAGCCCCCATTTATTCTCGTCCCTATAAAAACTCCTCGAACTTTCAATAACTCTTGATCCGATTTTTTCTAGGTATTTAACGACTTTTATCGCCTTTTCTTCTCCACTATTATTAAAGATTAGAACACATTTTTTTGCTTTTCGTTTTATCTTCTTTTTATCGAAACTTTTGTAAATATTAAACATTACTAGGTTAATGTTTTTCTTCTTAGCTAATTTAAGAAAAAGTCTTTCATCCTTGCCAAATTTTAATCCATAAAAAATATATCCTAGTGTCAATTTTTGATCTTCGTCTCTCTTTAAGATTTCTTTCATAATTAACTAGAATATCCCCATATTTAAATTTTTTAGTTGTTTCAGAAAAATTTTGGATATACTTATTCGTCTTCACAATCGCTTACACGAACATTATGTATATCTTCATAAGCTTTTTTTCTTTCCTTAGAACATTTATCGCAATATTTTCGAGGATATCTTGAGTTTGAAGTTGATTTTACTTCAAATTCTTTTTTACAGTCTCTGCATGTTTTGATTGACATGGAGATATAACTCGGGGGATGTTTTTAAAGGTGTGGTGAGAATAAAACTTATCTTTTTTTAAAATTCTCACGAAAAAATAAAAATGCTATAACTCCTGCTGTTCCTGAAAACATAATTAACCAAGAAAGGTAGTAAAATTCAAACTTCTCAAATATTGTTGGAATTATCATGGTAAGATACCAAACTCCAAATCCTATCCACATACTTCCGAGTACTATGCTCTTTTTCCAAAAGATTACCAGTATCAAAGTTAAGATAATTGTTGGAAGAAGATGCATAAACAATCCCAAGATTATGCCCCAGAACCCAAGATTCATGTCAAAGATATCAAGGGCAAACATTGAGATGAATAATATAAAGATGATTGTTATTATTCGGGGAAGCCAGAATAAAACTCCTTTTTTCTTTTTTTCCTTCTTTTTCCGCATATAGATTGTACGGACTTTCAGTTTATATATTTTTAGCGAGCCGAGCGCTTAAGGCGCGAGGGGGGGGGGTGGAAAAATAGCACTTTCGAAAGTCTTAAAAAGGCAGATATAGTTTATAAATAAAGGGTGATGGTAAAGAATCGCCTTAGAATTCTAGGAAAATAAAATGAGCATAAGGATAGCAGAATTTGTTGTTAGAATCAGTTATAATAATCAAGAATATACTCCTAAGCAAGTAGAAGAATATATTCACAATAGCATTAAAACAGGTTTTGCAGACTCTCAGGGAATTCAAGCTTTAGTTCAGGAATCAGAAAAGAAATTTCAAAATTCTGTAAAAAAATATAATCTGACTATGGAACAAAGACTTCAAGCTAAAACTTCACCAGCAGGAAAAGAATTAGCTCAATTAACTTTAAGTCATTCCAATGCAACGATAAGAATGATACAAGAAAGTGGATGGAAAAGGGGAGTTTTAATCTAAAAATAACATCGAACTAAGTAGTTCAAGGTTCGGCATCCTTGCTATTAAAATTTTCCAATCATCTGTTTCTTTAATTCTTCTGCTAAACTTTTATCTCTGTTAATTATTACCTTCACTGAAGACTTGCTGTTTAAAACATCCCTTAGATTGCTTACTTCGTTTTTTTCCATAAACTTTTTTAGTTTTATTTTTGTTTCTTCAGAAATAATAATATTAATACAAAAATCTCCAAAAACAAGCGTATCATTTGAAAAGTTTTCTTTTGTTGCCTTAAAATTTATTCCAATAGACTTGTAAAATTTTCCGCAAAATTCTTCCTGTTTTGTTTTTCCTGCACATAAAAAATAAAATTTATGACCCTTCTTTATTAGCCTGGTGTAATAATTATACTCTGACCGGAGATAAAAAATTGGCCGCCATTCTATATTTGTGCAATAACAAATATTATCTTTGCTTGACTTTAATAGATGGTATTTCATAAAATAGTAGAGATATTTTTCTGCATCAAAAATACTCTCGAAATTAAGGACAATAAGGTCTTCTTTTTGATTTGAATCTGAAAGTCCTGAAAGATTATTGGCTTTTTCTTTAGCGTAATAGTTAGTTTCTACTATATCTGTAAATGACTGGACTTCTTTTACCCAGTTAACATTAATCATATACTTTTTATCCTGCTCTGTTAGAACATCCTTATCTTTCAACTCCTTGACTGCCTTGTACACTGCCTGATAGGAGCCAGAATAGTTATATTTTTTTCTTATCTTATAGAATATCTGCCTAAGAGAAAGGGACCAATCTGTTGTTAGTATGCTTATAACTGCATCTTTAGTATTGGGGGGCTTTGATTCTAACCCCGGAATTAATATGTTCATCACCATTTCAAGATTATTCTGGAAGTTTGTTTTATAAACTTTTTGGTTTATTTTTTATTAAACCTTAGGTTAATCTATTCTAAATTTGGAAGACATATGTGGGAAGGTGAAAAGATGAAAACTGAAGAGGAAAAACAATATAGAAAAGCCATCGGCCAGTATCCCCATATAAATATCTTTCTTGGAAGAAATGAAATCCTTAGCATTGAAAGACTCTATTCTATCTGGAGAAAAGAAAATTTGTTATTGAAAGTTAACTGCTATGGCGGAAAATATGTTTTCAAACAGATAAATGGTGCCGATAAAATGCTTGAAGCTGAAAAAATGAAAGAATTTAAGCAAGCTTATCCTGAAATTACTCCTGAAATAAGAATATCTGAAAATAACGCCTATCTTATGGAATTTATAGATGGTCAATCTTTTTTTGAAATACCACGGAAAGAAAAAATCGGAAGAATGTTAATATGCGGAGCGATCCTTAATAGAACATATCAGAATAGCCATCATAAGGCAGGAGATATAAGTGGACATGTAAAGAAATCATTTGAAAAATACAGAAAAAAAGCAGCTGCGTATTTTTCAGATTCTGAACTGCAACTACAAGATTTTAGTATATTTAAATCAGTTCCATCTCAAACAAGCCATAACGACCTTAATGCAGCAAATCTACTGTTTGACAAAGGAATAAAATTAATTGATGCTTCTAAAGAAGAATTTAATGATGTTGCCCGTGATGTTGGAAGGTATTGTGCATCAACTTTCTTTAATAATTATGATTATTTTGGAAATGATAAGAAACAATCACTTGACATAGCCTCAACTTTTCTCAGCAGTTTTGATGAATCAACACTTGAACGGGCAAGATATTTTATTGGAGAATCTTTTCTCTCGTTTATTAATTTTGACACTAAAACGACGCCAAAAGAAACACTGAAAAAATTGGCGATAAATATACTAACAAAAAAACAGCCAATAATTAAAAGCCTGGAGGAGTGCATTTGATACATAAAAAAAGAAATATTATATTTGATCTTGATGAAACACTTTACATGGATAATTCCCTAAGGCAAAGAAGAGAACAAGCGATTCTTGCTTTTTTGGGGGATAAAAGTAAGAAATATTTAGAACTCCGAAAAAATGGGGGGACTATTGCCTCTTTAAAAGAATTAGGAATAAGTAAGGAACTTTTTTATAGCATAATTGAAAAAGTAGAAATTAATCTAAATCCAGATGAAAAATTGAGAAAAATAATCGAAAAACTTAAAAATAATTTTAAGATTATTGTTTTAAGTAATGTTTCTAAAAATCTTGTTAAGAAAACACTTGAAAAAATTGGGATAATTGATTTAATAGATGATTATTATGGCGCAGATTGTTTTAGTCAGCAAAAACCTTGTATAGAATGTTTTTCTATGGTAAGAAAAGGAGATATTTGCATAGGAAATAATTATGAAAAGGATTTGGAAGTTCCGGGAAGTATTGGTGCAATTACCCTCTTAATAGGAAAAAATGACAAAAGGCCAGATTTTTGTGCAGAGAGTATTTATGATACTCCGAGCATTATCTCTCAAATAGAAAGTGTTTTATATCCTAAATAGTTATAATACTCGTAAAAGGAGGTAAAATAATGATAAAAAAGAATAATAAGAATAATAAAAAGAAAACGTGCTCATGCGGTAATGCATATGGCAATGCATGCGGAACAACTGGCGCAGTTTATGGTCTTGGTTTTATTGGAGCTGCAGTTTATTTCATATCCCAGTCTACTAGTTTTTGGATGGGTGTGCTTGGATTTTTGAAGGCGATGGTTTGGCCGGCATTTCTTGTGCATAAATTGTTAGGAGCATAATTGTTTAAGAAAGGGTTTTAAAGAATAAAAAACATCTTCCCTAATGAAAAAAGAGAGAAAAATTAATAAAAAGGTAATTGTTTATTCAATAATTGCCATAATCTGTTTAGTCTTAACTTTTAAGACTGATTGGTTATTTATTGTTCCTGCCGTGATTTTAATGTGGCTTAATCAAAGAGAACTCATTAAATAGATTTCTTATTTTTAATAAAAATCTAAATCTTTTTTTTAACTAAACTTTCTTCGTATCATCTCGATTACTTCTTCATTAAAAAATATTCTTTGTTCTTCTCTTTCAACAAACCCGGCTATTTCATCTATGATTGTTGCTGCCTGCTCTTTGCTTATTTCATAACCATTGTTTTTTGCTAATTCTATTACCCCATGATATCCGGAGGATGGACCTATGGCTATTTCTGATGCTCTACCAAAATCAGTGGGATTTAATGCTTCATAGGCTCTAGAATTATTATTCTGTCCGTGCTGATGTATTCCCGACTTATGTGAAAAAGATGTTTCTCCAACAACAGGCACGGGTGGACCTGCAAGACTTATGGCTTTTTTTACAGCTAAAGCAGCCCCATATAATTTTTCAGACTTTACATTTGTTCGAAATATTTTGGGATGTATCGTAGTGTATGCAACAGCCTGTTCCAATGAACAATTTCCTGCTCTCTCCCCTATTCCAAGTATAGTACACTCTATTTGATCTGCTCCGTTCTTTATTCCTGCAAGAGTATTTGCCCATGCAAGACCAAGATCATTATGACAATGAACGCTTACTTTTGTCATTGGATTTTTTTCGTATGTTATTTCTTTTATTTTTCTTACGAGATCTCCAAAATAATCTGGATCGGCACAACCAACAGTATCTGCGACATTTAATACGGATGCCCCATTATCAATAGCAACAGTATAAATCTTTCTCAAAAATTCTAAATCACTTCGTGTAGCATCTTCTGCAGTGAATTCGACTATTGGGAAAAGTTTTGATGCGTATCTAACAATTCTTGCAGAAATGTCTATCAGTTCCTGCTCTGACTTTTTTAATTTAGCATTTACCTGTATATCTGAAGTGGGTAAAAAAATATGAATCATTCTTTTATCATAATTTTTATAGACTTCAAATGTAGAATCTACGTCTTTTTCCATGGCCCTGGACAATCCGCAAAGATATGGTTGCTTTACCATTCCTGCTATCGCCCCCATTGTCTTTGGATGTAATTTAGACGCTGCAAATCCTACTTCAATTATATCTACGGATAATTCTTCAAGTTTCTTAGCAATATTATATTTATCACTAACAAACATAGTACAAAGAGGATTCTGCTCTCCATCTCGTAAAGTAGTATCCATTACCTTGACGTTTTTAGATTCTCTTTCAAATTTATTAGTAGTATAAGTCATTTTAATTTCCTCAAAAAAAAATAGATTAAGAAGAAACCTTAGATTAAGATGAGCAGAGCTAAAAGAATAATTCCGATATTCATTCTAGCTGCTTTAGGTTTCATATTGGATTCAATAAACTAACGTTTATAAATTTATTCAATATTGTTTCTAAACTCCCAAGTTTATTCTCTTTCACAACATAAATAATTAAAAACGATAAATAATAATAATTCAGATGACAAAACCACTTTATATAATGAACGAACCAGGGATAACTGTTTTTGAAAAACAGGCGGTCTTCGATGGAATTCAATCTATTTTAATTTTAGCAAAGACGAGAAAAGAAATAGTTGATTGGGGAACATGGAATACTGGAACAGATCTTGCTAAACAATATCAAAGTGTTGATTGGTATCTTGAACAGGGAAGGGTAACTAGCAGTAGATCTTCTCAACTTAATAGTGAAACAATTGTTAATCTATTTTTATCAGAACCTTGGAGGCAACAACAAGATCATTATGATATACTAATTACTCATCAAGATTTATATTTCAGAAATACTAATTTTGTAATTGGCTCAGCTATCCCTCACGTGGGTACACTTATTTCTACGCATCGATTTAGAGAATTAAATAGAAGAACAATGCATGAATGTATCAAAACTGAAGTTATCCATGAAGTGGGACATGTATTCGGTTTGCCCAACCAAGAAAGAAAAGATACAAGGGAAAGTTTGGGGCAACATTGCACCAATGTTTGTATCATGCGACAGGGTTTAATTGTTCCACGAGATTGGATAAATATGACTAATGATAGAATAAAATATGGGCCATTATGTGGAAATTGTCAGACAGATCTTTTGAATTATTTTCAAAAGTAATACTGACCGCAACACTTAAATCCCTACTCTTCTGAAAACTAAAATGGAAATTAAAGAAAGAGGAAAAAATAAGATATCTTTTAACTTATCCCCCTCTAGTTTGAATTTATATTATCAAAGCCCGCTTTTATTCTATTTGACACATATTGCAAAAGTTGCAGATGATACTACTGTTCCGGTTTGTTATGGCATTTCTGGGAATATTGTTCATGAATGTCTTGAAAAATATGCAAAAAAAGAGTTTGACAGAGACGGGGGTTGTCTTCATTTAATAAATAAATGGGAAAATTGCTGTCTTCATAAACATTTAGACCTTGGCGGCAATCCATTAAATCAAATAGAATATTTAACTGCCATGTTAAATGGAATGCAGATAGTAGACTCTCATGAAAACCACGTATGTGAAGAAACAATACAATTTCCATTCAAGGAAAATGAAACAATGAAAATAGGAATAAAGGGGGTTATTGACTTACAGGCAACTAAAAAAAATGAAGATAAACCTGTAATAATTGACTATAAAACGAGCAATAATGTCAGCGAAGGTAAAAACTTTGAACGCCAGGCTCTTTTCTATAATCTATTAATTCATAAAAAGAAGAATATTATTCCCACAAAAACCCATTTTCATTATTTAAAATTGGGAGTATCAAAAGATTATATTTTTAATCTAACACAAATAGAAAATTTTCATAAAGAGATTAATAGCGTCGCTGAAGAGATATTATTTTTAGGGGATGATATTGGTAATTATCCTGCCGGAGAGATAGAAGATGTTTTTAACAGTAAAAAACAAGCTTGTTTGAGGGAGATAGAAAGAAGAAAGAGAAAATCAGGATAATGCGAGAAAATAATTAATTCGGCAAGCCGAATAAGTAAATTGAAGTTTGAATATCTCAAATTTTTCAAAGTTTCCAAAACCTCTAAAAATACGACCATAACGCTGACTCTCACATTTTCATCTAGACTACTAAAATTTTTCAGGGTTTTTGTTTGAAAAACTCTGTTTTTTGATGTTTTTTAACTAAAATGATCTAATTCTCTCACCAATTATCTATCTCTCCCAACTTTCACCAACTCTCCCCATTTTTCTAATTAAAAATCCTGAATTTCCTTTTATCTACTCATATTAACTCTCACGCTAACTCTCCCTTTTTCGCTTAGAAATAATGTTAAAAACCTGAATTTTCAGATATTTTAGGATAAAAATACTCATTTTATTATATTTTTCTTATTTTTTCTCCTATTTTCTCAGATTTTAGTAAAAGTAAGAGATTCATCCTGACTTTTTTCAGTTTTTCTAATTTTTGACCAAAAATTCCGATAAATTATTTTAACTTAGGCACTAAATGCAATAGCAAAAATCACTGAAATTTTTGATAAATAGTACCTAAATAATTTTTAAAAAAGTGCCTAAACTCCTAATTAAAAAATTTCTTGAACTTTTTCACCAGAATTTGACTCAAAACCCTAATTTTTATTTATAAATAACTTTTTTATAAAATTTTATTGAAAAATTTAATGTTTTTTCTCTGAAAAATATTCTTTTTTGTGCAAAAAACGTATTTTTATACGATAAAAAATTTATAAAAATAATAAAAATATTTTTAAAATCTCAAAAAAATAAAAATAAACCATAATTTTAGTGAAAAAACTAGAAAGATTATTTTAAGAAATATTTTAACTTAAAAATTCACATACTTTTGGGCATAATTTTAAAAAAATCCCACTATCATTTTTTATAAAACTGGAAAAAATATCTTTATGTGAAAATTTGACCTATTTTTTAAAGATTTTTGTTAATTTTGTCAAAATCAGAGGATTTTAATGAAAAAATGGTATCATCCCGGTTTTTGGATGGCTTAAATTTAATTTTTAATGGGTTTCCGGTAAAAAAATTGGTCTTAATAAGTGGGAAGACACATAAAAAATAAAAAAATTGATTGTTGGGCTTAAAAATGCGTTTTTTGATGAATTGTTAAAAAAATTCTGGTTTTTCTCGTCTAACTTTATCAAAAGCCTTGATCAAAGTAGTTAATGTTCCTTCCATTTCTTCCTGCAGATAAATTTCAAATTCTTCTTTTTGATTAGGGGCAAAATGATGACAATCAAAGCAAAGAGTAATCATGTTTTCTAGCTCATCTTTCCCTCCAAAACAAAGAGGAATAATGTGATGTCCCCCAAGTTTATTGCCCGTTTTATCTTCTAGCTTACATTTTTTACAAGTAAAATTATCTCTTTCAAAACACGCTTTTCTTAAAGAAAATTTTCTCTTTTTATCCATTTTACAACCTATCCAGCGGACTTTTTACATTCTTTAATTGTTCCTGACTGATGTGAGTATAAATTTTTGTAGTTTCTAAATTTTCATGGCCCAAAAGCTGCTGAATAATCATAATATTTTCTCCTGCATCAAAGAGTGCAGTAGCAAAACTATGACGAAAAGTATGTGGTGATACTTTTTTTGTTATTCCTGCTTTTTTCGTCGCTGTTTTTACAATAAACTGGATATTTCTTACAGACATTGGTTCTTTTTCTGAAAAAACAAACTGATTATTTGGATTTTTTTCCATATGTCTTTTTAATTTTTTGCTGATTGATTCTGCGATTTTAAAAATTCTGTCTTTTGAGCCCTTACCCTTTCTTACCCAGCCAATATTTTGATTAAAATCTAAATCTTTTGGAGTTAAATTTACTAATTCACTGACTCTAAGACCAGAGGAATAAAGCATCTTTAAAATCAACTTACTTTTAGCATGTTCTGTGACATCTATCATGGATTTTACCTCTTGTGGAGACAAAACTATGGGTAATTTTTTTTCTTTTTTTGGGACTTCTAATTTTACAAAAATATCTGGTCTATCTACGATGCGTTTAAAGAAAAATCTGAGGCTTGAAACTGCTAAAGATCTTGATTTATTTCCATATCTGTCTATCAACCCCGCCAAGAAAAGTTTGACATCATAAATCGCGATTTCTTGAGGATTATTGATTGATTCAAGGAAGGGTTTTAAAAAAAATAAATATGACCCTATGGTCCTTGGACTATATGCCTTAAGTTTAAGTTCTGTTGTTATTCTTTCAACATATTTTTCCATCAACTCTTTTTGCATGATAAGATATCTAAGATTCTGGACTTTTTAAGCCTTTTCGTCTAATCTACATTAGGCGTAGGTTATACGCTTAAAATGGAGTTTAATGAGGAAAAAATGAAAAAACTAACAATTTTTAAGAAAACTCAAGATTTCCTGCGCCCGGAACAGGACCAGGTAAATATTTTGTTTCTGGAACTAAATGATCTGCCATATGACTTATTCGGTCATAAACTTCTAATCTTTTTTCTTGTTCTTGGACTTCTCTAGCTGCTTTAAAATCTACGGCTAATAAATTTCCAGTTAACATAAAATCTTTCCAACAAATAACCCTTAAATTTGTTTCAGGACCTACTCGAAAACCTTCCCAATTTGAATAAATATCATACATTTCTTTGTCTGAAGAAAATCGTTCATGACCCTGCCAATCTTCGGGGGTTAATGTCTTGAATTGTCTTTGATAATTATCAGAAACTGTTGCTTGTGCAAACTCTTTTCCATCAAGAAAAACCATTGAAAGTTCATCTCCAACTTGATATCTTTCACCCCTTGTAACTCTAAATGTTTTTGTTTTTTCACCGGTTAAAAGAATCAAGGGATATGGTGGTGCGAAAGTTAGCTTTTTTAGCATTTTGTGTACTTTGGTGAGCTTAGTTTTATATCGAAAATTTTAAAATTATGCTTGCGCGCATAAACTTCCTGGCCATATTGCGGGAGTTAGTTTTCTTTGTAGTTGCAGTTGTTCTTCTGACCCCACATTTTTGTCCTGCAAAGAGTATTCCAACACAGAACAAATGTGTCTATAAACCGCACATTTATCTTTGTCAAAATTTTCACAAGTTTGGGCTTGTTGAAGGGTTATATTTTCGTCATAAACTCGGCACTCATATCGTTTTTGAATTGTTTTTTCTGGCATCTTAAAAAGAACAATTTTGGGTTTTTAAAGATTACTGAACGAATTAATCTCTTGCACTACTACTGCAACTGCCCCCAAATTCTGGATGTCTCAATCGATATAATTTTCCTCGCTCAGCCATCTGCTCTGGAGAGTCTAAACTCGAATCTTTTGGGCTTATATTCAATCCTGCATGATCTCCATCCAAGGCATGACAATTATTTCTGTCAGGACATTGCTCATATTTATTTTTTCTCAGGCAAACTTGACAAGGAAGCGGAATTTCTCCTGAATCTTTGTACTTAGCTTGACTTTGTGCAGAATCTAGACTCGATGCAAACATTTGCTCAATCTGGCTTGGTGTGAAATTTTCTCTTAAATCCGGACAAGTTTTGCATTTAATTGTTTTGCAATATTCAACTGCATAAACTCCTAAAACTTCAGACGCACGAAGACTGCAAAAACGCGAAATTCCATCTGCAAATCCTCCACCAATGGTTGATTCTACATACTGGGTGCATTGTTCTGGCATTTTAATAAAAAGAAAATTGAGTTTTTAAGGATTTATCTACAAAGATATACACTTTCCCCAGTTTTGTTCAAGCAAAAAAATTTTAAGCTAAAAGCTGCAAAATTCCAACGATAATTAGGTAGAATCCTAAAGCCACTCTTATTAATTTTGGCCAAACCAAAACAAGAAGACCGGCGATTATTGCTAAAATTCCAGAGGTTATTGCAATCGATATTCCTAAAAATGCCATTTTTATATTTTTTACCTCCAATAAAAATAAGTGAATGAAGTTAATATATGCTTTGCTTGTTTTTTTTAAGAAAAAAAGCAAAAATCCGGTGGATTTTTGCCCGCTAAAATGGGGAATTTTGGGGCCCCATTTTCTTGAAAAAACCGCCGAGTTTGAACTTAGGTGAACTAAGTGATAATAGCAAAAACATGAAATTTTAAGAAAAAAAATCGCGGCAAATAAAAGAAAAAAAGATAAGAAAAAAAATAAAAAATTAGAAATTATCTCTTCCCCTTTTTGTTGTAATTTCTCATCAGCTTTCCTACGCCGATGACCAAAACACCAAGTGCAATAAGCCAACCATTGTATGTTGTTATTGCAGCCAATATTCCGGCTTCTTTAAGCAAGAGTAATAAACCAATTATGGTTACAACCCATGCAGTTAATTTTGCCATTTTTTAACCTCCTTTTTTAGTGATTATTACCCCAAGTTAATCGATTTTTTAAAGGTTTCTACGCCCAAAATTTTCATGATTTTTATGATTTTTTATGGCTTAATTTTGAATGCCCAACATGTTAAAAATCTTTTAAAAAAATTTGATAGAAAAAACATCAAAAATGCGGTTTAAACACTGAAAATATGTTTTATCGACGATAAAAATTGACTGTTTATTACTGTTTAAAATTGGATAAACAGCTGTTTAAGTTTATTTTTTGACTGTTTAAACAGTGTTTTTATTTGCCAAAAGATTTATAAACACGATAAAACACTATATTATTATGTTTAATTGGTTTAAAAAAAAAGTAGTAGAAAATGATTTTGAACAGCATAAGGGTGCTGTTCAAACAGCCTTAAACAGTGTTAAACAGGATGTTATGAATATAAGCAAATGGATAAAACATCTTGATGAGACAGATTCTAGCATAAAAAATGAAATTACTAGTGTTCATGAATTATTAGCGTCTATTAGAGAAGAGCTTGAAGAACTCAAAAATGCTAATGAAGAAAATAAAATTCAACCTATTTTTAAACAGCGACAAACAGTGTTTAATAAACAAACAGCTGTTGATGGTGTTCAAACAGCTGTGCAAACAGCTGTGCAAACAGCGTTTTTTAATAAATTATCTATTTCAGAAAAAGCAATTTTAATGATTTTAGTTAATTCTGACATGAAATTAAGTTATGAAGATTTAGCTGCAATGCTTGGAAAAGATACTGCTACAATTAGGGGTCAAATTAACAAAATTAGACAAAAATGTGAGGGAATTATTGAAGAACAAATAGAGAAAAACAACAAAAAACGATTATTTGTACCTGATAAGATAAAGGGAATCCTATTAAGAAGGGTAAAGGTACGGGCTAAAAATAGGTCAAATTTAATAGAAAATGACCAAAAAACACCTAAAAAGGTGGAAAAGTGAGGGTTAAAAGTACGAAAAAACCTTAAAAATGACCAAAAAACACCTAAAAAGGTGGAAAAGTGAGGGTTAGCAAATAGGCAAAAACCATAAAAAAGGTGTGTTTTTAGCTAAAAAGCGTGAATAGGATATAGGATCAAATAAAATTAAGGAAAATAGAGAGAAGTAAAGAAAAAACCTTAATTAATCGTGGAAAAGTGAGGCTAGTGAACCAAAAAAATTAGTGTGTAAAGATAAAGTGATGGTTCAATCAAATTGACACTTTAAAGCCTAAAGTATTAAAAAAATAGTATTGGATGGCATTTAGCTAAAGCAATGCGTAATAGTAATTCGTTACAACGAATAGCCGATTATATTAAAATATTAAAGAAAAATGAGGATTTAAAGCTCTAAAATACTTAAATCTGAAGACTTTACTTAGAAAAATGATGAATAATCATTAAATTCCTCTTAGTTGGATAATTGTCTGTAAAGAAGCAATTTTCTTTAGTTCAGGGGAGATTCTTAAGAGAATTTTCTTGTTATTTACCTTCTCTTTGATAAGAGGAATACCCTTGGATATTAGTCTTTGAGTATAATCTCTTATTGAACTTGGGCTTAATCTTAATTTTGCTGCAATTTGATCATATTCAACGCCTTCTTGGGATTGTTCTTCGAGTTGATATATCGTCGAGAAAACGAGCATTTCCTGTTGAGTCATGGTCTTAAATTTAAGCCTTATCTCTTTTCTTAAGGAATCAAGAGAATTAAGAATTTCTGAGGCGTCAAAAATCTTCTGGTTTATTGACTTTTCCTCTTTAAAACCTGCTGATTTAACTGTCTGTTGGTTTGTCTGTCTGTCTGTTGGAACCCCTTGATTTCCTATGGAAGTCTTAAAATTCTGCCACTTTAACCCCCCTATTTCGTATGGAACTGTTGGATTATCTGTTGGAATGTTTTGATATGTTGAAGTTTTATAATTATCTGTTGGAGTATTTGTTGGAATTTTTTCTGATAAAACAAGGTTAGAATAATGTTCGTCAAGCAATTTTAAACTTTCTTTTATCTCGTGAAACTCCAATCTTAATGAGGATATCTCATTTCCGAGAGTAAATATATCTTGTTTTACTTTTTCAAATGCCTCTTTCAGCTCCCTATCTCTTTTTTCTACAAACATAATAATAGACATTTAGTTTTTTATTTAAAGCTTTAGATAATTCAAAACATACTTTAAAAGAATATATCAAACTACTTTTCGGGCTAATTTAGCCTTTACTGTACTTGGCTTTGATAGGCAGAATAGGCTTTAGAAGAAAGTTGCCATCTTTGTCTTCGGATAAATGACTTTCCCTTTTCATTTTTTCTTATTTGAACAATAAGTCCCCTATCCTTCAGTTCGAGTAAAATACTTTTTACAAACTCTTCATCACGAGCAATTTCTCGAGCAATTTCTACCGTAAAAAGTTGTTTAGGAAAACTATAGAATATATGGGAAAGAATCTGTTCAGATATTTTGTCTCTTTTTTGCTGGGATAATCTCATGCTCTTCTCTTATAGTAGTTATTCGGTATTAGTTTTTAAATATATCTTTAGAATAAAGAAGGAGTACGCCGAAGAAAAATATAGTTTAGAAAGTAAAACCAGATTTAAATAACTATCGGCCTGTAATAATCATTTTCAACTTGATAAATTCTTTTAAAACCTTGAATTGAATTATGCCAGAGGTTCAGATCATAATTTGAAAAAAGAAGGGAGAGCAAGAAAGTATGGGAGAAATCTTGCTGTTTGGATTAATTATACTATTGAAACTATTCCTGACGATTCGAGACAGGATTATAAAAAAAATCTTGTAAATGAATTAAAGACTTATTCTTTCAAGCCAAGAAAGACGTATGAAAGAAGAAATGAAGGGTGTATTAATGAACTTGAACATATCAAAGATGTTAATATAAACGAACCAAAACATCTCGCCAAACTAATTAAAGAGGGGCTACATATAAAATATCAGAAGGAAACTACCAGAAGAATCATGGAAAGTCTACTGGAAATGTTAAAATAACAAAGCCTATAAAAAGCCAGTTTCTGGTATCTTCAAGCATCAACCTATCCCACTTAAAAAAATTAACTAAAAATGACTCGAGTTTCAATCGCAAAAGAAAGAAAAGAAGAAGAAATAACAGATATTCTTCATCCGCTTGTTAGAGAATGGTTCTTTTCAAAGTTTAAAAGTTTCAGCCAACCCCAGCTTTATGGGGTTATGAATGTTTGGGAAAGAAAAAATACTCTTATTTCCGCTCCAACAGGAGGAACAAAAACTCTTACTGCTTTCTTAAGTATAATAAATTATCTTGTAATGCTTGCTGAGAAAAATGAACTTGAAGAAAAGATTTATGCAGTCTATGTAAGCCCACTTAAGGCACTTTCAAATGATATAAGTAAAAATCTTATAGAACCACTTGAAGAAATTACTAAAATTGCTGAAGAAAAGGGGATAAAGTTGCAAAAAATAAGAATTGGGCTAAGAACGGGAGATACAACGCCCTATGAAAGACAAAAGATGGCTAAAAAAATTCCACATATATTAATAACTACTCCTGAAACACTTGCAATAATACTTACTTCCAAGATATTCTCTGAAAAAATGAATGCTCTAGAATTTTGTATAGTGGATGAGATACATGCCCTGGATAACAAAAGAGGAAGTTATCTCAGTCTAACACTTGAACGACTTAATGAGTTAAGCAAGGTTTGGCCTACTAAAATTGGACTTTCTGCAACAATAGAACCTCTTGAAGAAGTTGCAAAATTTCTTGTGGGAATTTCAAGCGATAGACAGGTTGAAATTGCAGATATACAATTTAGTAAAAAAATAGAATTGGCTGTGCTTACTCCTGTAAAAGACCTTGTTGAAGAAAAGGGCATAATGGAAAATACCTACGAATTAATGAATAATTTGATAAAAGAGCATAAAACTACGCTTATTTTTACAAATACTCGGGCTGCAACAGAAAGAGTTGTTAATAGATTAAAAGAAACATTTCCCACAGAATATGGAGAAGATATTGCTGCACATCATTCTTCGTTAAGCAAAGATAAAAGGTTTAATGTTGAAGAAAGACTGAGAGATGGAAAATTAAGAGTTGTTGTTTGTTCGACTTCACTTGAGCTGGGGATAGATATTGGTTATATTGATTTAGTAATAATGTTGAGTTCTCCTAAGTCCAGTGCAAGAGCCATACAAAGAATTGGGAGGGCAGGTCATAAATTACATGAAACAATAAAAGCGAGATTTATTGTTACAGACAGAGACGATTTAGTTGAATGTTGCGTAATCCAAAAAGAGATTGTTGAAAGAAAAATAAACAAGGTAACTTTTCCTAAAAATTGTCTTGATGTTTTAAGTCAGCAAATTTTTGGAATGGCTATAACTAAAGTTTGGAATTCTGATAATTTATTAGAAACTATAAGAAAAAGCTACTGTTTTTCTAGTTTGAATAAGGAAGATTTTTTTGCGGTTATAAGCTATCTTTCTGGTGAATATGGGCTTGAAAAAAATAATGTCTACGGTAAAATTTGGTATGATGAAAAAACAAAACAAATAGGAAAAAGAGGAAAACTCGCTAGAGTAATATATCTAACTAATATTGGAACAATTCCTGAAGAAAGTTTTGTAATGGTAAGGCTTGCACCATCCGGAGAACATGTGGGTTTTATTGATGAAGGATTTTTAGAAAGAATGAAAAAAGGGGATGTTTTTGTTTTAGGTGGAGAAAAATATCTTTATCTTTATACAAAAGGCATGAATCTTTATGTTCGGGGCGGAGTTAGTAGAAATCCTACCATTCCTTCTTGGTTTTCTGAATCTCTTCCCCTAAGTTTTGATTCTGCATGCGAAATAAATAGGTTCAGGCAATTAATGAATGAAAGATTTAGTAAAGAAGATAGCAGGGAAGAGATCATTCATTTTGTTAAAGAACATCTTTACACGACAGAACAGGCCGCAGAAAGTATATATCAATATTTTAATGAACAATTTAAGTTTTCTGAGATTCCTACTAGTAAAATTATACTTGTAGAGAGATATAAATCTGAAAAAAATTATGTTTTATTTAATAGTATGTATGGTCGAAGAGTTAATGATGCACTTTCAAGAGCAATTGCTTTTATTGCTGGGCGATATGGACAAAGAGATGTTGAAATTGGAATAAGTGATAATGGTTTTTATCTTGCAGGAGAAAGTCTGAACATTGAAAATGCACTGGATATTTTAAAACCTGAAAAATTAAAAGAAATTTTGACAGAAGCTATTAATCATACTGATATTCTTGCAAGAAGATTTAGACATTGTGCAGGTAGGAGTTTAATGATTTTAAGAAATTATAAAGGAATAAATAAAAGTGTTGGAAAACAACAGATGAAAAGCCATTTTCTCCTTGCTAGCGTAAAAAAGATGGGTAATGATTTTCCCATACTTCGCGAGGCGAAAAGAGAGGTTTTAGAAGATTTAATGGATATTGAAAATGCAAAATTGGTTTTAAAATGGATAAATGAAGGAAAAGTTAAGATAAAAATTCGTGAGACAAAACTTCCTTCGCCCTTTTCATTAGGGTTGATTTTGCAGGGGCATTCTGACCTTATCCGCATTGAAGATAAACAAGATTTTTTGAAGCGAATGCATGCGTTACATTTGAAGGAGATTGGAGAGAGATAAAAAATATTAATTACACTCTTGCTTCTAACTTGCTTTTTCTTAATTTCTTTCTGTCTAATTCACAATCTTTTTCTTCAAGACACCATTGTGCCCATTTATCTGGATCGACTCCTTGTTGAAGCCAATGAACAATATAATTTTTAACTACTTGTCTCGGATAAGGATAACCTGTTTTATCTGTTAAATTTGTTTTTGTGTCATGTTTAATTTCTCCTTCCCAAACCACTTTTTTATTGTCATATACTCTTAATCTATCTCCATTTTCTAAATAAGTTAAGGATTTATAAAAATCTCTTCTTTTTTGATTTAAAACTACCCATTCACAACCTTCCATACCTGTTTCAAAATAAAGATGCAATTTTCCTTTTATCATCTTTGTTTAAAACATTAAGAGTATTTAAACTTTTTTTAATATATTAAGGGTATTTATTAAGAATATTATTACTTTGTCTCTTCTACTTCGTCTGTCTCATCTTCTGCGTCTTCTTCATCATCTTCAACTTCAATTGTTTCTAAAAATGTTATGATCTTGTCTAACTTTGTATTAATCTGATTAAATTGCTCTGAAGACATTCCTGCTCCGGCTCCAGCTGAATTAAAACTTCTACCTGAATCTCTACCTCTGTCTCCTCCATTTTTATCAAAACAATCTCTGCAATATACTGGTTTATCTCCTGTTGGTTTAAATGGAACTTCTGTCTCTTTTCCACATTTAGCGCATATAACTTCGTGCATTTCAAGTGGTCTTCTTTCTCCTCTTCCAAATCTTCCGGAATCTCTATCTCTTCCGCCGAATGATCTTCCACCAGAACTTCTTCCGCCGAAGCTTCCAGAGCCTCCGCTTCTTCCACCGAATCCGCCTCGACTATCTCTAAAGTTTCCCATGTTATTATAGAAATATGGGATAAAGTTGGTTTATAAAGGTATGTTCTTGGGTAGTTTTTTGAATTTATTTTCAGTATGATAATAATTATAAACGCAAAAAAAATTCTAGTTCAATGAAACAAAAATATGCTGTAGTTATAATTGAAGAAGGTTATGATCATAAAAACATTTCTAGTTCAATGATGCAAGTGGGGGGCCTAATTATGATATTGGATTGTTTATATCGACTAAACCCCCCGTTGGGTCAAGAATATTGTGAAATTATTCCGCCTTTACCAATCAATACAATAAATTCTTCCAGAAATAACTGGCAAGATAACCAAAAAAGACTGGAATTTAAACTTTTTACTGAAAAAAAAGAAAAATCGTTTATGAAAATAATAAAGACGCAGGGAAGAATTTATTTTACTAGAAAATAATAAATTATAATTCAATCGTCTCGCCCATTACCGGAACATAATTAACAAAACCTTCTTTTGCTATTCTTTTTGAAAAAGCGAGGCCTTGTTGTTCTTCGCCATGGGTTATAAAAATTTTTTTTGGTTTTGGTGAAAAGTTTTTTAGCCATTGAATCAATTCATTATAATCTGCGTGCCCTGAAAAACTATCTATAGATTCTATTTTTGCATTAACATTTATCTCAACACCAAGCAATCTTACTCTTTTTTCTCCTTGTTTTAACCAATATCCCAGTGTTCCTTGTGCTTGAAAACCAACGAAAAGCAAGGTGTTATTTTCATTGTCAATACCATTTCTGATATGGTGTTTTATCCTTCCTGCAGAACACATACCATTTCCCGCGATAATTATGCAGGGTTTATTAATAAAATTTAATGCCTTAGACTCGCCTGTACTTTTTGTATAAACTAATCCCGGAAAATCAAAAGGATTTTCGCCTTTTACTAGACCTTTTGCAATTTTTTCATTATAATATTCGGGGTGTCTTGAAAAAACGTCTGTAGCTTTTATTGCCATTGGAGAATCTAAATAAACGTCTACATTTGGAATGAGCCCATTTTTCTTAAACTTACCTATACAATACAATAATTCTTGTGCTCTTTCAATAGTAAATGATGGTATCATTAATTTTCCTCCCTTTTTATATGACTCATTGATTACTCTAATAAATTCTTTTTCTCTGTCCTCAATTTTAGGGTGAAGCCGGTCTCCGTAAGTAGATTCTACAAAAACATAATCGGATTTTAGTATGGGTTCTGTATTTTTAACGATAATAGATTCTGACTGGCCTATATCTCCTGAAAAACTTATTAATGTTTTTTTCTTATCTTCTTTAACTTGAATTTGAACTGATGAAGCACCTAAAATATGGCCAGCATCATAAAATCTAGCAAGAATATTTTTAGTAATCTTTACATCTTCATCATAACTTACAACCCTAAAAAGCTTCATTGCCGCTTTTACCTCCCCCTCATTATAGAGTGGTTTTCTTGGGGGCAGTCCTTCTTTTCGCCTCCTTTTATTTTCATGATCAACGTCTTTCGCAGAAATTTTTGCAGAATCCATCATTATGATATAAGCAAGTTCTCGAGTAGCATCTGTCGCATAAATTTTTCCCCTAAATCCATACTTTATTAATTTTGGAATTCTTCCACAATGATCTAAATGTGCATGTGTCAAAATTAATGCATCATAATCTCTGGGATTAAAATTAAAAGGTTCGTAATTTAGTCTTTCCATCTCTTTCCCACCTTGAAATGTTCCGCAATCAATTAAGATTTTTTCCTCTTTTGTTGTAAGACTATAACAAGAACCCGTAACAATTCGTGCTGCTCCCAATAATTGTATTTTCATATTTTTCCTCTTCTGATTATGGGTTTAATTATTAGGGGAACTATAAAAATCTATTTAAAAGCTTTCCAAGCTTCCTTAGCTTTTTCAATAATTATGGCTCCGATTTTACCCCAAGAACAATATTTTGAAAATTCTTCAGGATCTATGAATATTCTTTCATTAATTACGTCGTCCCACTTATTTTTTGACTGTTTTTTTACTTCAGAAATTTTTCCTGCGACCCGCAATAAATAATGAACTCCCATGGGGTTATCTTTATTTTTCGGGTTTACTCTAATATATCCCATTGGAACAATACTCTTTTCATCAATAACTATGTCTGCTTCTTTATCTGCTTTTTTAATTAAGGCTTTTTTCCAATCTTCTCCTTTTTCAATATCTCCGCCAGGAAGACTCCAAACATCTTTCTCATTTAATATAATCAAACACATTTTACCTTGCTCATCAAATATGGTTCCATAAACTTGAGTTATATTATCTAAAGATTCATAATTGGTTTCAGAAAACCATTCCATGATATATCTCTGACCTTTCCAGCTAACTTCATTAATTATTCTTTTCATGAATTTAGAATAAAAAGAGGATATAAAAACCTATTCAGGAACGATTTTAACCTAATCTCCCTTATCTCAATCATGTTTAAAAAGTCACAATGTTATTAAATGGTATGGCTTGGAAAACATATCTTATAATGTATATTGGCACTGAAGGGAAAAAACCTACAGAAATAGCTAAAGTTTTGGAAAAATTAGGTTTTGAAACAACATTTGGGCCTGTTGATTTTATCTATAACTGGTCAAAAAGACCAACAAAAGCAGAAGTTTTAGGACTCGGAGACAAACTTGTAAATGCTCTCGGGGGAAGTGGTTCTGTTTTTAATTTAGATACGCATGATTAAAACAGATAAAAATTAATTTCATCTTAATTCACGATTTTTTAGTTTATATGTTTGAATTATCTTTACTATCAAATTCATATCCCCTTTTTAAGAATCCTTCACCTTTCCATGTCCTTGGATCATCGTATGCCTTGTGAAAACTAGTGGTTTCATAAAAAATAGGAACTTCTATTCCCCCTTTTTTTTCAATTTTTGATTCAAATCTCTTATCCAAAAAATCTGTCCAGTTTTTTATGTGATTGCCGACATCTCTTTTACCTTCACTAATAAATGTGTCTCTTCCCACTTCAAGATAAAAGTTTGGAGAAGGATACCCCCTATGTTTAGTAAGAAATTCCATGTGGACCCTAAAAAAACCGAGTGAAACCAAACATCTTGAGGCCAAAGGTAAACCCGAATGTTCTGTAACTTTTGGAACAATATCTTTCTCTCTAATATGATAAAGAACCATGTTTGCAATATAGCACGCTTCATTAGTATCAGATGTAAAAGTTGCCTCCATCATTATTGATTGAAGACGTTCCCGAGGATAATTTGTAATTATCTCCTTGTTCTTATCGCTTAATTCATTGGAAATTTCTGATTCCATCATAAAAAAAGCCAGCCATAGTTTTTAAAGAAATATTTGATTGAAAGGATATTATCAAACTGCTATAATTTTAATTTTAAAATTTCGTTTATATCGTTAATTTCAAAATCTGCTCCAGAGCTTCCGTTTTTACTTATCTTTGTTTCACCATATTTTGCAAAACATGTTTTTATGCCTAATTTTTTTGCTGTTTCAATATCTCTTTGAACCCTATCTCCTACCATTAATGCTTCTTCTGGTTTTATTTTTAATTGTTTTAATGCTGCTTTAAATGGGGCGGCGTGAGTTTTCTGTTTTCTTACGTCCGCGGCAGTAATAACTACCTTAAAAAATGGATCAATTTTCATGCTAACGAGTCGTATCCATGCTTGAATTCTTGGTGCATCACTTATCACCCCAGTTTATATTTTTTGCTTAATTCTATCAAGGTTGGAAGAACATTAGAATAAGATACAAGATAAGTTTCTTTTATCTTTCTATAGGCAATAATCCCATTTGCAAGAATTTTATAGTCTATATTCCCATTTACTTTTTTTATGAATTCTTGAAAGACTTGTTGATATTCCATTCCCCTTTTATCGTAAATTTTATAGACCTCTTGCATCGCTTTTTCCTTTTTTATTTTCAGGCCAGATGAAATCATAGCATCGACTGCTGTCTCGCATGATTTTTTTTTCATGGTCATAAAATCTATTAGGGTATTATCTATATCAAAAAGAATCGCTTTTATCATTTTTAGTTTAAGAAAGAGAAATATAAAAAGCTATCTTAACTCTAATCTTTATTAAAAATGAACAAGAATAAACAAAAACAAGACTGGAAAAAATATATGTTTATTGGTAAATCCATATTTTTTCCTGAAGAAAGAATTCTTGCTTTAGGAGATTTACATTTAGGTTATGAATCTATGCTCAGAAAATCCGGAATGGATATTTTTCTTGATCAGTTAGAAGAAACTAAAAAAGATTTAGATAATATTTTTCAAAGGCTAAAAGAAGAGGGGTATAGTGTAAATACGGTTGTGATTTTAGGTGATCTTAAACATTATTTTGGTTATAATGAAATCGAAGAAAATTATATCCATGAACTAATAACCCATTTACAAAATTATGTCAGAAATGAAAAAATTATTTTTGTAAAAGGAAATCATGATAAAATAGACTTGGCAAATAAAGTATTTAAAAAGTTTTTTGTCTGTAAGGACATTATTTTTGTGCATGGAAATGATTCTTTTCCTGCGATTTATAGCTCTAAAATAAAATATGTGGTTATGTCTCATCTTCATCCAACTCTAACTTTAAAGGATAAACAGAATATCAAACAGGAAAAATATAAGTGTTTTCTAGTGGGCAATTTTAAAGAAAGAGAATTTATAGTAGTACCTAGTTTTTTATCTCTTGTTGAGGGCTCAAATATAGATGCATATGAAAAAACCTTTTCTGTTGTTCCTTACTCCGAGCTTGAAAATTTTAAAGTTTATATTGTTGGAAAAGATTGGATTGTAAGAGATTTTGGAAAATTTAAAGAAGTATAAAACGAAAGATTAAAAAACCGATAAAACTCTAATTAATTAGGGGTGATAGCACCCAGAGCTATTTCTGGAACATGTTAGATTATGTGATGCCCATGAAAGAACAAATAAACGATAAAAATTATATCTCTCTTCTTGAAAATAGGAAAGGTAAAATAGAGTTTTATAATCGAGTTAGAAAGTATTTCGCCCAACCTTTTATCAAAAGATACCTTGATACTGAAGTAATTGGGTTTGAAAAAATACTAAAAAATGAATCTTGCATTTTTGTAACTCATCATTGTTTATATTTTGACAGTATTCTCTTAGGTGCGGTTTTTGATAAGAAAATACATGGATGGATAGCTGAAAATGTTTTTTTGAAAAGAAAAAATTTGTATGAATGTCTTGAACTTATACCTGTAAAAACAAGTATCGGTACAAGCACCAGTACGAGCCATGAAGAAAGAAATGAGATTATGAAAGCGTATCAAAAAACAAGAGAATTAAGCATTTTTTGGTTAAGAAATACTTCTGATGCTATTACCACTACTAATGA
>Ga0247841_10000818_pt1 | contig 76877 bp, 63 predicted proteins | sample LaCruzMarch2015__2_FD_192410 | JGI IMG/M metagenome (GOLD analysis project Ga0247841, IMG submission 192410) | Freshwater microbial communities from meromictic Lake La Cruz, Castile-La Mancha, Spain - LaCruzMarch2015_18m | ecosystem: Environmental > Aquatic > Freshwater > Lake | place: Spain... | reverse complement strand
ATCGGCATATCCGCTTGCCCTCCTTGCGGATAGAGTCTGCCTCACAACCCACTCCAGTGGGGAATTATAGTTGTCGTCAGTGGGGAAATGTAATTGTCGCCGCGCACTCATGTTGCCAGTGGCAAGGAAATACCCGCGCCAGGTCCCATTCTTGCTCCCGCAGCGCGTAGCGATAAGCCAAGCCACCAGCGGCACCCCAATGAAGATTGCCCAGTCAACGAGACTGAATCTCATTCCCGCTCCCTCCGGAAAGGACAAAAGACCAATCACAGAACCGAAGACAACACTTACTTCCTTCTCGGCGCACGCGCTCGCTTCCCCACGCGGACCCATGCATCAACCTCTGATACCTGAAATTTCCAGAGACGAACAGCTTTGTGGGCAGGCAACCCTCGGGTCCTGATCCATCGATGAACAGTGTCCTGGCTCACACCAAGATGAATTGCCGTTTCACTTAGAGAAAACCATCGATCATTCTGCATAAACACCCATCCTCAACCCGCACCATTCGCAAAGGAAACGCTCGACTTGCAAACCTGTCCGGACTATTGCAGACTTAAACGCAAAAGACAAGAACTGAGAAACGGTATGGAAATAGACAAGGCAACACAAATCATCCGCTTCCTCGCAGACGGCCGGGATCAGGCCACCGGCCAAGTATTCCCGCCGGACAGCCCCGCAGTGGCGCAAAGTGTCAAAGGCTACGCCCAAACAAAGGGAACAGACCAGTCAGATCCAACACAGCCTCAGGTGCACGCCGCCCAGACGCACGAATGATCATTCTAAGGTCATAGCAACCGCGAAGCAAATCACACTACACGGCGGCCCCACACGGCACGGGAACTCCGGAAAGGGCACCGGCGATTACCTCCCGAAGCGCGCCAATGTAGTCATCCCGATCACGACGCCGATATACGGCGATATGGGAGGGGTGATGTGCAGCAATGTAGGCGGTCCCATCGGACCTAACGACTTCATATTGCAATGAACCCGCCCACCCGGTGAACCTGGCACCGGCCATCTGCCACAGAACGTGTTTCGCGGCTGTCGCGCCCAAGGCAACCACGACTCGCGGGTGACGTTTACGGACACGCGCCTCGAACCTGTGGAAACTCTCAGTCACCTCTCTCGTGGTCGGCTTACGGCCGCGTCCAGCCCCGTCCAACAGTACATCATCAACCAGATTCGTGCGCCAACATTCAATGCCGGCGAGTCCGCACACGATCTCGTCAATAAGAGCACCGCTCTGCGTCCGACTGTCCAGCGCCTCCATGCCTTCCTTGAAAGACAATCCAACAAAGGCGGTATCAACCTCTCTGCATCTCTTCGCACAAGAATATCGCGTGCGCTTAGCGCGTCCCACCTTCCTCTCCATCGCCATCGCTCTTCTCCCAGAAAAAGTGCCACAGAAGCACTGCGAATTCGCCCAAGAGGTCCCAAACCCGATCAACAAGAAAACAAGGCCGACGCACAGAACAAGCGAACCGGGCAACGCAGCCAACTCCCGCACGGCGTTCGGCCTTCGCTGTCGCGTCTCGCGAAAAGCGCCGAACCGGATGTGCCAGACCCTCGATCCCCAGCAACTGACAGGTCATCTCACAAGAGCTGAGGGCATAGCGGGCACCACTCATCAAGGCCTTGTGTCACTGGTCACCCTTCCAGTAAACAAACAACCGAGACACCCGTAGAAAACTCAACGGGCTCGCCAGTTATGTTCACGCACAATACCGTGAACAGGTGGCACGTCGCCAGTCGGGCCCGACAGTACTCGAGGAAGTCGTCCCATGCATACTTGACCCATCCTCCGTCAGTCAACCAGAACGCTTTTCCCTCTTCAGCTGCCATACCACATCGCCTCCTGCGCTGCAGCGAAGCTATTGAAAGCATTCTCTAGCTGAACAATCCTATCCCCCTTCTCGAAACATGTGTATGCGAACGCGCACAGCATCCTCAACTGCCGCGGCGTCAAATTCGCGTTTAGTGACACCTCAGGAATGGCCGCATATTTCCGCAGTCGCGTCAATGCGTACATACCCACGTACTTCTGTCTGTCGTCCATGAGGCCACCCTGAGTCAGCTCGGCACCCAACACCTTTACGGCGTAGTCCGCCAGCTTCGTGCCTGGGAAGGGCATTGCTGGGAAGAATGCTACATCAAGCAACCCGACGTCTTTTAGCTGAACAGCCAGATTGATCGAATCCTGCATCTCATTCCATGTCTCCGCAGGGAACCCCAGAATGAAGAACGCCTTGCATGCGATGCTCCAATCGTGCAGGGCTTTCACCGCCTCACCAGCTTTGTCAAGTTTCAGATTCTTTCCAATCTGCTTCTGTATGCGAGCGTTGCCGGACTCGATCCCGATATCGACCTCAAAGCATCCGTTCTTCGCCATGAGCTCAACCAGCTCTGTATTCAGCTGATCAGCACGTACTTGGCATTTCCAACGAATATTTATGCCTCGACCAACAAGACCAGAACAGAATGCCTTGATCCTCTGTCCGTTGCGATGTGAGAAGTTATCATCGACAACCTGGATCTCACTCACCTTGAAATCACGTTGCAACGCGGCAATGTGATCCAAGACAACATCCATCGGGACTTCACGAACCGGACTTCCCCAGAAATTGTGAACAGAGCAGTATGAACAGCGGAAAGCGCACCCCCGGCTGGTATGGATGTATGCCCTCCGCCGATGTGAGAAGTATCGATCCTCGAGCGGAAGAAGGTCAAGCGCTGGAACAGGCAGAGATCTCAGAGGCAATGCATCTCTCTGGCGCCTCCCCTTTGGCAAACCATTCTTACCCCTAGTGAATACCCCCGGAATCTCTCTCGGTTCTCCATCTCCATTGAGCAGGGCTTTCGCCAGTTCTCCAAACGGCAGTTCACCTTCACCAACAATGGCAAAGTCAACATAACTACTCGATAACGCATGCGCCGTTGACAACGTCGCATGGGGACCACCAACAACAATAAACACATCATCCGAGATGCGCTTGAGGTACTCCGCCATGGTATGAACGACGTGAATATTCGGAGAAGACGCGTTGAAGGCGACAACACGCGGTAGACCATATTCTCGCACGACAGCATCCACGGCTCCAGTTGCCGTCAAATTCAGTGCGTATGCGTCGAGCAGATCAACGGGCACCCCAAGCCCCCGGAGGTGTGATCCAACGCAGAGTAACCCGAGCGGCATATTGGCGTCGTAGCCAAACAGCTCATCCATCGGATGTGGAAGCAAAGCTGATGGCGCGTTTACCAGGAGAACACGCGAGGAGCACCGTGGAGAGCGCGCACGATAGGAAAGATGCTTCACAATCGCGAGCGCGGAAGCCACGAAGCCGGGCACGTCTGGCGCCCCCGAGGGGTTCCGCAGCCTAGTGAATATGCTCTGAATTTCCTCGAAGGCAGGAATCTCTACAGCAAGGACGTTACGCGCCTCGCGCTTACTCGTAACAGGTTGACCAGTCAACACGAGGAACGCACGCACCGCATCGAAGACTTCATTGCCGATCGTACGCAGGTGATTCACATCAGTCATCACGCTCGGAAGCAATCCTAATATCCTGTCTTCTTGCTTCGCAATGCGATCACGGCAGTCCTGCCTCAATTCGCGAAGAGAGATCTTCTTAGAACGAAATGGGTTTTCCCCGACCGAATCTCGCAGGCATTCCTTCAGCAAATATTGTTCAAAAAGAGGTTGTTTGCCTAAGTCTTCAGGAGTCCGAATTCGGCAGTCGAGGATCACATTCCAAGAGTGCCTCACCGACGACACGACATTCCAAACAAGGCGGATGTGCGCGTCACTCACCTGGGAAAGAACAATCAGCACGTCCACATCCGCCGTGCCGTACTCCTCATCCGTAGTCGTCGTGCCGAGATAGCGGAGTTGGTCGCCAAATGTGTGACGAAGCCGGAGCCCTAACTCATCGAGGAGTTCATCCAGTTGCTGTCCAGCCATGGTGGCCTCCCGCGGTTACGGCTCCTCTCTCGTCAGCGCCTTGCCTGTCTCCGGCTCCGCCACCAACCCACCCATCTTACCATCCGCCACAGGCCGACCCGAGCAGTCGCCAGTCACGAGTGGGACGGGAACGTGCGAAAGATGCCCTGCCAGATCGTTGAAGCCGACGCCGTAAACTCTCTCAAGTACCTTTACAGCAGCATTGTGCACTTTCTGTTGCCACTCCTGTGGACAGAACACATGACCTCGCCACCGGTGATTCTTGAATAGTTCGTTCCAGTAGTTGATCGGGAAGAAGTCAGAAAGTGTCTTGAACTTGTGATCCTTGCCAGTCGATGTGTTTGCCCCACTGCTGATCGGCAAGCGTACATAGGTCTGGTCAGCTTCACCGTAGCTTGGGTCGCCGGGAATGTCGATCCAGACATCTGCCGGCGTCAGTCTGTCATCACCGACTTCCTTGCATATCAACGCTGCCAATTTGCGTTTCTCTTCCGACATGCTCTCCGTCTTGTTGTTCAACTTCCGGACCCGACGGTACTTCGTCACGTCAGCGACCGTATCCTTCGATATCGTGAGAGCCCTCACTAGCATCCTGCGGTATCTGATCGCATGAATCATCTTGTGAACGGGATCATCTTGTGGCCGCCGGATCGCTTCCGCAAAAAACACGTCATCCGTTATCCACAAGAAGTCCGATGCCTTTTGCAGCCGCACGGTCTTGCCCAGGCCACGAATTTCCTCAGTCTCCGTGTTGTGGATGTGCTCAAAGACCGCCTCAACCATCCGCTCCGCAGCTCGCACCTTCGGATGCTGGTACACCACAGAAAACAGGTTGGTCTTGCTGAAGAGGATCTGCTCAAGAGGGGCTACGCTTGCTTGGTGTAATGTCAGAACCCGCTCGCCCGTCTCCAGTCTCCCTTCCCGACAAGCAGCCCATAACCGGTCCAGATCAAGACCCATCGGCAGCCCGCTGTAGTGAGAATCGCGCAGGATGTAGTCGAGCTTGTCTGCATCGAAAGGACCATAGATGACCTGCCTTTCGAAGACTTTGTCCTCTTCCCCCGGGAGGCTCCGGCCTATCACCCAGTTGGCGATCCGGTCAATGTCAATCTTCAGACCAGCTTCCACATACCTCGCCTCAAGTTCCTTCGCGAATTTGCGGAAAGCCGCGCTTTGTACGATCAGCGAACTGAAAAGCTCATGTCCCTTAGGACGATTTTCTCTGTACTCGTCACCACCCAGTACTGCCCGCATATCTGGGTACGCCTCATAGATGGACTCACTGAGATGACTAAAGCAACAGTGGCCACAATCATGGAGCAACGCCGCAAGCCGTAGATTCCGAGTTGTGTCCACCGAAAAGGGCTCAGCATTACCGTCGTTCGTGGCATCTATCAGCCGTTGGGCGTGGTGTATCACGCCCAATGTGTGTTCAAATCGGGTGTGCGTGCTGCCCGGAAAGATGTAATTGGTCAGCGATGTCTGACTTATCTGTCGCAGACGCTGAAGCAAGGGCAGATTCAAGACCGCCACTTCCCAAGGCCAGAGACGAATGGTCTTCCAAACAGGATCGTGAATGATCTTCGCTGATGGAGGGAGAACGGGGTGGTACGCCGCGTTTCCGACGTACTCTGCGGCGAACTCCTCAATGTCAGCTCTAAGCTGCTCCAAAGCTGACGATGTCATAAGTACGCGAGTTCCGCGTTCAATTCTTCGGCAACGGACTTCATTGCGGCAAGATCGCAGTGAGCCTTCTCTAGCAGCGGCCGGGTATACTCGACGTACTCCGACTCAAGATCGTCGGTAAACGAGTAGTACCGCGCGATACCATTGTACCGCTTTATCATTTCAGCCGCATCGAGATTCGAAAGCGCCTGATCCAACTCGTCGCTCTCATGAAACGTCCCCGAGGCGCGAAAAGAAAACTCCCGGAAAAGGTCCGGGTGCTTCCGGCTGACCACAAGAAATGCCGAGTGCAGCTTCCTCCTGTCAGATGTGATCTTCGCCGTCCCCTTGCGTGAAATCAGCGTCAGCACACCCAGTACGATATCGTCAGGAGCCACCGCATTCATGACCACCCTCCTGGTTTGGAATCAGCCAAATAGCCCTGTGCCCGCACGTCAAGATGGAAAAATATATCCCAGGCCAGATGCATCGACAAGAGTTTTCTTTCGCCATTCCAGCTCTTTTGGGGGCATTGTGTGTCTATCGCTCTCCACTCCGCGACAGTCCACGCGCATCTCCTACAACCGTTGCACCATCCACGATAATTTGATATATGACTCCCACATGGAACCTGATCAAGCCAAGCAAATCATACGCTCTCTCGCCGACGGCCGGGATCCGGCAACCGGCCTGCAGTTCCCGCCGGACAGCCCCTACCAACAGGCCGACACCGTCCGCGCCCTGTTCCTGGCCCTGGAAGCTCTTAAGAGTGGCGGCAGCTCTGCCCGCCGTAGCCTTGGCGAAGGAGGAAGCCGAGCACCCAGAGTCATCGATCCGAACAAGCCAAAGGCCGGAGGGGCCTGGTCGCCCGAGGAAGAACAGCAACTCCGTGACGAATTCGCGGCGCATAAGCCATTTCCAGAGATGGCGGCCGCCCACGGCCGCACCGCCGGCGCCATCACTGCCCGCCTTGTGAAACTCGGCCTGATCGAAGACAACCACGCACACCGCGCGGGGCAAGGCAATCGTCCGAATCGACCGACGGGGCCGATCCGTCCGATCTCGTCGACCCCCACTTCTCCGCTGCCAGGCACTCACGAGGTGCCTCCGGATTGCCCATTCTGAGGTCCTTCGCTCCGTAATCACGCCAACACACACTGCCATACGCGACAGTGAACAAGTGCGCAGTTCCTAGGTAATCCATTCGCCATGCCCACCCTCGGGGGCATGAAAACACATGACGAATCAAACTGGCGTGACGTCCAATTCCAACCGCAACAATGGGCCAATATCCCGCAATCGGCCGGCCTCTGGGGGAAAGCGCCCCCAGATCAGGAGGCCGAATTACGAAACCGCACGGCTGAAGAGCTCGCGTTGCTCCTGCACGCCGTGCTGGTCACGGCACTCACACCACGGCAACGCCAAGTCATGGAACTATACTACCTTGAGGACCGCACGCAGGTGGAAATCGCAACCTCACTCGGAATCTCCCAAGCCACGGTCTCCCAGCACCTCACGGGGAAAAGCCGCGGGCTTACACGGGTGGGCGGTGCATTTCGCAAGATTCGCAAGACCATTCACAAGGCGGCCAAACGACGCAAACAACCGGACGCACGCTACACACAGCTCATCAGAACGCTTGATCAACTACTCGATGGCTCGATCACGCATCGGCGTGCCCGGACATTGCTGGACACGTTGGCAAAGGCAGATTCCCAACGCGCTGCGAGAAGGGTGTAAGAAAAGAGGCATAGATCTCAAAAAGACATGCCAAAAGTGCCTATATTTCTCCCTAAAGGTGTGGGTGTGTAGCGTTCGCTCACAGGGGAGAAACCACAAAATGGACTGGTTCAGCACGCAAAAGCCGTTTATCAAACGCGCGGTTGCCTACTATCGCCATTCGGCGCAGGACCGGCAGGAGAACTCTGTCGAAATCCAGCAGGACCAGGTCCGCAAGTTCGCGGCGGACAACAACATCCAGATTGTTGAGGAATACATCGATCGCGGCAAGACTGGCCTCATTACCGAGGGGCGCGAAGCATTCCAGCGCATGCTGCACGACGTAGAAACAGGCAAACAACAGTTCGATTACGTGCTGGTGCTCGACGTCAGCCGCTGGGGGCGGTACCAGAAGCGCGACATTGCCGCCTACTACTCGGCACTGTGCGAGATGCATGGCGCAAAGGTCATCTACGCGACGATTGGGTTCGCCTCCGAAAATGACCTGATCCACGGCCTCAGGATCGACATCGAACGCTACCAGGCCGCGAACTACAGCCGCGAACTTAGCACAAAGGTGTTCAAGGGCTGTGCCAAGATCGCGAGCCAGGGCTTCCGCGCCGGCGGTATGCCACCCTACGCATTCCACCGCATACTCCTCGACGAGCAACGCAATCCCGTCCAGGTCCTCGATCCCGGTCAACGCAAGAGCATTCAGAACCAACGCGTTACGCTCGAACCCGGTCGTCCGGAAGAAATTGCTGTCATCAAGCACATCTTTCGCGCTTTTGTGAAACAGAAGAAGAACCCGAAACAGATCGCCGGCATCCTGAACGCAGAAGAAATTCTATCACCCGGCGAGAGACGGTGGAGCGCCCAGTCCGTGAGGGCAATCCTGGAAAACGAACTTTACGCAGGGACGATGGTCTACAACAAGACGACCCAGCGTCTGAAGTCACCAAGTCGCAGTAATCCCAAGGGCGAATGGATCCGGGCCGAGAACGCCTTCCCGGCCATCATAGACCGTACCATCTTCGACTCAGCGCAGAATGCAATCCGGCAGGCCGAGGAAGCACGGGCCCTCCGATACTCCGACAAGGATATGCTGGAGCGTCTTCGTGCCCTGTACACACGCTACGGCACAGTCCGCGGCAGCCTCATAGCCGGGGAAAAGGAAATGGTTTCTTCAGCGACATACTCCAAGCATTTCGGCAACATTGTCGCCGCCTACCAACAACTATTCGCGGATGTCATCGCAGACCGGCGTTCCGAGGTAATGCAGACCCTGAAGCTTTCCGTTCCAGAAATCACCGAGTGTGAAGACTTCCTGGTCCTTCCTAATTACGTCAGCATCCGCATCATGCCGGTGGTGCCGTTTCCCCACGGCTATGAAGCAGCGTGGTCATTCACGCCCGACGCGCGCACCCAGATCGACATCACCCTTGGCGTACCGCTCAGCAACGGCGGCACATTCGCTGTCCTCGGTTATCTCTTCTTTCCTCGCATCATGCTTGGCGGCCGGGAAATCCGTATCGTCAGCACCGTGCCGGAAAGGCTCGATCTTCACGCATACACGATACCTGAAGCTATGAAAACCCTGATGGGGTGGAAGGAAAGACAATGAGCGCATCCATAGTGCCGATGACAGAACGCCAGTATCGCATGATCCCAGTGGACAAGATCACCGTGCTGAACTCCCGAAATCGAGATAAGGAGCAGTTCGCTGAGAACGTGCGCAGCATCGATGAAATAGGTCTCCTCAAGCCGATAGTCGTGAACGGTCGGAATGTCGAAAAGACAGGCACTTACGAACTCGTTTGCGGTGAGGGACGTCTTCTCGCGCACAAACGGCTGCAGAAAGCAGAGATCCCTGCCGAGGTCATCGACTGTGACCGCAAAACAGCGCTGCTCTACTCCCTGGTCGAGAACATCGCCCGTGTTCCTCCCGGCACCATGTGGTTCGCGAGAGAAATGAAGCGGATGCATGATGCCGGTTTCATATTCACAAAGATCGCATCAATCGTTGGAAAGCCTCCAACCTATGTAAGCGATTACATCACCCTGGTCTCGCAGGGAGAAGACCGTCTCATCGAAGGAGTTGAAAACGGCCTCTTCTCCATGTCGTTTGCTGTCCAAGTCGCGCAGTCGGACGACACCACGATCCAGAACGTCCTCATGGATGCCTTCGACGGCGGCCTCGTCAATTGCAATACCGTTACACGAGTCAGAAAACTCCTGGAACTCCGCATCAATCGTGGCAAGACACCTCAGAAGCGCAACCGAACGGAAACTGAGGCATATAACCTCAAGGATCTGACCAGGGAAATAACGAAGGCAACCAAAGAGAAGGAAGACTTTGTCCGTGAAACCACCCGCAAGGAGAACCGACTCCTCACGCTCCTCATGGGCACGTCGACCCTGATGGCTGATGCCCAGTTTCACGTGCTTCTCACGAGCTTCGAACTCAGTACGCCGCCGCCACTCAGCGGTGAGTACGGCGTCGAACTCCAGAAACGCGCCCGTCAAACGTCTGACAAAACACAACAGGAGGCAAAGTGATGAACAGTTCTCTTAATGTGAATGGTATAGATGTGCCCTTGGCTTCGCTGACCCCGCTCCGAGAAAGAGAAGCAATCAACATCAAGACTCACAAAGGTTTCTTTCGAATCCGTTCCAGCATCAAGGCGATCGGACTCATTGAACCCCTGTGCGTCTACCCGGAAGGCGGAGCCTACGTCATTCTCGACGGGTACCTTCGATTCCGCGCATGCGAGGAACTGAAAATTGAAACCGTCCCGTGCATCGTCTTCAAGGACAAGGAAGCGTACACGTTCAACCGCATGGTCAACCGTCTCTCCGGCTACCAGGAAATGCGCATGCTGCGCAAGTCATTGGAGACACTGGACGAGAAGACCATTGCAGATGTCTTCGGCATGAGATCGATCCGGCATCGTTTGGCCCCGACCTTGGTGGACCAACTGCACCCGAAAGCCGCCGAAGCGTTCGAAGCTGAACTCCTGGGCAAGGTTTCCGCACTTGAACTGTCCTGCGCCAAACCCGAGCGACAGGCTGAGATGCTTCGGGAGATGAAGCGTGTCCATGACTACACGCCGGCGTTCATCCGCGCTCTGCTTCTGAAGACGCCGCCCGAAATGCGCAATCCCCGCCGCACTCCGAAGAAGCCTTGGTCAGAGGACAAGACCAAACGCAAAGCCCTGGTCAGTCGCTTGGAGGAGGCGGAAAAGCAGCACGACTTCTACACAAAGCTCTACCGCAAATACACGGCCGACCTCCTCAAGATGACCCTGTATGTCCGCAAGATCATCACGACGCCAGCGCTCAGCGCCTACTTGAAAGAAAACCACGCAAAAATACTACAGACACTAAGCGAGATTGTCCTGGAACAACCGGCAACACAACCAACAGAGTGACAAACGCCGTCCATTGCGCTTCGTGCTGCCGGGCGTTTATGCGCCCCGCAGCACTGTCACCAGTCACATCCCTTCCACCAGAGCCACGATCCGCTCAATGTCTGATTTCCAAGCCTGCCCTGAACCTGTCGAAGAGGTCGCAGGGTCCTGTCCTGAGTTTGTCGGAGGGTCCCGCATCAAGAGCCCCTTACAGATCTCAAGAACCTCATCCTTCACCGTCTTCTTCTCGACTTTGTCTGACGGTTCGCCGTTCGTCAGCAGACGAGGCATGGCCGCTTCAAGGGCTTGCCGGACCTGACTTTGATCGGGATGGAAGTAGTTCTCGGTGACAACCTCGGTCGTTCGGTGGCCGCTGATGAGCTTTACGGTTTCAATTGGTACGCCACGAGAAAGAGCCTCGGTTATCCAAGTGGTCCGCAGGCTGTGGAAGTCCTTAACCGAAGCATCGCGAAGCCCGTGTAGGCGCTTGATTCGCAAGTTGTCTTTCCCAAGTGCATTCTTAAAGGCTCTACGAATTCGCCAGGTCACTCCCTGTTGGTTCTCCTGATGCATCGCAGCCTGGAGCGGCCAGACGTACTCGCTCTTTCCAAAACTGTCCTTCTTTGCCCGGATCAATTCTTCTATCAGGCGCTCGTAAAGTGGAATGCGGACAATGGCGCCGGTTTTGCTGGTCTTCACGGTTATGGATGGGTTCGGGCCGTCCATGTTAACAGCGTCCCATCGCAACGTACAGCAATCACCCAGGCGCATAGCCGTGCCGAGCCCGCAAACAAAGAGGGGCCGCACAAAGCCATCGGTTTCCACTTCCTTCAGCAGTTTTGTGACCTCCTCTGAGGTAAAAGGCCGGCGATGAACATTCGACTCAGTCCGGGACTTAATCCCGTCGAAAGGATTACCCGGCATAGCGTATTCAATCTGAAGAAAGTGGAATGTCGCCCTGAGGCGTTTAAGGGTGTCATTCCATGACTTCTCCGACACGTCCTTTTCGCCCCGCTTGGCATCGGAATCGAGAAATGCATGCGCAATCTGTCGTGATACCTGTGATGCTTCAATGACCTTCGGATATTCCTTCTGAACAAAGGAAATGAATCTGCCAAGCGTTGCGTGGACATCTACTACATATCTCGGATGGAGGACCTGTCGCTTCTTTGGTATCTTATCCCAGGCCTCGATGAGCTTTGAAATGGGGTAGGATGATATTCTGGTTCCATACCTGATTGCGTGGAGATCTTGAACCAGAGATTCCGATGAATTCTGTCGCCTTGCTTTTTCGACATGATTATTTAGCGCGTCCTTGGCCTCCTGCCTGGAGACTTCGAAGGCGGTATCACCAGTCTTTTTTATCGAGTCTGGTGGTGTGCCCTTGACTTTTACTCCCAACCTGATAACGTGCCGACGATCATTGACTATGAAAGACCCATACCACCATTTAGATTTGAGACCGCGGTCGGGCTTCGGTTTTCTGCGAAGTTCTACAGGCATTGTGACCTCCATTCCTAGTTTAAGCTACGAAATGGAACAATATGGCATTGTTGGGGCGTTGGCAAACCAAAAAGTCAAACTTTCCACACAACTCGGCCTCGAAAAAGTGCAAATTTGCTAGAAGCGGGAGTAATTCAGTGGCAGAATGTCAGCTTCCCAAGCTGAACGTCGCCGGTTCGATCCCGGTCTCCCGCTCCATCTTTGCAATGCTGCGAGATGCAGTTTGCCCGGCGCGATCTCGTTTAGTGCCTCGTCGTGGTGCTGAAATCGATTGCTTTGAACAGTCAACCTGCATATTCTCCGGCATCATGATTGCTCACAAAGGTGCCAACGGTAACGTGCTCCGAATCCTCCTGTGCAAACACCACAAGACGCGAAAGTTCTGATCATCTCTATGTCCAACCGTCTCTCGCCTATCCACAAGACTCCCGTAGAAATCCTCACCGACCTCGTTGAAGGACACAACGAAGCCCTGCTCGGCGGCGCGGAGAAGGGCAAGAAGTACCTCCTGACGCTCTGCGAACGTGGCAACTCGATTCCCAATGCCGTGAAATTCTTCCTCCATGACCTGCTCGCCGGGGATGCCCACCGCACCAACGACCTCGATACTTGCCGCAACGCTGTAGCCAAGGCGTCCTTCTACCTGCCGGCGGCACAGGCAGAGATGCTTCAGCGCTTTCGCGAGTACAGGCCGTCGATCCGTTTCTTCGAACTGGGGATCTCGCTGGCTATTGACGACGGAGAGCTAGACAAAGCGCTGGCCCTGTGTGACGAAGCCATCGCCCTCGGTCTTAACAAAGTGTACGCCACCAAGAGGGCAGCGATTGAACGGATGATGTAGCCGGGACGGAACTCGGAACGCGGACCGAAGACAACAATGGTGAATTTGCAATGATGAACATACCTGCGTCACGCATTCAGCATATGCAATGACCATGCAGATCAGCGAAATCAGCTGACAGATGCACGGGATGAGAGACAGGTGCGTAACTCAGGACTTCTTGAGGACTTTCTTGAACTCGGCGGTGAGCAGCGGAAGAATCTGCATGGCGTCGCCGACAATGCCGTATGTCGCTGTCTTCAGAATCGGCGCATCCGGATCCTTGTTGATTGCAACTATGATGTCGGAAGAGGACATTCCCGCCAGATGCTGGATCTGGCCGCTGATACCGCAGGCAATGTAGATCTTTGGGCAAACAGTCTTGCCTGTCTGGCCGACCTGGTGGGAATACCCTATCCAGCCGGCATCGACAGCAGCCCGCGAGGCACCGACCGCGGCGCCAAGCACCCCGGCCAACTCGTTGAGGAGGGCAAAATTCTCTGGTTTCAACATACCGCGTCCACCGGAAACAATAATGTCAGCCTCAGCAATGTTCACTGTCGTGGAAGTCTCAGGCTCAAACCGGACCCGCTGGGTACGTGCCTTGAGTACACCCTCGGCGATCTGCTCCATGAAAACCCGGCCCTTCCGGGCGGGGTCAGCAGCCAATTCCTTCATCACTTTGTGGCGTACGGTCGACATCTGTGGCCGGTTGGCCGGAGCAACGATCGTGGCCATGATATTACCACCGAACGCCGGACGGGTCTGCAGCAGGTTCTTCGTCTGGGGATCAATCTCCAGACCTGTACAGTCCGCAGTCAATCCCGCATGAACCTTGACGGCAACTCGGGCAACCAGGCTCCGACCGATGGTTGTAGCCCCGCTGAGCAAAACGTTGGGCTTGTATTTGGTGACAAGCTCAACAAGCGCCGCGGCATAAACCTCATCCTGAAAGAACTCCAGTTCCGGACGATCCACTACATAGACCTTGTCCGCTCCACGCGCGATCAGATCCTGAGCCTTCTCCTTTACGCCTTTGCCCAGCAGAACCGCACAAAGCGCCATGCCGAGGTCATCGGCCAGCTTACGGCCCTTTCCAAGCAGCTCATATGTCACTGAATGAATCTTGCCTTCGTACTGCTCGGCAAAAACCCAAACGTCCCGGAAAAGCTTAAGATCAACATCCCCTGCCGTCTTTTCCACCATGGTTATGGCTTCGAACTTACACGACTGCACGCAAGCCCCGCAGAGGGTGCATTTCGTCAGGTCGATCACTGCCAGCTTGTCTTTCAGGGTAATTGCATCGAACGGGCAGGCCTTCAAGCACCTGCCGCAACCGGTACACTTCTCGCTGCTTACTGCTATTGGATCGTTTGCCATTTGCCCTACCCCGAAATTGCTATTACCGCGTCCCTGATCTTTTCCGCGAGCTTGCGCGCCACCTCTTCCGGCTCGCCCGTCAGCATCTCACCACCGCCGCGCGGAGCAGGTGTGAAGATCTTGACAACCTTGGTCGGAGATCCGTTGAGTCCGAGATTGATCGGATCGCAATCAAAGTCCTTGGCACCCCATAGGATGATCTGAGCCTTCTTGGCGGCCATCTTCCCGCGGAGAGACGGCAGGCGCGGCTCGTTCAACTCCTTGACCACAGTCAGCATGCAGGGGAACGGACACCGGATGATTTCAGAACCCTCATCAAGCATTCGCTCTGCAACGACATGATCGGCGGCTATTTCGTCGATCTTCCGCACATATGTGACCTGGGGAAGATCGAGATGCGTGGCGATGCCGGGGCCTACTTGCGCTGTATCACCATCAGATGCCTGCTTACCGCAGATGATGAGGTCAACAGCGCCAAGCTTCCGGATCGCAGCGGCAATAGTGTAACTGGTGGCCCATGTATCGCTGCCCGCAAAGGCCCGGTCGGTCAGCAGAATCCCCTCGTCAGCACCCATGGCTATTGCCTCGCGGAGGACGGCATCGGCCTGCGGGGGCCCCATCGATATAGCGGTCACCTTCCCGCCCAGTTTATCCTTGATGCGGAGGGCTTCCTCGATCGCATACATGTCGAACGGATTGACAATGGAGGCGACACCGGCGCGAATCAGGGTGTTCGTCTCAGGATCGATCCTTACACTGGTCGTATCTGGAACTTGTTTTACACAAACAACAATATGCACCGGCCAATCCTCCAGTCCGAACAACACAAAGAAGGCCGAATTATATGCTACAGCCAACGATGAGCAAGATGAAATATCAACTAAAATTGGGATGGTGAACTCCGGAACTTTCTCTGCGTTATAGAAGTGAAGACCGTATTCGATTTGACGGTGACGAAGCTGAGATTGACTTCTCTGCGCAGAAGATGATACCAACCCGCACGGATTATGATTGATTTCAAAGATGTCAGCAAAGGTTATGGCGCGCAGACGGTACTGCAGAACGCCTGTTTCAGGATTAACGAGGGCGAGCGTGTCGGTGTTGTCGGCCCGAACGGGGCCGGCAAGACCACAGTTTTTTCGCTGATCGTCGGAGAGCTCACTCCCGATTCCGGACGTGTCGATGTTCGGAAAGACGCCAGGCTCGGCTACCTGCGGCAGGAACTGAATCCGCAGAACGTGACCATGTCGCTCCTGGAATACGTCGAAAGCGGACGGGCTGATCTCGCATCGGCCCACGCCGAGATGGATACACTCGTCAACGGTTTTCACGAGGAAGACGGCGGCAAACGCGATTACGCACTCGCTCGCCTCGGCGAACTTCAGACCCATGTCGAGTCGACAGGCGGCTATGAGCTGAGCACCAGGGCCAGGCAGACCTTGTTCGGGCTCGGGTTCACCGAGGAGGATCTGTCACGCCGCTTCGGCCAGTTCAGCGGCGGATGGCAGATGCGCGCCGAACTCGCACGCCTGCTCGTGGCCGACCCCGGTCTTCTGCTGCTTGACGAGCCTTCAAACTATCTTGATATACCGGCAATCGAGTGGCTGCAGACCTACCTGAAGACTTTCGGCGGCACACTGGCAATGATATCCCACGACCGCTACCTTCTGAACTCACTCACAACCATGACGCTTGAAATAGCCAATGCCGAGGCGACTCGTTACGCAGGGAACTACGACCGCTACGTGAACGAACGGAAGACGCGGTATGAGCAGCGAGTGGCCGCCCACAAGAATCACGAACGAAAGCGGGCTCAGGTGGAACGGTTCATAGAAAGGTTCCGGGCAAAGAACACAAAGGCATCGCAGGTCCAGAGCAAGATCAAGATGCTGGAGCGCATGGACGAGATAGTAATCCCGAGTGCAATAGTAAGTAAGGGCCGGATAAGGCTTAAAGCTCCGGATCGTTCAGGCCAGGAGGTAGTGCGCCTCGACAATGCCGGTTTGACTTATGACGGGAAACGGTGGGTCCTCCGGAATATAAATCTCCGGATAGAGCGCGGCGAGAAGGTCGCCCTGGTGGGCCGTAACGGATTCGGCAAGACATCACTCCTGCGAATAATAGCCGGCCAGCTGGACGCAACAGAAGGGCGGCGCGCATTGGGGCATAAGGTCACCGTCGGGTACCAATCCCAGGAGTTTGCGGAGACCATGGACGAGGAATACACCGTACTGGAGACGGTGCGAAACGCCGGCGGCGAGATTTCGGAACATGATGCAAGATCACTTCTTGGCGGTTTCGGTTTTTCCGGCAATGCAGTCGAAAAGAAAGTGGCCATACTCAGCGGCGGCGAGAAAGTGCGGCTGGCATTCGCCCGCCTCCTGATCAATCCGCCCAACTTCCTCGTGCTTGACGAACCCACAACACATCTCGATGTTGCCGCCCGCGAATCCCTTGAGGACGCCCTTTGCGCTTTCGAGGGAACGATCTGCCTTGCAACGCACGACATAGCATTCTTGCGGCGCGTCGCTACAATTACAGTGGAAATGCGACCGCCGTGCATCGAGCGGTATTGCGGCGGCTACGACTACTACTGCGAGAAGACCGCACCGGTACCGGCTGTGACACAGAAAGATGCTGTCACAAAACAAAGCACTGGAACCACTGATCGGAAGGCCGAGCGGCGCGAACGGGCCATGCAGGTGCAGGACTTCTCCAGACGAAGGCGCCTGCTTGAGAAACAAGCCAACGAGGCAGAGAAGACCGCGGACAGGCTGACCGCGGAACAAGCCATTCTGATTACGACGCTGCGCGAGGGCGGCAAGGATATTGATTACGCTACCACGAGCAAGCGGCTGAAGGAAATCCAGAAGGAAATGGACGACGCGACCCGCACCTGGGACCATGCAACCAACGCGCTTGAACTGCTTCACGCCGAACGTTGAAAGCGTGCTCTCCTCGCCCATCCACACCCCAAGGGCTATTGACAACATACCGGGATGTCGTATCCTGCGACTCGTCTGTCATATTCTTTGACGGTTCCTTACCGTTGACAGGCCGGCATAGCGACAGAAACAAACACAATCAAACAGGAGACCTGACATGACAAGCAGCTCCAGAGGAATGGGCATTACGGTTGCATCTGTGTTTGCAGCGGTTCTTTCCGGCATTGCTATGGCAGGACCAGAGATGAAGATAAGCGACGATAGCTTTATCAAGCTCTCCTTCCTCGGCCAGGTAAACTACCAGTACAATGAGGATAATGTAGACAAGGCGGATTTCTTCCTGCGCCGTGGCCGCATCATTATTGACGGCCAGATCATGGATGGCGTCAAGTTCTTTGCCGATACCGATAATCCAAATGACGGCAAGAACACCGATCCGGCGACCTCCACATACATCCAGGACGCTTTCATGGAGGTACGAATCAGCGGAACCCATTCACTGCAGGCTGGCTTGATCCTTCTCCCTTTCTCCTTTGAGACCCGCGCATCAGCCACAAGCCTCCTCGGTATTGATTACAACAGCGAGTGCATCAAGCTGGTAAACACCCACGTCTGGCGCGACTATGGCTTGGAATTGAACGGCAGTTTCCTCGACACGGTGGGATACCGCATCGGTGTATTCGACGGTTTTGATAAGTACTCGACGTCGGCCATGGAAAAGAATCCTTCGGCCCCCCTTCGAGTGACCGGACACGTTGCGGTCAACCTGCTGGGTAGTGTCGACAACGGGTGGTTCTTCACCCAGAACGGGCTTGGGAAGAAGACCTTTGTCGCCATTGGAGCCGGTTACGACCGGCAGAACAACGCGACCAGCGCAGTCAGCACCAACCCGGCAATTGCCGGCACTTTGAAAGATGCTGAGGCATGGGTCATCGACTACCAGTCCGCTTTCGCTTTCGGCGACAAGACCAACCCATGTTGCAGCCTTCTGGTCAACGCCGCCTACTACAAATGGGATAATGCCTCTTTCAAGGGAAACACTTACTTCGTCGAAGGCGGGCTCATGATCAGGAAGTTCATGCCAACATTCAAGTGCAGCGTACAGGATGCCGATGAGAAGAGTTCTGTAACCGACTACACAATAGGGCTTAATTACTTCCTGAAGGGGCAGAATGCCCGAGGCGGCATCGAGTATCGCTGGGGCGACAGCGCCTCCCAGACCCTTATCGGCCTGCAGGTGCTCCTGTAGTCAGAGCCTGTTCGAAAAGGTATATGGATCACGAAAACACAAATATCCAATAATCAGCCAGGCTTCGCAGGATGCGACGCCCTGGCGCGCAAGGAATATCCAACCGAACATCGGAACCAGGGCTCAACATGAGCGGGAACGTCTGGCATTTCGCGATGGTTGTCGGTTAGTCTCACATTATGCCGCGATCATGAAGATAGAACATCACACTAATCGTTCGGATACACATGAACAGCATTTCCAGACGGCGATTTCTTAAACTGGCCGGTGTCACAGGGATTACCGGTTTGGTCTCAAGCTATCCCCTGCTTATTGAGCGATACATCGTACTGACGAACACTTACCGGATCCCTGTTCGAAATCTGCCCGCTGAATTCTCAGGTTTCAAGCTCGTCCACCTTACCGACTTCCACTACGGTCTCCTGGAGCCACTCAGCATCATCAGGAGCGTCATCGCGCGTGCCAACCGGATCGAGCACGACCTTACAGTCTGCACTGGCGACTACGTCCACAAGAATAAGACCACAGACCAGATCGACACAGTCTGGCCTATCCTCGCGGATTTGAATGCCCCGCATGGCGTGTTCTCGGTTCTCGGCAACCACGACCACTGGGCGGACACAGCACGCTCGCGGGAGCGGCTATCGCGATCCGGACAGGATCTCCAGCACAAGGTCACTTCAATACAGCGAAACGGAAAGCGGCTGTGGTTTGCAGGCGCAGGCGATTTATGGGAGGACCACAGGAGCCTCGACGAATTGTTGAAACCGGTTCCGGAATCAGATTGCAGGATAGTGCTGGCGCATAATCCGGACACGGCCGATACTGAGTATTATAGCCGGATCGACCTAGTGCTGTCAGGCCATACACATGGCGGGCAAGTCGATATACCGTTCGTTGGCACTCCCGTCCTGCCCGTCCGCAACAAGAACTACTCGAGTGGACTCAAGACATCACAACGTGGAACTTCTGTGTTCATATCACGCGGAATAGGATGGGCTGTGTATCCTGTCAGGCTGAACTGCTATCCAGAGATCGCGGTACTGGAACTGGTCCCGGCGTGACAACCACCATGGCATCCTGTAGATTCCACACTTTATCAGCCACTTCATAGAAGATACTGGGGAGCTGATTGACTCAAGTGTGGTTGCCGTCATCTCTCGCTCCCCGAAGGGGAGTTGCATAATAGCCCACCGAAAATCGGTGGGTAGTGGACGCAGGTCCAAAACATCCCCAGGGATTCTCCCTGGGCTGACATGCAGCTCCCCTTCGGGGAGCGCGAAGATCCGCACTTGCGTCAATCAGCTACCCAGTTAAACGATTCTGAAAGGAGACAGATGAGCGCAGTCGCAAGAGCGGTAATCATGCTTATCATTTCGAACACCTTCATGACTTTCGCGTGGTATGCACATCTGCGGAATCTCGGGCACAGGCATTGGATCATAGCGGCGCTGGCAAGCTGGGCCATTGCGCTGCTGGAGTATCTGTTCCAGGTGCCTGGAAACCGCATAGGCTACACAGTCCTGTCTCTATCCCAGCTCAAAATCATCCAGGAAGTGATTACCCTCCTGGTATTTGTCCCCTTTGCCATACTCTACATGAGACAGGCGTGGTCGTGGAACTACCTTTGGGCGGCTTTTTGCATCATGGGCGCGGTCTACTTCATATTCAGAGATCCGGCAAAACCAGAAGACAGCTCCGTACGCGAGACGCAACCGGAACAGGTTGCACAGGTAAAACTATCCTGCAGTCAAGACCGGCTCGAATAGGCTCTATTTCAAAATCTTGATCTTGATATTCCGGAAGGACACCTGATTCCCGTGATCCTGCAGGAGGATATGGCCGGAAGCCGCTTCCCCGAAGTTCACCCAGCTCTTGTACTTGCTTTCCGCAACCAGTTTACGGAAGTCCGCCGAACCCCGCTCGTATTCAAGCATCTTGCGTCCATTCATCCAGTGTTCGACATGTGTTCCACTGCAGATGATTACTGCATGATTCCACTCGCCGATTGGAGCTGGCTTCTTGTCCTTGTCAGCCGCTATCAGATCGTATAATGAGCCGATTGTCCTGTTCCCGTCGCGTCCCAGCTTCGCATCAGGGTGCCTCTCATCGTCGAGTATCTGATACTCCAGACTGGCCCCCTTGTTGGCATCAGGATTTATGAAGTACTTTATGCCGCTGTTTGCGCCCGGGGTAATCTTGAAATCCGCTTTCAGCACAAAGTCCGAGTACTTCTCGCAGGTAATGATGTCCCCTCCCCTGACAGTTTCTTTGCCTCCGGCGGCAAGCACGGTCAATTCACCAGCCTTGATCTGCCAGCCGTGCTTCGGGAAATCATTCGCTGTCGCGCTGCGCCAGCCTTCGGTCGTCTTGCCGTCCCAGAGCATTTTCCAGCCTTCCCCGGCTTCACTCTTGCTCAGGGTATTCGGCTTGGCTATCTCGTTCGTACTCACCCACCCGGCAACGTCCTTGTTCACGAGTTCAATCCGCTGATCCGCGGCAAAAGCGATAGACGCGGCAACAGAAATCACAGCCATCGCCGATCCCAACAAATCGATCGACATGCGTCGAGAGGCAGCGCAAGACCTGAGAGTTAGAGAAACCATTCCCGCGGCCGCGCCGCCGGAAGCTGCGCCACGACAAGAATCCGAACAATGCATCTTCATGAATACTCCTTGAGTTACGACAGTATCTCTAATCAGAGACACGAGAATAGGCCGCCTTTTTCAGGCAATCAAGAACGATTTTTTTGCAAGTTGATTCCGCGTCCCGGATCTTCAACTTCTTCTGCACGAGCGCAAATTGCGGCAGACAGTCAAAATGACTGTCGCGCTAGTACACGAACAGTTACGTCGCGCTAATTCATCTGGGACATATGCGCACAAACAAGCTCGTGTGAGGCCGCCCGAAACAATGAACGCGCCGGCTGCATGCCGACGCGTTCAATCGTCCCTATCAGGGAATTCACTGGCGATTCGGTCCTATTGTTTCGTAGCTTGGAATGATCCGCTGATAACCATGCCGGACGGCCCGGAGCCCGAAATCGTCCCGGAAATCAAGTTGCCGGTGATCGTTCCGCTGTACGTATAGGAAAGCGAGCCATAGCCACCCATATCCACCGCCGCGGTGAGCGTAAAGCTGTTTCCCGTCTGCGTATGAGATATCATTGTATGCGCGCTTATTCCACCTACGCTGGTGGTTATATCCGCACCCGGCAGCATAACTTGCCCGTTATCATCAACCTGCAGCATGAACGGGAAGGTTCCGGCCGTTACCGACGTGCCACTTATAGTGATCGTGAGGGTTTCAGTACCACTGTAAAGGCCCGGAGTGAAATCCCCGTCAGTGTCTATCCTGACTATTACCACTGTGCCGCTTCCACCGTTCGAATCAGTGACCGTGCCGGTCATCGTATCGCCGTCTATTTTAACGACTACCGTGACCGTGTAGTTGTTTGCATAATGAAGATCGATGTTGGCATTCGATCCCTGCCTGGTTCCCGTAACCGTTGCGCCGCGGGTTGTTGTGCCGCTTATGGTTTCGCCGGATTCCGCCAGCGTCATCGTTTCCTGCGCTCCACTGGGGTCAACAAATCCCCAGGTGCCGGTCGCAGAAGGTGTCGCATCATCGCCACCACCACCGCCGCAACCAACCATGAAAATGCTCATTGCAGCCAACCCGACAACACCTCCTAATACCGACAAGCACCTTCTCATATCGCCACCTCCTTATGCTGGTTACATCGCCGCACAACCACGAATCATGGTCTTCATTCTAGGATGCTTCTCCCAATTCAACAAGCGAAATAAAGTTCCTGCTTCAAAATCAGTGACAAAGCGCAATACCGAAGCTTCGCCACCCGCTGCGCCTGAGACACGGATGAGAATAAGAAAAGCGGAGTGTTTGGATCAGGCCTTCTTAATCATAATATCAAGCTGGGCAAACGGATTGGAGATCGGGGATGATCCGTGCCCGCCAACAGGCATTGAATCGGTTCCCGAGGCCCGCATACTGGCGACGGCGTGCTCGTCATCATGGCAGTAAAGACACAGCAATTCCCAATTGCTGCCGTCCGGAGGATTGTTGTCGTGGTTGTGATCCTTGTGGTGCACCGTAAGTTCAGGAAGGCGTTTCCCGGACAAGGCACGACCGCACCGCGCACACACATGCGGGAAAAGAGTGAGCGCCCTGCCGCGATAACTCTTCTGTCGCCGCTCCAAGTCGCGGTGCAACTCCGAGAGCATTCGCTCTTTTTCCGCGGCGTTGAGTTGCTTTGGCCTGAAGCTCATGTCTCCAACCCTGTCATTCTATTCTTGCACTCTGGCGGCTGAAGACAAAAGAGCCGCTATGACCTTCGCCATCGTAGTTTGCCACGCTGGACAGCGTAAAGCTGTTCGCGGTAGTGCTGTAAGGGCCAGTCCAATTTAACCAGCCTGCCGCGACATGCAGCTGCCCCCCGTTTACACTCCATCCACCGCCGCTGGATTCGCTGCTGCCCTGCCATACTTCAGTGGCACTCAGCGAACCGTCGCCGTTGATCTGCAACCGCACATCCCATTCTATTGTTGACGGAGCAAAGAACGGACCGCCATTGACCGACATGGATGTCATCTTCCAGTCGCCGACAAGCATCGGATCGCCGCCAGCGCCGGCACTCCCGCCACCACCACCGCCGCAACCGACAATACATGCGAGAGCAAAGGCCATGACGCATAAACACAGACATTTCAGCAACCGTTTCATATCGTGATCCTTTCTTGTAGGCCAGAACTGTCACGTCCTGATTTCTGTTTAGCACTCTTCTTATTGGCCGTCTCTTTGTCTTTGTCGTCTAAGATTCGATTTCGTTTTGAGTAGCACCCGTGCCGGGTGCTGTCTGACAATTGATCGCCAACCACAAAAAGAATACGACTCATGGAGAATAGGTTCAAGGTCGAAAAAGTATCCAACGTAAAAGCCAGCGTCTTCGCAACCGTGAATAGCTTATACTCGATCTCCAATCGGCGAGAATCAGCGCAATCCGGATATCTTCTTCCCTCAGTCCTCAATCAGCGGCACCATAAAACAAATAACTCGCAATTTTCGTCAAAAAGATTGAAGAAACACCAGGTAGCAAACGTATCTATTGGTGGATGCAGCAATCGAGGGTCGAAATGGAGAGTAACTGCACAGATTCCGCGGTGCCGGAACAGGAGGACCGTTCCACCCGCATGGAGGCCGTTATGGCGCAGTATGAAACAGCGCTTTTGAGATATGCTACCCGAATTGTGCGCGATGCCCACCTCGCCCAGGATGTCGTCCAGAACGCATTCATTAAGCTTTATGCCAACTGGAAGGACAATACCCGACCGGACGAGCGGCTCAAGACCTGGCTCTACCGCGTAACACACAACGAGGCCATAGACCTCATTCGCCGGGAATCACGGTTGCAGATCCTTCACAAGGCTCATTCGGAAGAACAGGACGCATGCACTGACGGTGTCAACTGCCCACGCACCGAGACTGAACGATTTGCGCTTGTGATGGATCATGTCGGCAAGCTTGATCCGACGGAACGACAGGTACTTCTGTTGCGTCTGGAGGAAGGCCTTTCATACGGCGAGATAGCCGCGGTGACAGGTCGTAGCGTGGGGAACATCGGCTGCATTCTGCATAATGCGGTGAAGACTCTATCTAAACACCTGAGAACAGAGGTCAGAGATCAGAAGTCAGAGGTCAGCCTGCCCTGCGAAGCTCGAAAAGCGAAGCAGGGTGGTCAGCCTGCCCTGCGAAGCTCAAAGAGCGAAGCAGGGTTGTCCGTTGTCAGTTGCCAGTCGGGAGAGGCTGGGGCTGGGAGGAATGGTGGAGGGTGGAAGGCAGAAGACAGAAGACAGAGGTCAGAGGTCAAAGCAGAAGGCTCTGGAGCTTCGACTAATAAGACAGGATTCCCGGCGAGAGGTGGAGAACAATGAACTGCCAACACATACACGAATTGCTGACAAGCTACATACTGGGCGACCTGAACAAGGCCGACACTCAGTCAGTTGAAACACACCTTGCAGAATGCAGTGACTGCCGGGCGACCAAGCAGGAACTTGAGACGACCCTCGAACTCCTGCAAGGCGCCCTGGCGGCCACGCACAAGGCGCCGGCCACGCTCACTCCGGAGCACAAGAAGCGCGTACTAGCCTCAAAACGGCATCCGGCAATCCAATGGATTGTGACTCCGAACAAGAAGTTGTCAAGGATAGCGGCAATACTGGTGGTGGGTTTTGTTGGGATGGCAATCATAAGACATTACACTTTGAGATCGATGTATCGCGAGCTGGGATCCCAGACATCCACCCCATGCGGCAGATCACTACCAATGCCATCCACTTGGCAGTACCTGAGGAACAAAGCACTCAGTCCTCTCAAAATGTCCGAGTTGGTCTCCGGAGTCGACGAACATCCCGCTTCGTCTGTGGTGATGATGGAGATGTCGGCAAGACCATCTGCATCCCCTTCCGCCGGCGAACTTGTGATTATGGACACGAAAACCGAGGTCCTCAACAAAACCGGTATAGCGAATGATGATGTGAGTTCCGTGGAAACAGGGGGAAGACCCGGCTCCGACAAGAGCAAAGACCTCGGCATCGGTGGTGGCAGTGCCTCCGGATTCGAGATATCAAAGGCAAAGAGCCCGCTTGTGATGAATGGCCTGTATTCAAGTCGCTCAGCCTCAGCCAGCGGCGGCAAGATCCGAAGTCTCGGGGGCAAACCTTCACCCGAGACAACCCGGACCACAGAAGGTTGGAACGATAGCGGCACGGTGCAAAAGGATTCCATCGAACATAGACCCGTCGATTCTGATGGCGATGGAGTGTCCGAGGTGGAGAACGAGAACTCAGAGAGGATGGTTCCACTCAAGATCAAACTGCCGAAGCCTCTGTTTCAAGGCACACCAGCCTCGATTCGAGGCGTTAACCTGGACCCGCAAGCGAGTCAGGGTTACGATTACCGCGAACGATCAGACTCCGCTGACGGTCTTGAAGCGGAGACTCCCGCCGCACCAGCAACGCCGCATATGCAGCCTCCTGCCTCAGCAACGCCGGTTATGGCCTCACTCGCGGATACAGGGATGATAACGCGGAAAGACGATGCCGAACTTGCGCATAAGACGGCTGTTCATGACTTTGACGGGGAAGACCAGAAGAAACCCATCAGGGTGGATCAGATTCGCCGCGAAATGTCCGGGGACAATGATAGACGTAAAGAGCTCCAGAGGCGGCTCGATGATTATGAAGCAATGCAGCAGGACGAGCGCAATGGAGACGTTTCAGTTGCCCCTGCCGCACCAGCGAAGCCGGCGGCTCCCTCTTTCAAGAGCAATGCTGCAATTCCAGATCTTTCGGGTAAGTCAGGATCCGGAGCTTTAACCCTGACTGGAGACAATTCATATAGCGGTGGCACAACAGTGTCCGGCGGGAAACTTGAAGTCCAAGAAGAGAAGACGCCGCGGCTCGGCAATATCCCGATACTGGGCAGGATGTTCCAGAGCGGGAAACACAAGACCTCAAAGGAAGCTCCTGCGCTCGCGATGGAATATGCTACCAGGGAACCAACAATGCCAATGACAGCATGCGAACCGCCGATGGGAAATGAATACTCCGATCAACTGAAGACTGATGTTTCCGGCGGCGGCACCTACACCATCCAACCTGGGGATACGCTTTCGAAGATCGCAAAGAAGACAGGTACACCTGTCGTCAACCTCAAAGCCCTCAATGACATCAGGGATCCGAACAAGATCAAGGCTGGCCATACGATTGTGATTGCAGGCACTGTAGCTCCGGCATTCGGTGCCGGAGATTCTCGTCATGAAACCCTCCGCCAACAGATCCCGCTTCGTCCTGACGGACCACGCCGCGACACCGGTGGTGGAGTTGCAGATCGTTCTGACAAGCCTGCTACCGAAAGTATGACCACCCTGACCAAAGCTATCACAGACAGTTCCATGTTCGACGCTGTCTCCCAACCCGACAAGGACCTCAAGGATGACGCCCTGACCGGCCCGGTCTTCAAGGCATATGGACAGAATCCATTTGTTGCAACGGCGAAGAACCCGTTCTCGACTTTCTCGATCGACGTTGATACGGCATCCTATACAGTTGCTCGCAACTACATGCTGAAAGGCTTTCTTCCGCCGGCCGAGGCGGTGCGGACCGAGGAATTCGTCAACTTCTTCAACTATGCCTACAAGCAGCCGACCGACAAACTCTTCGCAATCTACGCCGACTGCGCCCCCACCCCGTTCGAGCGTGGACTGCATGTGCTCAAGATCGGCGTCGAAGGTAAGCGGCTCGCACATGATGAGAAACGGCCGGCCGTACTGACGTTGCTGATAGACACATCCGGCTCGATGAGCACGGCGGACCGGCTTGGCTTGCTGACCAAGTCCCTGCACCTGCTGATTGACAAACTTGATCCGAAGGACCAGGTCGCCATCATCCAGTACGATTCGCACGCACGGCTGGTTTTGGACAGCACACCGGTTTCCGAGAAGGCCCGCATTCTGGCTGCGTTGGATGGACTGCAGACCTCCGGTTCAACCAACCTGGAGGAAGGTATGCGCGAGGGCTACAAACTCGCGGCCCGGCGCTTCGTGGCCAATGCGGTCAATCGCGTGCTGTTGCTTTCCGACGGCGCGGCCAATCTTGGCAGCATCGAGGCGCCACAGATACTCAACGAGATCGAATCTTACCGTAAACAGGGCATCTACTGCTCAGTGTTCGGATTCGGCATGGGCACCTACAACGATGACATGCTCAAGACAATCGCCAGCAAGGGCGACGGCACATACGCCTTCATAGACTCCATCGACGAGGCGAAGCGCGTGTTTGTGGATCAGCTCACCGGAACGCTGAACACCATCGCGGCGGACGTGAAGATACAGGTGGAGTTCAATCCAGACTGCGTGAAGCGCTACCGCCAGCTCGGCTACGAGGAACGCCAGCTCAAGAAGGACGATTTCAGAAACGACAGCATTGACGCCGGTGAAGTCGGTTCCGGGCAATCTGTCACCGCGCTTTACCAGGTCGAGCTGCAGGGCAAGCAGAGCGGCCAGATCGGCACAATCCGGGTGCGCTATCGCAATACCGCCACGGGCAGGATTGAAGAACTTGAGCGCGGAATCACCGCGCTTGATATCCAGCGCTCATTCGAATCGGCCGATGCGCGGTTCAAGCTCGCCGCGGCCGTCGCCGAATTCTCCGAGGTCCTGCGCGGCAGCGATTTCGCAAAAGGCCACCGCTACGCCGATATCGCCGCAGTGCTTCGGCCGGCAGCACTTGAATTGAACCTGGATAATAGGGTCCAGGAGCTTCTTGGAATGATACAGAGCGCAGAGTCCATGCCGCGGGCCGGAATGAAGTAGTCGTTTCGACTGCTCTCTTTAAAAGCACGGCAACACCCTGAATGTCGGATTGTGTCCGGATTCTGCCTTGGAGGAAAGACCATGGACGGGAAGACCATAAGCGGTAAAGACCATAGACATGGGTCTGTCAGTGGTCAGTTGTCAGTGGTCAGTTGCTAATTGCGATTTCGCAACAGACGTTCGTCAACCGCCACAAAGGAAGACCGGCAGAGGTATCAGGAAGCGAGTAAATTGAAACCAGGATATGACAGCAACTGGCTACGGACAACTGACCACTGACAAACAATTTACGGACGTTTTACAAACGTATGACAAGGTTTCCGGAGTATCCGCGATCATGACTACATCAAATAGAACAAAGAGAGAGCATCGCTCCACAACGGACAACGGACCACTGACAAACATAGAACAACGTAGGGGGAAATCATGAAACGAATACTAGCGGTGTTAATTGTGCTGATGGCGATGAATGTCCATGCTGACTCAAAGGTCGTGATCTCTGATCTTTCGGTCAAGGGAAGAATCGAGGGCGAAAACATCGTTTTCTTCCTGGCGTTCACGGCGGACGTGAAGGAACGCGACTCCCTGATTCCACTGGCGGTCGGCGACCTGGCGCTCTACCAGAAGTCGAAACTGCCGGACGACGCAAAGCTGACACGCGAAGGCAACAAATTCATGCTCGCCTTCGGGTCACGCGGCAAACAACAGGTCTCCTTCCAATTCGCCAGCAGGCCGGTAAAGGAAAGTGACTGGCGTCACACCGAGTTCACCATACCCGTTTCAAATGTGCGACGACTTCTGGTTGAGTGCGACCGTGACGACCTCGAAGTACGGTTTCCCGGCGCGCTGAGGATCGAGAGGCAGAAGAACAAGGACAGCAAGACCGAGGTGACGGCCTACCTTGGACTCAGCGACAAGTTCGAGGTCCGCTGGAAGCCGGAGGTCAAGCGGCTTGATGCCGAAGCTGCGGTCGAGTGCCATGCCAACACAATAGCCACGTCCAGCGTTGGGGCCATGCGTCTCAACACTGTCTTCAGTTACAAAATCGTACAGGGCTCTCTTGGTACAATCCGCTTCTCTGTCCCTAAGACCCTGAACATAACGCAGGTTCGCGGTGTCGACATCCGCGAATGGGTTCTCGATAAGAAGGAAGGTGGCGAACAACTTCTCACGGTGACTCTCAGTCGTCCGAAAGAGGATACCTACAGGCTCCAAGTCGAGGGTGAAACGGTACTTTCCAAGTTCCCATGCCCTGTTGCTATGCCAGTAGTAACGCCTAAAGACGTGATCCGGACCAGCGGTTTCCTGCTCGTCGGCGCGGACAGCGCCATAAAGCTGATGGTCAAGCAGTCGCCGGGTCTAACACAGGTGGACCAGGCATCTTTCCCGAAGGACATAATGGAAAAGGAGTCAGCGCCGCGACAAGTGCCAACGCGCAGCGTATTTACCTACCAGTATGCCAACATGCCCTACACGCTCGAACTGGTTGCCGACGATATTGTCTCTGAGTACAGCGTTGACGACCGGTTGGTTCTTTCGCTTACGGACAACGATCTCGTCTTCAGCGCATCGGTGGAAATTGACGTGCGCGACTCTGGTACCAGGGAACTGGCCATTGAAACCGACCTGAAATGGATTGTGGCTAATGTCACAGGCACAGATGTATCAGACTACGACGTTCGCGAGGAAGGCGGTAAGCGGATCATCTCCGTCTATTTCAGGCAGGCCGTGATGGGCAAGGCATTGCTGGACATACGTCTTGAACAGACGCTCGCCGACAAGGCAGCTTCCGTGGATGTTCCATCATTCAGGGTACGCGGCGCGAAAACTGAACGTGGCCATATCGTGCTGGCAGCTGAAAAGGGTCTGCGGCTCAAGGGTGCGAAGATGGCCGGTATGCACGAGGTGCATACCGGTTCGGTGCCTATGAACGTAATGGGCGCCCAGCAGGCATTCAGGTTTAAGGAGAGCGGATGGTCGCTCACGGCCGGCGTTGACAGAACAACGCCAGGTATGCACGCGGAGATCTTCCACCTGGTTTCGCTCGGTGAGGGGGTACTCTACTGCAGTTCGACAATGACATATCATATCAGCGGTGCGCCTACACGTTCCTTTGTAATCTATATCCCGGATGGCTACCAGAACATCGAATTCACCGGCCGGGACGTTCGAAACACCACCCACGATGGCAACAAGTGGACCGTCACGCTTCAGGAAAAGGTCATAGGCGACTATACGCTGCTTGCCACATACGACAGGCAGTTCGATTACCACGGCGGCGATATATCGGTCGGCGGTCTGTCGGTCGACGGTGCAGAGACCGAAATGGGCTACATCGCGATGGCCAGTTCGGCCAACCTGGATATTTCTGAAATCAACGTTAACCAGACAATCATACGAATCGATCCGGACGAAATACCATCCGCCTACAAACCAATGATCAATGCGCCGGTGCTGAAGGCATACAAGTACGTGAAATCGCCACACGTTGCCCAGTTGAAAGTTGCCCGCCTCAATACAACCACACTACTGCCTCAGGTCGTGGACCACACAACGCTTCTCACCACGATTGGCGACGATGGTGACGTCGTTACCACAGCCACCTACCTGACGAAGAATGCCTCGGAACAGTACCTTGTCATAAAGCTCCCGCCCGGCGTTGCAAAGACGTGGTCAACCAAGGTTATGGATGAAAGCGGCAAGATGGTAGATGTCCCGTCGCGACAGCAAAAGGGGACGGACGGTCTGATGGAGATTATGATTCCACTTCGCAGGCCGCGCGATCCGAATGCCGCCATGAAGGTTGAAGTGGTCTACCCAGAGGCGCACAAGTTATCGCAACTTGGCGGAGCCGTGGCGCTGTTCGCCCCCTCTTCTCCGCTGACGCACACCACATTCGTGACGTGGACAATACGTGTTCCACCGGACCGTGTAATCACGACCGTTGGAGGCAATATGCAGCCGGATCCGGACTCCAACCGGGCAATCCGCGGCGTGAACGGCGCCAATCTTGTCTTCAGGGCAATTCCTGGAATACTCAGGGCACCGCTGCAGCTATTGAAAGGTGGCAGTATGGCGCACGCACTGAAACGCGCCGTGCGCTACGGCGAATTGAACACATACAACACGGCTTCGTTCACCGAAACCATGGCGTTGACAAACAGCAAGCCGCTGTCACTGAACGTGAAGATAGCGCCCATGTGGGTCGGCCCCGGCGGTTCGCTGGCCGCGACGCTGCTTCTCTTTGCAGTTGGCCTGGCATTGGCCACAATTGCGCTCAGAATAAGAAGAGCGGCAAGGTGGCTGGCCGCTGCCGGTCTTACCGTCTGCGCATGCGGTCTCTCGCAGATAGCAGCAGGCAGGTTGATCCTGGCAACGACGTTGGCACTTGTGGTAGCCATTACGACAGTCTGGTTCATTTCAAAGGTGATCGGACCGTCTGTGCCGGGAATGTTCGGCTTCGCCAGACGGTCTCTTCCATGTGCATGGCGGACCCTCCTGTTGGTTCTTGCCATCCCCTTCAGGTTCATCGGCTTTTGCCTGCGCGGCGCGTGGCACGCGACAACAGTAGTGCTCCGGAAACGCGATGCAGCACGAACCCGCAATTCGGCATCGGACATCCCGCTGGACGCTCCGCTGAATCCTGACACACCGCCGTTCGAGCCAACACCGGTCGCCAGGAATCAGATGACGGACGAAGGAAGACAGAAAGCGGAGAACAATGATGAAAGAAGCGGTGGCACAACGCTCCGGACAATGCTGGCAATACTAGCGGCAGGACTATGCGCGACTGCTGCGCTTGCTCAGGCACCTGTAATGATGCAGACCCAGATGGCGAACCGCACAATGATACTTCCGCTTCCACTCCCCGAGGTGGTCATGGACTCCGCTGATATATCCATCACGGGGCCGGGTACAGGACGAGACGAGGAAAGAAGCGCCAGCATCGAAAAGATTCTTGAATTCAGCATCGAGAAACCGGCCTCCTTCCTGGTCGTCGAAAGCCCCGGGGTTCTGACCAACTTCAATCTCGGTTCCAAGTACGCACGAATCGAGAGCAGTCCTGCGGGTTATGTTCTCAAGGTCGATCGCAAAGGACAATACCGGGTCAGACTGAACTATCTGCATCCAGTAACAGAGTCGGACGGCATATGGTCACTCAAGGTGGCTGTTCCGCCGAATATGAGGAACTCCCTGACCTTGAAACTGCCGGAAACAGGAATGGATGTGGTGTGCGACGAGGCTGTTCATTTCAAGAAAACGGAGAGTGACGCGGCGACTGAAGCAATAGCGGTCTTCGGCCCGGCACAGTCAGCAACCCTCGTTTGGAAGCCGCGAGTCCGGAAAACAAAGTTCGAAAAGGTGGTCTATTTCTGCGAAGTCAACTCACTGGCTTCGTTCGAGCCTGGAGTGGTCGACGTAACACACCTGATCCGTTTCCAGATCGCACAGGGCGAGCTGAAGCGCATGGACATTTCCGTGCCTGACAGGATGAATATAACGGCGGTCTCGGCGCCGGGTTTGAGCACATGGCGTTTTGATCCGGATAAAAACCTATTGGAGGCCGTCCTCGACAATCCGGCGACTGAGGATTTCACACTTGTTGTGTCAGCACAGGTCGCCTCGACTCCGGTTGTTGATGCGGAAACGCATGGCAGCTACAACGCCGGCATCGGCACATTGACCGTGGCCGGGGCCGCCCGCCAGCGCGGCGCGCTATCGATCGCATCCCCGGAAACGATACAAGTCCGCGTAGACAAGACCGACGGCCTCAACGCGATGAATGTCGCGGATTTTTCACCCGCAGCAATTGCCGCTGCGCTCGGAGTCCAGGATAAAGGCCAGCCGCGATCAGTCAAACGCGCGTTCAGGTATGATCAACTGCCAGTCATGGCCGTTGTGCAGGCGCAGCCGGTTCTCCCTGAGATCAAGGTCGAGCAGACGACAGCTTCGCTCTCGGTGGCTGACGAGCGAATTGTATTGTCGACTCAGATGAAGGTGACTGTCTCCAAAGCAGGCATCTTCGCTTTACACCTGGATATTCCTCGCGAGTTCGACATCGAAACCCTTACCGGCGAGGACGTTAGCCATTGGGATGAGGTTGATTCAAAGGACGAGCGCGTCGTTGTGCACTTCAGAAACCAGGTTGTCGGCGAGCGCACGCTCAACCTGGTGATAGCACGCATGGAGAAAGGAATAGAGGACACAATCGAAGTGCCGCGCATCGCAATTATTGGTGCCCGCAAGCATACCGGGACGCTGGTCATTTCAGGCGAAAGAGGCGTGCGCATGACCACGATGAACCGCGAGGGTGTGAGCGAAATCAGTCCCGAGCGAGACCTGAATCTCAGGCAGCAAGGACTGCTGGCATTTAAGATACTACGCCCATCATGGCGCATCGCGTTGAAGACAGAGGTCATAGCGCCGTCGGTCAAGCCCGAGATCTTCCACCGCATAGATCTGACCGAGGGCATGCTGCGCGGCCAGGCACACATCAGGTACAGGATTGAGAGCGCAGGATGTAAGACTTTCTTCCTGAAGGCGCCGCAGGCTGGTACTGTCCTGGCGTTGTCCGGCGAGCAGATTGCCAAGGCCGATGAAGTTGACAAGACAAACGGCATCTGGAGAATAGACCTTCACAACAAGGTGCAGAACAGCTACGAACTGGAGGCATCCTACCAGTTGCCGTTCGATCCGAAGTCCCAGCGCGCGGTGATACACCCTGTTGAAACGGTCGACACCGACCCGGCAAAGGGATACCTGGTTGTCATGTCGGCCGGGCGGGTCCAAGTGAAAGCCAGCGGCGATCTCAGCGGTCTAAAAGCCGAGGATCCGCGCACTATCCCCTCCTCTTTCTCAGCCGGGGACATGTCGGATGCCATCCTCTGTTACCGGACGGTCCGACCCGACTATGCATTGGAGCTTTCGGTTGTGCGCCATGACTCGGCCGAGGTTCTGCAGGCACGGGTAAACGAAGTCAGGATGTCATCTGTAATAGCCGACAACCGCGGAAATATGCTGACCCGTATCTCCATGCAGATTTCCGTTGGCGATCTCAGGTTCCTGAAGGTAACCCTGCCGAACGAGAAGGACGAGCTATGGACGGTCTTTGTCAACGGTCGTGCAACTGAACCGGCGCGTGACGGCAACGCGTACCGGATCCCGCTGGAGGAATCGGCATCGGACGAGATATCCACAGTCGAGTTCATCTATGCCGGCAAAACTGGCTGCAGTTTCCTTGGCGCCCAGCATTACGATGGACCGCGTTTCAACCTGCCGCTTAACAACGTCAACTGGGCATTCTACGTCGTGCCGGACCGCAAGTACTATCACTTCGGCGGCACCATGAAGTTTCAGGAAGAGGATATTGTCCAGGTCTTCAGCGTTGACCGGTACGAAAGCTACAACCGGGAACAAATGCAGATGAACCAGAGCAAGGCCAAGAAAGGCATGGACAAGGGCGAAGAGTACGCGCAGAAGGGCGATCCCAAGCGAGCCAAGAAGGCGCTTGAGGAAGCCGTGCTGTTCGCGCAGGGCCAGGAGGACCGCGAGGACGCGCGAATCCAGTATCAAAACATGATGAAGCAGCAGGCGATAGTCGGACTGGTCCAGCGGAGGAACATGATGCGCCTGAACCAGAACATCCGGGATGATAAGCAAATGGACCAGTTGCGCGGGTTCAACGATGGCAATTTCACAGCCGATTACGCCAAGTCAGTGCAGCAATCGCTCACCATGGAAGACAACGATTCGCTCAATGCGGTTACGGAGAAGATCATCGAGCAGCAGGCCGCGGCTGCCGGTGTTGCGCAGGGAATCAAGATAACAATGCCCGAGCATGGTCGCAAACTGGCCTTCTTCCGGCTGATCCAGATAAACCCGCAGACGGCGGTATCGGTTGACTTCCGGACGCTCGACCTGAGCCCGCTCAGCAAGCTCTGGAAGAACATCTGGCCGGCACTGCTGATTCTGGTCCTGCTACGCGTCGGGATCGGGCGGGTCATGCGCCCGGCGCAGGTGTAAGCAAGAAGAGATGGAAGGAACAGCAGATGAACGCTGATCGACGCTGATGCGAGAAGAAATCGCATGCCTCCTGCCGGACCCTGCTTCGCCCCGACGCACTTGGCCGTCGGGGCTACGCCGCGGAACGTAAACCGACAGGGGCAGACTGGAGGCACGAAACTCTGTGTTACGACCAAATATTCCGCCCTTGCCGATTCGTGCTCTTACCACGCCTTTTCCACAACCACTTCGGGCATAGGGTAATGCTTTCGGTTCAGGCAGAATATCTTGCCGCCCGTGGTCATGGCAGTTGCTGCCAGCAGTGCGTCATTCACATCCAGCCCGTGACTTGGCGCCCACTTCCGATAGAGCCTCCCGGCCTTGTCAACAATGGCCTGATCTACCGGGGCCGTCTTGAACTGAGAAAGGAACATCAGCGTGCTTTCCTCTTCCGCGGGCCGCATGAAGAAGACTATCTCCGCCCGCTGCATGGCGCCCATCCAGATCTCGCACTCCGCCATGTCTCTCAGTTCTTTGAGAAATGCCAACGCCTTCCCCTGCCCCCGCAGGTGCCATATCAACACATCAGAATCGACATACGCCCTCATTGGTGATGCCTCACCATGGAACTCCGAAACGCCTCGCGGGCTTTCTCGACAGTCTGTTGAGCCGCTTCTGTTCGCCGCCAGCTCCCGAACGTCTCATCGAGAATATCCCTGCCTTCAGTTTCCGCGACACTCTTTTCGTAGAGAAGGATAGCCTTCTCAATTACGCTTTTCTTCGACGCATGCAGGCGATGCGCCAGCATGCTGATTCTACCGGCAACGCTTTCATCTATTCGCGCCGAAATCACAGTATCCATGTTTGACCTCCTGTTGTTACGTAAGATATATTACGTAAGCACAGAACAACAGGCAAGCGAAAAGCGGCCCGACGCAAACCTGAGGGCTGATGTTGTTACCAAGCACACTTTGGTCTAGAATCCGTCCGCCGCTGGCGATAAGGCCTTCAAGCTCGCGCTGAAATAAACCGAGGCACACTGGGAAGCAACGACGCGCTTCAGCAGCTCGCGCCGGCAAGTTGCTACTTCACGCTCACATCCAGCAGATACCACTTGTCGTTCTCGTCTATCACGAATTCTGCGTAGATGTTTTCCTGAACATCCCCTTTTACCTCGACATACATCTGGCGCAGATGGAGGTCCTGCCGGGTTACAACTTACCGGTCGTCGCATCTGCTCAGGCAACTGCAAGTTGATGGACTTCCTTATTGATCCGCGACGCGAGAGCGTCGGCGGCAACGTCAAGATCGTGGTCCATCTGGAGACCCAACCAGAAACTGGCGGAGTTGCCAAAGAACCTGGATAACCGCAAAGCTGTATCGGCCGTGATAGCACGTTTGCCGTGAACGATCTCGTTGACCCTGCGTGGGGAAACCCCAAGCTCAGAGCCAAGCCGGTTCTGACTGATGTTCAGCGGCGCAAGAAACTCTTCCTGCAAAATCTCGCCCGGATGGACGGAAGGAATTTTCCTCATGTTTCACCTCTTATGATAGTCCACAATCTCAACGTCATGTGCGCCACCATTGCGCCACACAAAACAAACCCGCCATTGCTCATTTATCCTTATGCTGTGCTGTCTCTTTCGGTTTCCAGAGAGAGCTTCAAGGCGGTTCCCCGGGGGGATGCGGAGGTCTTCCAAGGTCATACTGCGGTTCAGCATTCGCAACTTCTTTAAAGCCGCCCTCTGAATATTAGTCGGCAGCCTCCGCGAATACTCGCGGCGGAAGATCGCCGCGGTTTCCCTGCACCTGAAACTCTCTATCATGTCCATAGAGTATGACGCATCACGTTATACGTCAAGCTTTCTTCCCATGACATTTCTATTACATTCTTTTTACCGCCTGCTGACAACGGGTCGAGAGCGCCATGATCAAATAGCGGCAGTCGGAAACAGAAGGGGCGACTGAACATGCAGCATAAAGTTGCGACCTGCCTGACGGCGGAAGCAGACTGAAGTCGATTATGCATTCGTCACGCTGACGGAAGCGGGATATATCAACAACAGGGGGAACGTATATGAAGAAACGGCACATGGCGGCACTGATTTGTCTATTTGCAGTGGCGGCGACTGTTCAAGCCGGACCTGCGACACCATTCAAGGCCCTGGCGAGAATGCCCGTTAAAGAAGTCACCGTCTTCAAGGATGGCCACGCGTTCGTAATGCACAGCGGAAGGATGCCGACGGATGAGGCTGGAAACGTCGTCATGGACTACCTGCCCGCTCCCGTCATCGGCACTTTCTGGCCCTATTCCGCCGACAAGAAGGCCAAACTCAGCGCCGTAACGGCCAGCCAGCGCAAGGTCATGATAGACCGGTCCGCGCTCAACCTCCGTGAATTAATCGAGGCAAATACCGGCGCACAGGTCATGATCACAGAGGCGGGTGGCACAAACTACACCGCCACCATCCTCGAACTGCCGGCCCAGAGCGGCGACGAACAGGAAAACCTTGCCGCACCTAATTCCGGCGACAAACTGACCCAGAAAGGCAACGTGGTCCTTCTGAAGACAGAACACGGCGTAAAGGTTGTCAATATCAACAGGATCCAGGATGTGAGCTTCCTGGGAAACTACAGCAAATCACTCGGTCGTGAGGAATTCCGGAACCTGCTCACGCTGAAGCTTGAATGGAACAACGGCAAGCCTCAGAAGGAAGCCGATGTCGGCCTGCTTTACCTGCAGCGCGGCATCCGCTGGATTCCAAACTACAATGTTTCCATAGACGGAAAGGGACAGGCAGTGGTCAAACTGCAGGCTACCCTGCTTAACGAACTTTGCGACATGGATGATGTCACCGCTCATCTCGTGATAGGCGTGCCGACTTTTGAGTTCAAAGACACGGTTGATCCGATGTCGCTGCAACAGACCGTGGCACAGCTTTCTCCCTACTTCCGCCAGGACGCCCAGACTGCGTACGGATTTGCCAATGCAATCATGACACAACAGGCCCGAATGTCCGACTACAGGCAACCGCAGGAAGGTGAACCCGGCAGGGGAATCGACCTCGGACCCGAAGTTGCTGGATCCGACAAGGCTGAGGATCTGTTCGTGTTCACGATCAACCACGTAAGTTTGAAGAAGGGACAGAGGATGGTCCTTACCATCGGCGAATTCACCCTGAAGTACAAAGACGTCTACACCCTGGATATTCCATTCACACCGCCGGAGGAGGTCTGGCGCAATTTCAACAGCGACCGACAGAGTGAGCTGGCCCGTCTTTTCAACGCACCGAAGGTGATGCACAAGATCCGGATGTCAAACAGCAGTAAGGTCCCGCTTACGACCACGCCCGCACTCGTTCTCAGCGGCGAGCGTGTGCTGGCCCAGGGCATGATGACTTATGCATCACCCGGCGCCGATTCCGACCTGAACATCACCACTGCCCTGGACATAAGCGTGAAGAAGATCGACAGCGAGACCAAACGGACACCGAACGCGGAATCATGGCAGAACGACGAGTACGGCAAGATCGACCTGGCTGGAAAGATCACGTTGACGAACTACAGGAAGACGCCGGTGGAAATCGAGGTTATCCGTAATGTTCTTGGCAACGTCGCCAGCGCCGACCATGATGGCAGAACGGTGATGGTCAACTCATTCGAAGATCCGTCATTCAGCGCCGGATCCGGACCTTATCCTGCCTGGTGGGGCTGGTATTCGTGGCCGTGGTGGTGGCATCATTTCAACGGCATAGGCCGCATCACGTGGACGGTCCAGTTGGAGCCGGCAAAGCCCCTCGATCTTGGCTACACATGGAATTATTGCTGGAGATGAGACCTTTCTGTGCGTTAATATGACGGGAGGAACACAATGAGAGTCAACATGAGCATCAAAATAGTCGTGGCAACGGGGATAGTCATGACGGCAATAATGTCGCCAGCGCCGGCCACAGTCACACCGCAACCGGCCGTCGACTGCAGCGTCGAGCTGGACCAGAGCGTCCGCCCGGCCTATGAGCATCAGAAGGCAATCATCAAGGTCGGACTGAACGGCAAGTCGTTCTCGAACGCCGCAGTCAGGCCGCCTGTAAACCTGTCGATCGCGCTGGACCGGTCCAGATCCATGACAGAGGACAAACTGGCAAAGGTGAAGGATGCGGCAATAGCCGCAGTGCGTAAACTCGGACCTAATGACATATTCTCGCTCGTTGTCTACGCGCAGAATGTTGAAACTGTCATCCAGGCGCAAAACGTCAGGGATGTGGAGGCAATCTCCGCCCGGATCAAGTCGATCGGCCCCACAAAGGGGAATACGTCCCTGTTCGGTGGAATCAGCCTCGCTGCCCACGAGATACGCAGGAATCCGGGCAAGGAATTCATCAGGCGGATAATCCTGATGTCCGACGGAAAAGCTAACGCCGGTCCGTCAGGGGAGGATGACATGGGTCGACTCGCCCATGCGCTCAAGAAGGAAGGCATTTCCGTCACAACTGTTGGCGTCGGAAACGATTACAATGAAGACCTGATGACAGTTCTGGCCGCAAAAAGCGACGGCAACACCTACTATGTGAAAGTGACAGATGACCTGCCGCGCATCTTCACTGCCGAACTCGGTGACGTATTGAGCGTGATAGCAAAGAACGTCATGGTGAGTATCACCTGCCCGGAGGGAGTGAAGCCGGTCAGTATTATCAACATGGACGGCAAGATCCAGGGGAACAACATAACCCTTGGTATGAATCAGGTCTATGGCGGGCAGCAGAAGTATGCGCTCGTCGAGGTCGAGATTCCACAGTCGCAAGCCACCGGCACAATGCAACTGGCCAATGCAACGGTTACCTATGATAACGCGCTCACTCACGAGGCCGAGAATGCCAACGCCCACGCGGATGTCACATTCAGCCAGAAGCAGCAGGAAGTCGCACAATCGCTGAACAAGCCGGTTCAGAACACCTACTACATCAACTCCGCGGCAACAGCGCAGGATAACGCCATTGAACTTGTCGACGAAGGCAAGCTTCTGCAGGCAGCCGAGGAACTGCGCAGGAACAGCAGGATGCTGAGGTGGAACGGCACTATGAACAACGACACCCAACTCATTCAGACGGCGGATGAAATGGATATACAGGCTGAGCAAGTTGGCCAAAAAGGCATTCCTTCAGAACAAAGAAAGTCATGGCGGGCGAAGGGGTATCAGATAAGACAGCAGCAACTTGCCCAGTAAACAGGACGATTATCTTGCCCAAAGATTGAAAAACGGCACAATGTAGCATCATGACCAGACGCGCAATAATCCTGTATTGGCTCCTTCTCCTTGTCCCCGCAACCGTCATCGGTGTCGCGGCAGCGCTCTTCCTGTGTCGGGAGCAGGAGCGGATCAATCAGCAGGCCCGGACAACGGCTCTTGGTGCTGTCTCGGTAGTGGCTGACAATCTGAAGCTGGCCGTCATAGCCGCCGAGGAGTCAATCAGCGATGAACTGAAGCGCCTTGATGGTGACAACATACGGGTTGGATTGCAGGAGTGGGAGCGTAGTAATCCATTGATCCGGAACATGTTCATTTGGAATCCGCAGTCGGGACTGCAGATTCCGTCTCAGTCCAACGAACGGACTATCGAAGAGCGCTTGTTTGCGGCGCGCTACAGCGCGCTCTTTTCCGGCCGGATTCCTTTTGAAACGGCCGGAGAGGAAGATTCAAACCAGATGCGATCACCGCCGAACCAGACAAATGCAAAGAACATGGCTTCACGAAAGAATCAGCAGGTTGATTTGCAGCCGCAGCAGCAGATCGCCATGAATGAGCAAGCAGCACAGGCACAGCAGGTCTCGGGCTACAACGACGGGAATGTCGACAACAGAATGGTACTGCGCGACATTGCCAGGCAAAGTTCTAAAGGCTCCTCAAAACTGGTCGCCCGGGGTAAAGCTGGCATCAAGGAAGAAGTCACGATTCGGACCGGATGGATCCCATGGTTCTCGGAAGACCAGCTCTTCCTGCTGGGCTGGGCCCGGCGGGGAACAGGGACTCCGATTTACGGGGTTGAGATTGAGATGATGTCGCTTCTTTCGCATCTCATTGCTGCGATGCCTGCGGTTGTTCCCTCCGGAGTGGTCTATGTTCTTTCGGACGGGACCGGTCGGCCGTTCCATCAAGCCGGCGCGAATCTGCTCAAAGCCGGTTCAAAACCGGAGTTCAGCGTGTCACTTGCACCATACCTGCCCCACTGGCAGATATCAGCCCATTTTGTCAATGGAGGCCCTTCTGAGATCACCAGCAGGCGTTTCATTGTTCTTGGCGGCCTGCTCCTGTTCGTATTCCTGGCATCAATAGTAATCGGCGGAACCCTCCTGCTGTGGCAGGCCCATCGCAACATGCTGGACGCACAGCAAAAGACGTCATTTGTCTCGAACGTATCACACGAGTTGAAGACGCCGTTGACCAGTATCCGCATGTATGCGGAGCTAATAAGTGAGAAGCGGGTTAAGGATCCGGCCAAGGTTCAAAACTACTTGAATGTAATCGTGTCTGAAAGCCAACGGTTGACCAGGCTTGTCAACAACGTCCTCGATTTCAGCCGTCTTGAGCAAGGCCGGAAGAAATACCGGACCGAGAATATTGATGCTGCACAATCCCTGCGAAACGTACTCGAAACCCAGTCGTTACGCCTGCGTGAAGCCGGCATCAGCCTGGAAACATCAATTCCGGACACACCTCCGGTAATTGCCGAGCTCGATAAGGATGCGCTGGAGCAGGCAGTGCTGAACCTGATCGATAATGCCATCAAATACGCCGATACGGGCAAGGAGCTTTCGGTGGCACTTGAGACATCATTACCTGCCCACGCCTTCCGGATTAAGGTGATGGACAGGGGACCAGGCATACCATTTACGCAGCGCGAACGGATCTTTGAGAAGTTTCACAGGATTGATGATTCGCTTACGGCTTCAAAGCCCGGCTCAGGTCTGGGTCTAACCATCGCGAGGCGGTTGATTCGCGACATGGGAGGAGATCTCCGGTTTGAACCGCGGGATGGCGGCGGAAGCTGCTTCACTATGGAGTTTGGATTTCATGGAGAACGACAATGAACAACATTCATATTCTGGTGGCTGAAGACGACACAAACATTCGAAACGGACTCACTGATACCCTCGATAGTGAAGGCTATCAGGTAACGGCAGTGTCGAACGGAAACGACGCTCTCAAAATATTCGCGCGGCAAAAGTTCGACCTCATACTGCTGGACATTATGATGCCGGGCAAGAGCGGCTACGACGTATGCCGTTCCATCCGCGAACAAAACAAGGCAGTTCCAGTCATCATGCTGACGGCCAAGGGGGAGGAGATTGATAAGGTGGTGGGCCTCCAGCTCGGGGCGGACGACTATGTGACGAAGCCGTTCGGGGTCCACGAGTTGCTTGCCCGGATAGCGGCTGCACTCCGAAGATCGCGCCAGGCGGTTGTCGACCAGAAGAAGAAGGAATCGGCACCGGTGGACGAGAAATTCAAGTTCGGCAGGGCCGAGATAGATTCAAGGGAATACCGGGCCCGCTCCGGAACAAAGGTCTTTGATCTGTCGGATCGTGAAGTCAAACTACTGGACTTCTTCAGGAAACACCCGGACAAAGTTCTGACGAGAGATGAACTCCTGAATGCCGTATGGGGTATCGAGTACCTTGGAACAACTCGCACACTGGACCAGCACATCGCCCAACTGCGAAAGAAGATCGAACCCAAGCCTGACAAGCCGACAGTCATAACCACGGTCCACGGTGTCGGCTACCGCTTTGAAGCTTCACACTTGTGACTGCGGCCCTTTGGTCAGGGCTTTGAGCCATGCTTTTCCCGTTGCCATTTAGATCTCCATAGTGGAAAGGTCCGGACCGGGTTCAGTTTGTAAGTCCAAATGCCGACACGCATTACGAACCGAACAGGCACAACGACCGCCTGCTGCAGGTTGGAATAGACAGTCTCACCCATGTACTTGAGGGTTTCGCGCGTCCCTGAGGCCTTCTTATCCTCCAAGCCGATTAGCCAGACGAGCGCAACCATTCTGAGTACGCCTGAAATCAGAAACAGAACGCCATGATAAGTCAAAGGCCATCCAAGAAACGAGCCACGCCAGGCCCCCATCCATTGCGCGACAGCGCCGCCAAACAATCCACTGAGCACGCCAGCCATGGCCACCACGACATTTGCAACTGCGATATACGCGGTGCTGTGACGCCGCCCGGTAAGCGATTCGCTCATGCCAAGCAATATGTTGAAATTGGCCAGGTCAATTCCAGGCCATGCAAATGTTGCGATCATGACGACAAGATAACCAGGCCACCACGCTGAACGTGTGATGAACACCCACGCCAGTCCGCCGGCGACAACCGTCAATCCGCAAATGGTCAGAATAGGTTTTCTCCCAAAGCGGTCTATCAACTTCCCCCAGACAGACAAGCTGATCATCGTCACAACAAGAGGAATGACGACAAGCATCGTGTTGGCCTGAGTATTTGAGAGGTGGACGACGTCAAATACGTACAACCACAGGAACTGGCCGACATATCCCGTCGCAAACGTCATTGTGGCGGTAAAGCCCATAAAACGAAGAAAATTACGATCGCGCAGTGGTTCGCGTATCATTGCCCACAGTCTCACTTCAGGGTTGGGCTTGTGGGCCGCAGGCGCCCTGACAGGGATGAACAATATGAAGTCCATCATCCCCGCGACAGCTGATATTGCCAAAGCGATGGAGATTGTCTTGCGGAGAACATCCACGCCGTTTGCTCCAGCCCGATCAAGCACCATTCCGATTGCGATGGTTACAACCAAACCGACAACCTGTCCAAGCTGGGCACGTCGTGAGAAATACCGGCCCCTAATTCCGGCTGGAACGAGATCCCCCATCCATGCGTACCAGACCGGAGTTGCAACATGGTTCAGCATCGCCGAAAAAAAGACGAAAAACAGCAGCCCTGTGCCCCACAGAGAGCGCGGCATAACCCATGGAACCAGCGCCGTCAACAACCAGGTCGCCCTGTGGACAATTCCCGCCAGAATGAAAACTTTCTTTAGATGCCCGAATCGTTCGATGAAGTAGCTTGTCGGCAACTGGATAAGAGTTGCGGCAAATGGAAGCGCTGCCAGGAGGCCATACCCGAAGTTAGTAAGGTTCAACAACTGGGCATAACGCGTCAATACCGCACCAGTTGTGATGTAAAGCCATACTGCACCAAAGGTCCACGCAATAACCACAAACCTGAGTGATCTGCGCAGGCCCGCATCCTCCGGCATGGCAGACATCCCCTTTTCTTCCGCTCGCATGGCTTCTGATGACATATCTTTAACCCGTGTTCGCAGGGACCATACCGTCCCTCTTCCGCCAATGTATTCGTGCGACGCTGAACCCTACAGGAACATCGCGCATTCGCTCAAGGCGAAATCCAGATGGCAAGTCAAAGTTCATCAGGCTATCCCCCCTATCCCCCTATTGACATTCAATTACGGTGGCTCTATAAGAACTGGGATGCTTCCCCAGTGGATCATAGAGAAAAAACGAGACGGACGGCCTCTTTCTGAAGAGGATCTGGAGTATTTCATTGGGGGCTATGTCAGTGGAAGTATCCCTGATTACCAGATGTCGGCCCTGGCAATGGCAATCTACTTCCGCGGCATGACTTCAGCAGAAACCGCTTCACTCACCAGGGTTATGATGCTTTCCGGGGATCTGGTCGACACATCCGCCATAAAGTTGTCCAAAATCGACAAACATTCGACCGGCGGCATAGGAGACAAGGTGTCGATTGCGCTCGCACCACTTGTCGCATCGTGTGGCGTCGCAGTACCAATGATCTCCGGCCGTGGACTGGGAATAACTGGCGGCACGCTTGACAAGCTCGAGTCAATCCCTGGCTACCGCACAAGGATCACTGAACTGGAATTCCTCAAGATCATTGATAAGTGCGGATGCTCTATCGCAGGACAGACGAAACGACTTGTTCCGGCAGACAGGATGCTCTATGCATTGCGGGATGTGACGGGAACAGTGCCTTCCATTCCCCTCATTGTCGCAAGTATCATGAGCAAGAAGCTTGCCGCCGGCCTGGATGGTCTGGTTCTCGATGTAAAGTGCGGAAGTGGCGCTTTTATGTCAACAACGCGTGACGCACGGGCCCTTGCAAAGGCTCTCCTCAGTGTGGCCAACAGCATGGGCAAACGCGCAATAGCCCTCATAACCAACATGAATCAACCATTGGGCCGCACCGCTGGAAATTCTCTCGAGGTTATCGAGGCTGCTGACATCCTCAAGGGGTGCGGCCCGGATGATACCACAGACCTGACACTGGCACTTGGCGCCAACATGCTGCTGCTTTCAAGAACAGTGCGAAGTGAAGCATCGGCACTCAAATTGCTCCGCAACAAATTGGCGTCAGGCGAGGCTTTTGAAAGGTTTCTCGAAATGATCCGCCTTCACGGCGGTGACCGGTCCGTCATCACTGATCCATCCCGCTTCAAAACTGCTCCATATCAGCGGCCAGTGCGAGCTGAAGCGGAGGGGAGAATATCGGCGGTTGATGCCGGTCAGATCGGCAGGGCGTGTCTTCTCCTTGGCGCCGGCAGAACACACGTCACGGACAACATAAATCACGAGGTCGGAATTTCACAGATGAAGAAAACAGGCGAGACGGTGTCTATTGGCGAACCGTTGGCTGTGATCCACGCCACGGACGCATCCGCCCTGGCCGCCGCCCGCAACCTCGTCAAACAGGCATTTCATCTAACCCGTCAGCACGTTTCGCCGCCTCGACTCGTGCTTGCGAAACTATCCGGTGCATCATGAATGATAGCGTCCTGAAACAGACATTTTCAGCTTTACGACGCAAAGTGCCGAACGCCAAGCCCGTATGTGGTCTTATCCTCGGATCAGGACTGGGCGATGTAGCATCTGCATTCAACATGAGAAAATGCATCCCGTACAGCGGCTTCGGCAATCCGCTGCAATCCAGGATACCCGGCCATGCAGGCAATTTGATATGGGGCAACCTTGCCGGCATTGAGACTTTCGTCTTCTGCGGAAGACACCATCTCTATGAAGGCATAGGCTGGGAGCCTATCGCCGCTCCCATCTATCTGCTCAAGCGGTTTGGAGCCAGCATCGTCATTCTCACAAATGCCGCAGGTGGTATCAGCGGCAGTCTTAAGACCGGAGACATCATGCTTGTTGATGACCATATCAACGCGATGGGAACAAACCCTTTGATCGGGAATAACGATTCGACATGGGGCAGTCGGTTCGTTGATCAATCACGTGTCTACGACTCTACGCTAGGCAGGTTGCTGATCAGGGCGGCCGCGCGCGCCGGGCAACGACTCCAGCAGGGCGTGTATGTTGCGGTTTCGGGGCCGACATATGAAACCCCGGCGGAAATAGGGGCTTATCGCAGAATGGGTGCCGATGCCATTGGAATGTCAACCGTTCCGGAAGCCATCCTCGCGCATGCTGCTGGAATTAGAGTCGCCGCGCTGTCCGGCATAACCAACACCACCAACCGTGGCCGTCCATCGCCCGCAGTCCATGAGAATGTTGTGAACGCAGCCAGGCAAATCGTTCCCGCCATGAAGGCTCTCATCACTTCGCTCTGGAAAGACCTGGCCCGGAGTCTTTAGGGTTATCTATGTCCGAACCACTCGACACCAGTAAGACAGTCGCCGCTCCCCCCTCGATGTTTGCAGGCTGCAGTGCCGGCGCGCTGATGATCGTCGAAACCCTCCAAGGCGCCGGTTTCACCGCATATCTCGCCGGTGGTTGTGTACGCGATCTGCTCATGGGCAGAACACCCAAAGACTTTGATATATGCACAAACGCCCTGCCGCCTGACGTCCAACGGCTTTTCAACCGATCCATCGCTGTCGGGAAGGCATTCGGAGTGGTGTTGGTAACAGTCGGCGGGGAGCAGTTCGATGTTGCGACGTTCCGCATTGATAGCAACTACAAGGACGGACGAAGACCCGTGGCTGTGACTTTTGCAGATGCACGTAACGACGCATTGCGTCGCGACCTGACAATCAACGCCCTGTTCTATGATCCCAGGTCAGGAATGATTATAGATTACGTGGATGGGTTGCGAGATCTTGACTCCCGCGTAGTTCGGACCGTTGGAAAGGCCGCGGATCGCTTTGCCGAGGATCATCTCCGGCTGATGCGTGCGGTACGGTTTTCAACCTCGCTTGACTTTGCATTGGATCCAGATACCGAACGCGCCATTATCGCCAATGCTGCTCATCTGATCCGCATTTCTCAAGACCGGATCAGGGACGAGTTCATTCTCACATTGACCGGAACATCGCGTCCCGGCGACGCCATTGTCATGCTCGACAACCTGCAACTGCTGAACGTATTCCTGCCGGAAATCACCGCCCTGAAGGCACAGGAGCAACCAGCGGACTTTCACCCGGAGGGCAACGTATTCCGCCACACGGTAAAGATGCTTAACCTGCTGGATCATCCTGACGCCAGACTTGCATTGGCAGTGCTGTTTCACGACATCGGGAAGCCGCTCGTCGCAAAGACAATAGACGGTAGAATACGTTTCCACTACCATGCCGAACGCGGGGCGGAACTTGCGGCCACCGTTTGCCGGAGACTCCGCATGTCCACGGCCGATTCTGATCTGATCTGCCATATTGTGCGAAACCACAGCCGCATGACGGACGCCAGGGAAATGAAGCGTTCAACTCTCAGAAGGCTGATAGGCACACCAGCATTTGAACTCGAGCTTGAATTGCACAGACTTGACCGCCTTGCCAGCACAGGTGATCTCAGCACACACGAGTATCTGCTGGCCACAATGGCGGAACTGAGGGCGGAACCTGTGCTTCCAACGGCGTGGATCACAGGACATGACATTATCGCACTCGGAATAACTGAGGGACCCAGGGTCGGTTTCTGGAGGAATAGAGCCTACGACTACCAGTTGGAAGGTCGGTTTTCAGATCGCGAGTCGCTTTTACGCTGGCTCGAACTGGAAGTCACCCGTGACCAACAGAGCTGAGGATTCACCGCAACTGTGCTCGTTTCTTATTGAACACCACAAGCAAGGTTGTGTATCTTCCCGCATTCCGCGACTTTTCCTATTAGTTCCATGGAGGTGCGAATATGCTCATAAGTATGCTCAAATCCAAGCTGCATGCGGCTACCGTGACCGCCTGCCTGCCTGACTATGAAGGAAGTATCGAGATCGATAGTACCGTACTGCGTCTTGCCAAAATGGTTCCATACGAGAAAGTACTGGTGGCCAATCTCGCAAACGGCAACAGGTTTGAAACTTATACCATTCCTGGCGAGCCGGGCTCAAAGTGTATCTGCCTTAATGGCGCCGCTGCCTTGCTCGGATCGCCCGGCGACAAGCTCATAATACTCTCGTTCGCCTTGATTCATGCCCGCAGGATCAAACACCACAAACCCACTGTAGTGGTGTTTGACAGCAAGAATCGGCCATCCGTAAAGGGAAGCAAGAAACGCGCAAGACACGGTTGATGAACCGCTAACATAATGGCTGAAACGTTCGTCAGCCATCCAGCGACCGGTCAAGACCGCCCGCGCCAAGGGCTTCAATTCATGCGATCTTTTTCGCTTCTTCGTCACTGGCAACGAACAATGCGGACTCCTCGACCATCGGCTTGGTCACACGCACCTGCTTGATATCCGGACGGCGAGGCACCTCAAACATAAGGTCAAGCATCAGGTGTTCAAGTATGGCCCGCAACCCGCGCGCACCGGTCTTCTTCTTCGAGGCCATCTCCGCCAGAGTATGAAGAGCTGTATCAGTAAAGGTCAGCTCCACCCCTTCCATGGCCATCAGTTTCTGATACTGCCGCACCATGCAGTTCTTCGGCTCAACAAGGATCCGAACCAGATCAGCCGCGGACAATTCAGAAAGTACACTCAGGACCGGCAGCCTTCCAACGAACTCCGGAATCATGCCGAATTGCAGCAGATCCTCAGGCTCTACGTGAAGTGAATCCAATTTTTCCTTCGCAACATGAGCGCCTGCATCTCCACGGCCTTTCGCAAACCCAATAGTCTGCTTGCCGAGTCTCCGCCTGACGATATCCTCGAGTCCAACAAAGGCGCCCCCGCAAATGAACAGAATATTCTGAGTGTTAATCTGAATATATTCCTGCTGCGGATGCTTCCGGCCCCCGTGGGGCGGCACGTTCGCTGTTGTTCCTTCCAGTATCTTCAGCAGCGCCTGCTGGACGCCCTCTCCCGACACATCTCTTGTGATGGACACATTCGATGTACGCCGCGCAATCTTGTCGATTTCATCTATGTAGATAATCCCTGTTTCCGCGCGAGCGATATTGAAATCGGCAGCCTGAATGAGTCGAAGCAGTATGTTCTCAACATCCTCACCGACGTATCCGGCCTCGGTGAGAGTCGTCGCATCCGAAATACTGAATGGAACATCAAGATACCTTGCAAGACTTCGCGCCAGGAGCGTCTTACCAGTACCAGTCGGCCCTATCAGCAGAATATTGCTCTTCTCGATCTCAACCCCGCTGTACGGATCATGCTTCTCATTCTTGCTCTCCTGCCTGATCCGTTTGTAGTGATTGTGTACCGCCACAGACAGGACTTTCTTCGTAATATCCTGTCCCACGACATATTGATCAAGAAATTCCTTGATCTCATGTGGCTTCGACACCTTCACGGCACCGGCAGCCCGCGCTTCATTCCCTGGAGACGCGGCTGCGCCGGCTTTCTGCCGGAGCATGGAACTGCAGATTCCAACACAGCGATCACATATGAACGCATTCTCACTGCCGATCAACTGTGTTGTGGTGCTCCCCGGACTGCCGCAAAACGAACAGCGGTCATTCTTTCGTTTCTCAGCCATTCTTCTTCCTCGCATCTTTCTTTGGTCCGGAAAGAACATCATCGACAATGCCATATTCCTTGGCCTGGACGGCCGACATGAAGAAATCACGATCCGTATCCTTTGAGATAAGATCCATGTTCTTTCCGGTGTGCTTTGACAAAATCCCGTTGATCATGTCGCGGAGCCGCAATATTTCGGTCGCCTGAATACTGATATCGCTGGCCTGCCCCTGGACCCCACCCCAAGGCTGATGAATCATTATACGCGCGTTGGAAAGCGCAAAGCGTTTCCCGGGCATACCCGCAGCAAGAATGATGGCGGCCATGCTAGCCGCCTGTCCGACACAATACGTCGCCACGCCGCATCGCAGGAACTGCATCGTGTCGTAAATCGCCAGACCGGCAGTGACAGATCCACCAGGTGAATTTATGTAGATACTGATTTCCTTTTCCGCATCCTCACTCTGCAGAAACAAAAGCTGGGCTATCAAAAGATTGCTGACCTCATCGGTAATTGCGGTTCCGATAAACACAATACGGTCCTTCAGAAGACGAGAGAATATGTCATATGCCCTCTCGCCCCGAGCCGTCTGCTCAACTACAAAAGGAACCAGCATCTGATTCTTTTCGTTCATATTGCCCCCTTGCACCTTCGCACCGTTAATGTTCTGCATCAGATTACTCCATGACGATCTTGGCTTGACCAAAAACAAAATCCAAGGCCTTATCAACCCTGATGTTCCTGCGGAACCGCTCCATGGCGCCCCTGCGCTCCAGGTCGGCCCTGAGAACGTCCGGGTCTGTTCGATACCTCGCGGCAACAGCCGCAACAGCCTTGTCCACCTCGGCATCTTCCGCCGTGATCTTCTCTTCGCCAGCAATCGCGTCGAGGATATACTCCATGCGTATACGTTCGATCGAGGACTTCGTGGCCGCATCAAGGATGTCTTCTCGTCTTCCGACAATTTCATCCCTCGACACGCCTCTCATGGAATTCTCAGACACAATATCCTGGGCAATTCGCCTGCTTTCCTCATCAACGAGCGATTCAGGCACATCCATTGCGGTATGCTCGAGAAGTTCCTTAGCTATTTCGTTCTTCAGCCTGGCTTTTTCTTCAGCCGCGCCTCTCTCCACAAGACTCTTCCTCACCTCGTCCCGGAGTTTATCTACCGTCTCCAATCCTACCTTCTTGCAAAATTCATCATCAAGTGCCGGCAGCTTTCTCTGTCGCATCCCCGATATTGTCACTTTATACACGGCTTGCCTTCCGGACAGCAGCTTCATCTTAAAATCGTCAGGGAACGTGACATTGAGGGACCTGGCTTCACCAACTACTGCTCCGACCAGACTGTTGCTCAGGCCAGGAATCAATCCACCTGGTTCCCCAGCCACTATCCAGAAATCCTTGCCGATGCCCAACTGCGCAGCTTTCGGCACCAATTCAGACACTGCAACGTTGTCGCACATGCCTTCGTAGTCGATCTGAACCAGATCGCCATCCTCAGCCGCCCGCCCGGTTACATCCTCAAACGTTGCAGCCTGGCTTCTGATTGCGTCGATCGCTTTGTCAACCTGATCAGGAGAAACCTCCTGCTTCCTTCCCTTCAGGGACATGCCTTTGTACTTTGGTATTTTGAATTCAGGAGGAACATCAACCGTTATGGAAAACGACAGCGCCTCGCCATTGACGAAATCAGTATCCTTGATTTCGACGACTGCAACAGGCTTGATGTTTTCCGATTTAAGGGCATCCCGGTAGAATCTGGGAATCAGTCTGTTGCGAGTCTCTTCGGAAATGTCCTTTGCAAATCGCCTTTCGACAAGCTGCAAGGGAATCCTGCCTTTTCTAAAACCAGGAATACTCGCTTCCGCGGCGTACTCTTGAAGTACTTTCCCACGCTCAACTTCGACAACATCCTTCTCAACTTCGACCTTGAGAACACGCCGGCACCCACCTGCCGCTTCCACTCTAACCTTCATAGGCAACGGAATCCTTTCACTGTTCTTTCATCGACATAAGAAACTCGGCATTGCTCTTTGTCTTCTTCATACGGTTAACGATCAACTCCATCGCCTCAACTGCAGGAACGCCGTTTATTGCTCTCCTGAGGATCCAGATCTTGGCAAGTTCATCAGGATGCAGTATCAGCTCCTCCTTGCGAGTACCAGACTTTTCAACGTTCATTGCGGGGAATATGCGCTTATCGACAAGGTGTCGATCCAGACAGATCTCCATATTCCCTGTTCCCTTGAACTCTTCAAAGATGACTTCGTCCATCCTGCTGCCTGTATCAACCAGAGCTGTGGCGATGATCGTCAGGCTTCCCCCTCCCTCAATATTACGCGCCGCGCCAAAGAATCGCTTCGGCTTCTGCAGCGCATTGGCATCCACACCGCCGGAAAGAATCTTTCCACTGTGCGGCTGCAGTGTGTTGTATGCCCTGGCGAGACGGGTGATACTATCCAGAAGTATCACGACATTCTTGCCGCACTCGACCATCCGTTTCGACATTTCTATGACTATTTCTGCCACCTGAACGTGTCGCTCCGGGGATTCGTCAAACGTGGAGCTCAATACGTGAGCTTTTGTGCTGCGCTCCATATCCGTCACTTCTTCAGGACGTTCATCAATCAACAGGATGAACAGATGAACATCCGGGTGATTCGCCGAAATACTGTTGGCAAGTTTCTGGAGCAGCACTGTCTTACCTGTACGAGGTGGCGCAACAATAAGACCTCTTTGTCCCATTCCTATGGGAGTCAGGATGTCCATTATCCGCATGGAGACCTCTTCCGGCCCAACCTCAAGCATCAGGCGCTTGTCGGGAAACAACGGGGTCAGGTTTTCAAAAGGAATCTTGCTCCTGGACGTTTCCGGATCGCCACTATTGACCTCTTCCACCTTGAGAAGGGCAAAGAACCGTTCCTTTTCCTTGGGCTGTCGTATTTCACCGCGAACAAGATCGCCTGTCCTCAGCGCAAAACGGCGAATCTGGGACGGGGAGACATAGATATCCTCTGCGCATGGCAGGTAGTTGTTGTACGGAGAGCGAAGGAAGCCGAAACCATCTGGCAGGATTTCAAGGACGCCCTCACCTGACAGCTTGCCGCTATTCCTGGCCGCAGCTTTAAGAATTTCAAATATCAATTCATGTTTTCTCAAGGCACCCAACTCTACCAGACCAAAAGCATCAGCCATGGTGTTGAGTTCCGGGATGCTTTTCTTCTGCATCTCCTGAAGATCCATGTTCATGTTCAGACCGTTGGCAACGGCAACAATCCTGGGACCTTCAGGTTGTTCGCCGGCAACCCCGCTATCCACCGGCACAGGCGGCGCAGCCGGTGGCATTGTATCCCTGTCGCTATTCAAGTTTCCCATCTCTCCATTGTCTCTGGGCAAGCGCGCATGCACCGGCCGCGAGTGACGTCCACGCCTCTGAGATCTTCCGTAGTGATTATTGTCCCGTCCGTTGTCCACCATGCTAACTCTCCAACAGTTCGTTCAGTATTCTTTCAGTTTGCTCTTTCAACATTTCCAGAGATCCGCCGTTATAGATAACGAAATCAGCACGCTCCATCTTCTGCCAGACCGGCATTTGAGCTGACAATCTGTGATCTATAGCAATCTGCGATAAGCCCCGATCGGCCAGCCTTGCCCTCTGCGCATCCTCCCCAGCCCCAACACAGATAACTTTGTCCCACTTCCGTCCTTCTCCAATCTCATATAGCAAAGGTACTATTACGACCCCGATCCTGTTCTTTTCAGCCACCCTCCGCATCCAGGAGCGCCAAAGTCGCTTTACTCCAGGGTGCAGAATGGTGTTGAGCACCGTCATCTGCTCTGGAATCCCGAACACCATCCCGGCAAGCACTGATCTGTCGATCTCCCCATCCGGCCCCGTTATCTCATCCCCAAAGTGTTCTACCAACTTCCTGTATTCTTTCGACCCGCTCCTGATAAGTTCATGTGCAAGCAGGTCGGAATCGCATACCGGAATACCCTCTGCACACAGAAGTGAACCAACCAGACTCTTACCACACGCTATACCGCCTGTGATCGCGACTTGCAGCATGAAACCCTCACCAAAAAGACAAGCCATGCAATCAATCTACTGGGATCTGACTCGGCGCCGCGCCTGCGATTCACCCGACAAGATACACATCCTGATCGCAGTCGATGGAAGAACTCCGATTCCGTTTCAGAACATCATCAGGAAACACCTTCCCAAATCAAATATGGCGCCAATCGACGTAAATGAATCATTCATGGGATGCTTTGGTTGCGACAATGATCTACGCATGAAAACTGATTATGAATCTCACAAAGGGACAAGCGCAGTATTTGAATATAAAGGTCTCGGAAGAAATAGAGAATCAAAGCTAGTGTTATTTGTGAATCTAACATAGGACCACGCGAAGTCAAGCGTCAATAGTACTTTTTTGACTATTCTTTCCAAGTCGCAGTTAGTCCGCCAAAGTCCAACTTACTTTGCCAATCGACCTTCCTTCCAAGTTCATCAGCCAGCGAGGAGAACTCCATCTCTTCAAAGAAGGGAATAAGCCTTTCAGGCAGCTCCCCACTAAGAATGGCCGTCTGCCAGTTCAAAGCACATTCAAGATTGTGCCGCAACCGGATCATCTCTCGGTTCCTGATCACAACTGCACGATGATCGGCCAATGACTTCCTTATCCTGTCGGGAGTAACAGATTCCAGAGCCGAAAATATGGAATCCGAGTTGCCATACGCCTCGAGGAGTTTCGCTGCAGTTTTTGATCCTATCCCCGGCACGCCATCGATGTTGTCGGAAGAATCACCCGTAAGCGCCAGCCAGTCCACAATCTGACCCGGCCTGACGCCCGTCTTCTTCAAAACCGCTTCAGCTGTAATTTCGCCGTCCATGTCATTAGGCAAGACAACTTTGGTCGCCTCATTCACCAGCTGGAAGAAATCCTTGTCATTAGTCACTATCGCAATGTCCGCCCCGTCGCCTTCTGCCACATGAACGAGCGTCGCGATCACATCGTCAGCTTCTTCCCCCTCCATCCGGACCCATGGAATGCCGGAGCAGACCAGATACTTCTCAACGAGTTCGAATTGACTGCGCAATTCAATTGGCATTGGAGATCGTTGCGCTTTGTACGCAGGCAGAAGCTCTCTGCGCCAGGACGGAACACCTCCATCAAATACAACAACCATATGCGTCGATGGAACCTTCTGGCGTAATTGCCGTATCATCCGCACGAAACCATAAACGGCATTAGTGGGTCTGCCAGCAGAGGTTGATAGGGACTTGATAGCAAAGAATGCCCTGTACAGCAGCCCGTTGCCATCCAACAAACACAGTCGCGATTTAGTAGACATTGAAACCTCCGGCGATCCTTCATCGTCAGCACAAATCATCACCGCCCGGCAGCGTCACGGCCTGCTGCGGCCGCACAAACAGACTTGTAAACAGCCTCCTCCGGATCATGCAGTTGGAAGTGGACAGAGGGATAACAACTGCGCGCGCCGGCCCGACCTATTCCTCGATCGGGCAAAGCCAGCAGCTTCAAATGAGCCAAGAGGGACAACCACGCCGGCAAATCAGACTCAGGGAGCCGGCGTGCTGATGGAAATCGTCTTTTCCGATTGCTGAGACTGTTCCTTAATCGGTCGCCCGGCCGGATCAACGAGTTTTGCCGTGACGAAGATCAGAAGGTTTCTCTTGCTGGTCTTCTTCTGATTCGACCTGAACAGACGGCCAATCAGAGGCAGCGAACCGAGGGCCGGTATCTGGTCATCAGCCGTTCTCAAGTCCTCTGCGATCATTCCCCCCATGACAACAGTAGCGCCGTCGTAAACGCGCACCGTAGTCGTGGCTGTTCTGCGGTGGAAAAACGGCATCTTCATCGGCACTTGCGAGCCATCCGGCAGGGTATAGCCATAGTCATACCACACGGGGTCTGTGACGACATCAGGCGAAAGCGTCAGCGTTATGATGTTGCGATCAGGGCTGACTTCCGGTCTGACGGTCAGAATTACACCCACCTCGCGCGTCTCAAACGCCTCAGGAAGTACGATTGGAACCTGATTGAGAATATTGTTATTCAATCCGCCCAGTTGTGTGTTGCCACCCTGCATGCGATACTGCGTGGGATAGATATACTCTGTGGTCACCTTCACGGTGGCTTCCTCGCCTGGTTGCGTGGTGACTTTCGGTGCGGACAACAGATCGGCGTTCCCTTTCTGTTCAACGGCATGAACCAGCATCATCAATTCCGGCGTCGTAAGAACAGACTGAATGGCAAGCTGGCTTCCATTTTCGCCGCTCGAGGAGCCGGCTACCCCGTTTCCTGCGTCGGCCAGCGTTCCAAACCTGAGGCCCTTCGTAAACCCGCCATTCGCGTTGTTGGCGTTCATCTGAATCCTTGGCCGGGCCAACGCAGGCAACGCCGCACTCCCCTTCTTCTGCAAGAGTTCCAAATTGTCGGTCAACCGCCACTCGAATCCCATTTCATCCAACCCATCCTGTGTTATATCAACGAATCGGGCTTCGATTTCAACTTGCGGACTCGGTACATTTATCTGACTCAGTATGCCCTCGAAAACAGCCAGGTTCGCCTCTGTATTAGCGTGAATAATCTTAGATATCGAGGGATTGTACGTGATGTATGCTTCTTTAGGGAACTTGACGCCCATTCTCTGGAAGTAGTCCTTCAAGTCCACCGTCGTCGCACTCAAACTTGATGCCTCCATAGACACGAAACCGCCCTCTCCTGGTGCAGCACCCCCTCCTGCTGGAGCCGCGGCCGCGCCACCTCCGGTAGCATCAAGACTCTTGATGACACTCGGATCTATCGGATAGAACCGCGTAACAACCGCGCTGTCGGCCTCGTCGGCAGGAACAATGATTACCACATTCTTTTCGATGCGATATCGCAGGTTGGCCACCTCGGTCACAATCTTGATCGCCTCCATGAGAGTTACGTACTTGGCAGTGAACGTGATGTTCTTGGCTGCAGAATCCTCGCGAAGCTTCAGAATGATATTGACGCCTTTCTTCTGAGGATCGGTCTCTGTGCTGTCACCCTCGCGAGCGGTGCTCACCAGATACTCCACAACATCGTGGATGTTTGCCTCGCGGAATGCAATTTCCCGAATAGTGATTGCTTCCATCTTGGCGACCAGAATCTTTTCCGGAGTCGGTCCGATCGGTGTCGGGGCTGGAGCTGCCGTCCCGGCTCCCGACATCGGTTCCGCATAATTGGAGTAGTCGCGCGGGTTCCAGGTCTGCGTCACCATCTTCAGCCGTTCCTTCACCATGGCCTCGCGTTCATCCAACTTGATCTTGGCAGCGCTTTCCTGAACCTCTTTCAGCAGGGCTATGGCGGACTGGTTGAACTCATCAACAGCGAGGACCATCTTGAGTTTTGCCTCTGCCTCGGTAAACTCTCTGACACGCACATGCTGAACGGCCATTTCAAGCAACTTTGCGATCTTCTCCTTCTTTTCAATGTAATCCGGCGAAGAGCGTCTCTTGGCAACTGAAGTCTTTGCTGAGGCTCTTTGCTCTTCGATTCGAAGCTTGATTCGCTCTATCAATCTGCCTGCTGCCTTGAATTTGCGGTTTCTGCCGTATGAACGTTGGGCCAGCGCAAGTGCGCCCTGATCACCTTCCATCTCACCAGCTTCCATCTTCTGCATGGCAATATTGTACTCGCAGATCATTGCTCCCTCGTTGGCCTTCTGCCTTGCAGCAGCGGTACGCGGATTGTCTGGCAGGTTCGCTTCGGCTCCGAGGAAATGACCAAGAGCCGTCTGATAGGCCTCATAGGAGAGAGCCTTCTGCCCGAGTTCCAAATCCCGTATCGCCTGGATCTCCTTTGTTTCCCTCTCGATTGCATGCTCTGCGTCGGCATCAGAGATCTCTCGCGGCAAAGACTCGACGGGTAGCTCTCCCATCACATTTGGACGAGTTGTTTTGACAGGCTGCGTCCGTGTTTCCACCGGTGCACTTTCAACTGCCACTGGCTGTACTGCTTCAACTGGCGTTTCAACTGCGACAGGGGGTTCAACGGCCGCAGGCTGCGCTTCAACCGCAGGTACGAGTGTCTCAACTGCGGGCGCCGGTACTTCAACCGCAACCGGCGGTACTGGTTCAGCCGGCATCTCAACTGCGGGAGAGGGTTCAACGGCCTCAGGCTTCGGCTCAGCTGCAGGAGTCTCAACTGCGGGCGCCGGCGCTTCGACAGCAACGGGCGGTACGGGTTCAGCGGGTATCTCAACTGCAACGGGGGGTTCGACTGCTTCAGGCTTCGGCTCAGCTGCAGGAGTCTCAACTGCAGGTGCCGGCTCCTCAACCGCAACAGGCGGTACGGGTTCAGCGGGTGTCTCAACTGCAACGGTGGGTTCGACTGCTTCAGGCTTCGGCTCAGCTGCAGGAGTCTCAACTGCAGGTGCCGGCTCTTCAACCGCAACAGGCGGCACTGGTTCAGCCGGCATCTCAACCGCGGGAGTGGATTCAACGGCTTCAGGCTTCGGCTCAGCTGCAGGTACAGGCGTCTCAACCGCAGGTGCCGGTTCTTCAACTGCAACGGGCTGTACAGGTTCAGCTGGTGTCTCAACTGCGACTGGGGGCTCGACTGCTTCAGGCTTCACCTCGGCCGCAGGAGTCTCAATCGCAGGCGCCGGTTCTTCAACAGCAACAGGCGGTACTGGTTCAGCTGGTGTCTCAACTGCGGCAGAGGGTTCAACGGCCGCAGGCTTCGCTTCAACGGCAGGTGTTTTTTCTTGAGCGCTTTCCAGCGCAGTGTTCAAGAGGTCTTCCTCTTTCTGAACAGTGCCACCATCCTGCGCCAGGAGCGCCCCTGCGCTCAATAATGAGCTCAAAATAAGGAAACAAGGTGTAGCCTTGCAAAATCTCATTTTCCCAATCTCCAGCATGCTATTGACTACAGATCTGGTGTTAACACCTATAACTCTCCAGCGGCAGGAGGCCCTATGATCTCCTCCCTGTTCAGCGAAACGTCAGAAACTATCACCTTCTTACTTTGCGCGTCAATCTCTTTGACCCGATATTTGCGTCCCTGGATTTCGAATTCAGCGCCTGTCTTGACCGTTATCGTCTGCTTGGCAGGCAAGTAATAAAGGTCCGCGGATTTGGCCAGCCGCTCCAGCGGAACACCTTTAACAAGAATCAGAGTCTCTCCATCAGCAGATTTCAGCTTCAACTCAGAAATATCCATGTTTCTGACAGATTGAATTCCCGGCGCGTTTGTGGTCGCGAGAATCTTCGCGGTATATTCAACAATGGTAAACCCTAGAACCTGGTCTCCAATCTTCTTCCAGAATGTCTGCTTGGTATCAACATGATTGACGGCAAAGACCAATTCATTGGTAGACCGTTGCATCGAGCTCATGAATTTCAACTTGAACTCGAAAGCCTTTGCATCCTTCACCCAGAGCTTTCCATACATCCAGGCCGGAGGCACGCTGTTCTTGTCAGTGGGATCAATTTCCATGCCGAGAGCTTTACCTGATTTGTATTCCTCCAGGTTGGTAAAGCCGTCGCTATCAGAGTCGATCTTGGCATCATCGCCATCGTTGGGATTCAACCTGTGTTTCAGTTCCCAGTCATCAGGAATTCCATCGGCATCAGAATCCTTTGGAGCCCTGTCGGTCGAAACAACATCCTGCTCGCGGAAACAGAACGGGCATTTCTCGGCAGAAAACGCGATTGGTTTCCTGCACCACTTACAGCTCACCCGTTGTTCAGGAATTATCATGAAATTCGTTGTGGATACGGAAAGCTGAAAAGGCCTGCTCAGAGCCTGGCGCCCCTTGACGAACTTCGCTCGCGACGAGGTCTGAACACCAGCAGCCACGGTCTTATTGAGATTCTGGATTCTGTCCATAAAAACCCGCTGCTTATTCTTTTCACCGGACGTTCTTGCCCCGAGAGTAACCACAACGGCGATAAGGATGCCCAGTGCGACAAGCGTGAGGCTCTTGTCGTAGTGCGCAAGCAGAGGATCCAAGATTATCCGCCTGATCCGGTTGTTCACTTCTTCTGGTCTCCCCCTGATTCAGCAAAACCATATACGTCCAGAACTAGAATAACTCTCGCTGGCGGTTCGGCACTTCCGCGCCCGCAGACAATCCTTTCCTCCCGCGGGCGCACATCGGCCTCCTCAGCAGTTCCTGTGGTCCCATCCTCCACAGCCTGATCTGCAACTCCAGATTCATCTTTTGATCGTCCGGCCGTCTCCGCCACTTTCGAGGTTGTGCTCAGGGCTGCGCCGGCCGATCCATGGATGACCACGCTTGACACAACAATGAAGAGCTTGTTTGACGCGAGTGCGTTCATGGCCGAAACAACAGCCGCCTCCCTGCCGTTAAACTCCAGAGTGAAATGCTCCTTTGTGAAGAGACGCACAACTTCATTCGTGCTCACCTCTGATTCGCCCTTTGCTCTCGGTCCCACAGATGGCTTATCCTCGAACTGCTCCCTGTTAATCGACACAAGCCCCTTGATGCCGCTCGAATAAAGAATACCGCAGACATTTTCAACTATTCCCAGCTGGAGGGAAAGCCTCCCAACGTCTGCTCTTATCGGCGGCTTCCCATCATCATACTTCTGGAACCCAAACGCAAAATCCGGAGGAAGTTGAACCTGACTCTTCCTGGCTCGATCAGCGAGCAACCTCTGCGTCTTCGTAAGCAACGTCAACCATTCAAGTGGTTCCATCCGCGCCTGAACGGCAACCTGGCCCCGGCCCATCTCCCTCCGGAGGAGCACAAGTTCTTCACCAAGCGCTTTGACATTCCGCCGCGTCGCGGCGATATTCTCGTCATTGGGGAACGGCACTCGCTTGTAGGAGTTCTCGAGTTGAACACGAACCGAGCCCAGGGTGTTCATTGATGTCCGGAGGCGCTTCTTCTCCAGGAACAGAAGACCTCCTGCAACGGCTGTGAGGATCACGCTCGCCGCAACGAATACTATGACCCACGTTTTGGTTCTTGATTTCATTTCATCCTGCTAGAAAACCAGGGGCTCTTTCAAGCTGGCCGTAATCGTGAACTCGAGCGCGAAAACTGACGACCTGACGAGATCAACTTTCGGGCGCTCGCCAAAATACCTCGTGGAACCCAGAGCTGCTGCAAACTTGCCGACAGCTTCCGCGTCCTTGACCTTATCCAGAAAGCCCATGCCTTTGATGACCAGATGGGTGATCGGAGCCCCTTCGGAAGCCATTACCGGCTCTATTGATGTGACCCACATCCCGTCAAGCAACGACGTGCGGACATCACCAGTCATTTCAAGCCACCGGGTGCGGAGCTGGATCAGGTTCAGAAGTTGATCCGCCTTTCCCTGAACAGCGAGTTCAGAAGCCACAACGCCATCAAGTTCTCTCTGTTTCGCCTCTATTGCTCCCACCCGGGACTGAACAAGGCTGAGATTGGCCTCCTCGACACATCTCAGACGCCAGGTGTATCCCCACCAGCATGCCACACTGAAGAAAATAGCGGCGGCCGTGGCTACAAAGAACGGCATGCGGGACCGCAACCGCTTCCTCGCCGCGAGTTCATGTGGCATAAGATTGATTTCCATCGGACATGAATACGCCCAGCGGAGGGCAAGCCCGGTAACCTCCCCCAGCAGGTGCATCTTGCTCCCAACCTCCGCCGCTGAAATCCGATTTGAAACCGACACGGACTGGAATGGGTTGAGGTACTGGACTTCGAGTCCCAACTTCTCCTTCAGGAAACTATCGGTTGCCGGCATCAAGGAGCTGCCACCGCACAACAAGAGACGCGACGGCTTGCTGCCATTCTGCTGACTACGATAGAAATTGATCGACCGGGTCACTTCGGCATGCAACCTGGTCATCACACTTCGAACGGTCTTTGCAACCCTGTTGACAAGCGGACTCTCAGAACCCTCTACAACTCCTCCAAAAGCAACAAATGCATGGGCAATCTTGAGCTCCTCGGCCTCTTTGAAGTTCAAATCGAACTCCTTCATCAACTCAAGGGTGATGGTGTGCCCGGCCAGTGGAATATTGCGGCAGAAGATCCTGCTTTGCTCCATGAATATCAGGTTGGTACTTCGCGCCCCCATATCCATGATCAGCGTGCACCCGTCCTGCCCGCCGTAATTGAAACGCGCGAGGTTATAGAGCGCCATGGGGGAAACATCAACAACCACGGGACTAAGGCCGGCAGCCTCCACACTGTCTGTCAGCTTCTTGACAACATCCTGCTTGACAGCAACGAGCATTACGCTCTTACCGCCCTCATCATTATCGAACAACTGGTAGTCCCACACAACCTCTTCAATCGCAAACGGCACATTCTGCTGCGCCTCGTAAAAGACAATGCTTTCAACCTTGTCGCTGGTGACCGGCGGCAATTTCACATATCTCGGAAAGATATCCTTACCCGAAATTGAGACATAGACAGGGCCGGATCTGATGTTCTTCTGGCGAAGAATATCCCTGATCGTGGAAACGACGTAGGCAGACGGATCGGAATCCTTACCGGGTTCAAGCCCCAGGTCGCTTGTCGCGAAGCTGGTCAGCTCAAGTCCGCTGGGCTTGCGCACAGTAAACTCGCCCATCGTGATCTGACTCGCCCCGATATTGAGAGCTAGCATTCTTTTGGCCATGGCCGCACCGCGTACTACCGGATTGATTCCTCGTCGTTATAGTTCGCAAATATGAATGGTGTCAGATTTCTATTGAGCAGGTACCCGTCCCGAACCGTGACTCGACGGCTCGCTTTGACTATATCCCACCATTTCCCGCTCTGCCTTGCATCCTTGGTGAGATTGCACGAGGGAGAGAAATCGCTCATCGCAACATTCTCACCATTGAAACTGATCTCCACTCCGACGGCAACGGGCTCGCCGTATCGTTCGATCGTAGTGGGCCGCAGGTATACCGTGCTGATATGGCCCATCCCCTGCTTTACGTCAAGATATGTGACTGTGGACTCGCAAAGCATATACGTCAAATCCTTCTTTGACACTCCGGGATCCCCTGGCACAAGCACATGGTACGTCACAACAAGAGAATCTATCCAGTTTGTCCCCGTATCATAGCTTGTGGTAATCACATACCACTCAGGTGACGCCTTGGTCGAGCTGCGAGTCGAGTTGTTGTAGACGTAATCGGGAGCTTTCACCTTTGAAGCATTGCTTCTCCAGTCGATTCTCTTGATGCGAAGGTGCTTGGACGTATCCCTGACCACGTCTTCCGCCGGGCCGCCAGCCTTCGCCGCGAGCCGGCCAGCCTGCGCAACGGCAGCGTCCAAGGTAAGGCATTGTGCTGCGGCCAGAATAATCACCAGCGAGGCGCCACACAGCTTCAACGATCTCATAGCATCGTCCTCCTTGTCATCAGACCACCGCGTGGAAAAGAAACAACCAGGTGAGTCTATTTTTACCCACAGGTCAAATCAACCAAAAAAGGAAGAATACGGGGCTCTCCGGTCATACGGCAAAGATACAAACCGTCTAACGCTTGACAACGCGCGAAACTCGAGGCCGGCATTCTTAGTGGAGAGAACGGTGTAATATGTACAACACGATTGCCCGGTCAATTTCGCTCAGCAGACAGTCTTTCTTTAAGGGTGCTCATAAGCAACTCTTTGCTCATCGGTTTGCGCAGTACGCAATGCGCCGGATTGTCTGATATGAGACCATGAAGCGAGACTGGAGGCTCATGGCCGGTACAGAACACCACGGAAGGCATTTCAATGTTCTCGGCCTGGCACAACTTGCTGATCTCCACGAATGCCGCCTGGCCATCCATAACCGGCATGAACAAATCCATCACGATGACTCCATGATGAGAAACGCGGAACTCCTCCACGGCTTCCGCCCCGTTCACTGCCACATCGATGTGGCATTCCGAAAGGTGAAGCGAGATCATCTGCCCGAACAAGGCTCGTACGTTCGCCTCATCCTCAACAACCAGAATCCGCCGCCGATCGCACGGTACACTGAACCCTTTTGAATCATTTCCGGATTTGGTCGCGTCTCTTTCCGTTTTCACTCTCATGCGCAGTTACCTCCCCGGCTGATTATCATCACTTGAGTCCGCACGCACACGGCAAACCCGCCGCGGGTTAATGCCCCCACATGCGCCTTATGCTACCGCCAGAATTCATAAACACAAGACTGAAAATGACAGTTTCAAACAAGCGGGTGCGATTTTGGTTAGTGGAACAGAGAAAGGAGAAACTCACCACGAAGGTCACGAAGAGCACGAAGGGTATGAGAAGTCGCCACGAACGTGCCGACATCATCGACCGGTGCCTGTCTCCAATGAAAGACAGACCGGCAGCGCAGCAACACTACCGGTGGCGCGCGGGCAAGTGGCCAGGGAATGCAGCGTTTCCCTGCAAATCCCCCACTTCACGTCCTTCGTGACCTTCGTGGTGAAACCTGCGATTGGTCTTGCGTCTCCACTAACAGCGCGCACCCCAAACAAGCGATGATGCGGCGTCAAGAAAGGTATTCCTGCGGCCCGCAGCGCCCGGGATTGGCCTTCCGGCCACACCCGCTCGCACAAACCCTCAGGATCGTATGTTTCTGTATGGAAGCCGGCCGCGGCGGACCGCCTTTGGTCCGCGATGCACTGTAACCGTCATGCGGAGGCAAGACCGAGCATTTCCATTGCCGCCCTGACGACGGCGGCAGCCGTAACCTCGCGCATGCAGACGACAGCGTCGAACCGGCATTTGCGGCTCATACATGGACGGCATGAACGCCTGCCCACCAGAACCTTGTGCCGCCCACCATACGGGCCGGTCCGACCCGGGTCCGTCGGTCCGAAAACTGCAAGGACCGGCACTCCAATTGCCGCGGCAAAGTGCATCGGACCGGAATCATTCGCAATGACAAGATCCATGCTTGCCAGAAAACTGCCGAGCTCGACGAGCGATGTGCGTCCAGTGAGATTTGTCACAACTCCGCCAATCCCTGCCTCTATACGGCTGCAAACAGGCCTGTCAACCTTTGAGCCAAAGAGATAAATCGAAGCCCCGGTCTTGTTGCGAAGCATGCGCCCGGCTGTTACAAATGATTCCTCCGGCCAGCACTTGTTCTTCCAGCGCGTAACAGGAAACAGAGCAATCCTTGGGGAGGGTCTGTCTTTCACCAGATCAGGAAAGGCCATGGGAAACTCAATCCCCGTGACCTCCAGACCGAGATGCCGGACCACGTCCAGGTTCTCATGAATGGCATGACGGTTCTTGTCCAGTTCGCCGGCCACGCTTGAATAGAACGCCTTTGATCCTTCCCTGTGGAATGATGGCCCTATTCTCCTCGTGCCTCTTGCCATGCGAGCCAGGAGCGCGCTCTTCATCAAGCCCTGGAAATCAACTATGTAGTCGTACCGGTGGCTGAGAGCCTCCCGGAGAAATGCGATCTTGCCCCCGTCGCTGCGCCTGCGCGGGAAAGCGATGACCCGGTCAATATCGGTAAAGCATTCTACCAGCTGCGCATATTCTGTTTGTGTGACCCAGTCAACCGTTGCATTCAACTGGGTCTTCAACATGTGTACTGCCGGCAATGCATGAAACAGGTCGCCTAGAGAACTCAGCTTGACCACCAGCACCCTGGTCTTGATATCAGCCTGATCCGATTGTTCCATGATTCAATGGCCTCCGCGAATCAACTTCCTGCCCACGGGATTTTCCGCCAGCTGCCACGGGCCGCGTCAACCCAAACCGGGGTCCCTGTGCGGAGAGCAGCTTCCAGAGATCATCAAAAGAAGAGCACACTTCATCGGGCGTCTCGTCTCCACGATGTCCGATGCCTGATGTCATGAAGACACTTCGCACACCTGCCCGCCGCGCTGTCTCCAGATCTGTGTGACTGTCGCCGATCATCCAGGTCTGAGCTGCCGGGGCGCCGGCAACCCGCATGCCATCGATAACCATGGCAGGATGAGGTTTGAGAAAGCGGCTATTGCCGTCTCCAGCCACATGGCAGAATAGATCCCGGAGACGGAAGTGTTCCAGTATGCGCTCGGAAAATACGGCTTGTTTGTTCGATGCAACGGCAAGCTTGCAGCCCAGCTCATTGAATCCCTGCAATACCCGTTCGACCCCGGGATAAAGAACGGACTCATCGAACATATGTTGCTCGTAGAACTTCCGCTGCAGCCCGACCGCCTCCTCGAGATCAATCCCAGGCACATCCAGAGACCGCTTTACGAGGAGACTAATTCCGTCCCCGATGTAGCCCCCGACTATGTCAGCCGGCAGCGGATCCAGCCCATAGTGTTTACGGACAAGATTGACGGCAGTACAAAGATCCCTGCGTGAATCTATCAGGGTTCCGTCCACATCAAATACCAGCAGTGTGGAAGCCACGGTCGCACCTCCGCATTGCGGCGAGAACTACTTCACCTTGCCGGCCTTCCGCCGCTTTTCCACTATCTCTTCAGCAAGTGAATCAGGCACAGCCTCGTAGTGCTCAAAATGCATCGTGAATGAACCCCGGCCCTGGGTCAACGTGCGGATGGCGCCCGCGTACCCGAACATGTCGCTCAATGGAACAGTACCGCGGATTACTTTCGCGCCGGCCTGATCATCCATCGACTCAATGCGACCACGCCTCTGGCAGATGGATCCCGAAGCCGGACCGAGGTATTCCTCAGGAACGGTTATCTCAACGGACATCAACGGCTCGAGAAGCCGTGGCTTTGACTTGAGAAACAACTCACGAAAACCAGCCCTGCCGGCTTCGCGGAACGCGTGCTCATTGGAATCAACTTCATGGTAGGATCCGTCAGTGACTGTCACACGCATGTCCACCACCGGATAGCCGCCGCAAGGCCCGGCTTCCATCGCCTTGATAATTCCCTTTTCGATGGCCGGAATGAAATTCGTGGGTATGTGTCCGCCTCTCACCTCATTGACGAACTCAAAACCGCTCCCTGGTCCCATCGGCTCCAGCTTCATGACAACGTGCGCGTACTGCCCGCGACCACCGCTTTGCTTGACATGCTTATACGATCCGTCCGTGGAGATCGTTGCCGTCTCGCGATATGCCACCTCTGGCCTGCCCACGTTTGACTCGACACCGAACTCACGCTTCATCCGGTCAACAAGAATCTCAAGATGCAACTCGCCCATTCCGGAAATGATCATCTCGCGCGTCTCCGGATCATGGGAAACAATGAACGTGGGATCCTCATCCGCAAGCGTGTGAAGCGCATTGGACATCTTCTCTTCGTCGAGTTGCCCCACAGGCACAACACTGATCGACATTACCGGCGCCGGGAATTCGATCGCCGCCAGCACAATGGGATTCTCCCTGCAGCAGATCGTATCGCCGGTCCTGGTCTTCTGGAGACCGGCAACCGCAACGATATCCCCGCAGCCGGCTTCCTCGATGACTGCCTGCCTGTTGGCATGCATGCGCAGAATGCGTCCTATTCTCTGGTCAGAGTCCTGCGTGCTGTTGAACACCATGGCCCCGGCCTTGATGATTCCGGAGTATATCCGGATGTACGTCAGCTTGCCCATGTGCTTGTCAAATGCTGTCTTGAAGGCCATCGCCGAAAAATGCTCTGTGTCGCTCGGCATACGCTTCAGCTCTTCGTCGGTTCCGCCTTTTATTCCAATGATCGGCGGAATGTCTATCGGCGAAGGCAGGAAATTCACGATTCCGTCGAGCAGCGTCTGGATACCCTTGTTCTTGAAGGCCGCCCCGCAGTAAACAGGGATCGCCCTTCTTGAAATCGTGGCTTTCCGGATGACGCCCAGGATTTCATGCTCAGTCAGTTCCCCACCCTCGAGAAACTTTGCAAGAAGGTTGTCGCACTGCTCAGCACATTTTTCGACCAGATTTGCGCGCCACTTCTTCGCCTGGTCCTTCAGTTCTTCCGGGATCTCATGATACACACGGGTCCGGCCTTCATCTTCGTCGGAGAAATGGACCGCCTTCATGGTGACGAGATCGATGATGCCTTCAAAGTCCTTTTCCGCGCCGATCGGAATCACCATTGGCACAGCGTTCGCGCCAAGAGTTTCTGTGATTTCCCTCAGCACCTCGTAAAAATCAGCACCCACCCGGTCCATCTTGTTGACGAAGGCAATCTTTGGAACGTTGTACTTCTCGCTCTGACGCCACACCTGTTCAGACTGAGGTTGAACTCCGCCAACCGCACAGAACAGGGCAATTGCGCCGTCAAGAACTCGCAGGCTCCGCTCAACTTCGGCCGTGAAGTCCACGTGTCCGGGGGTATCGATGAGATTGATCTCGTGATCTTTCCAGGTGAGATTTGTGGCCGCCGAGGTAATGGTAATGCCACGTTCCTGCTCCTGCTCCATCCAGTCCATCACGGCCGCGCCATCGTGCACTTCGCCGATCTTGTGTGTCTTGCCTGAGTAAAACAGAATGCGCTCGCTTACAGTCGTCTTGCCTGCATCGATGTGCGCCATGATCCCGATATTCCGAATTTTCGCTATCTCGTTCATTCCTGTCATTCCTAATTATCTGACCACTGCCTGTCGGCAAGGACAACCAAGCCAAAGGACCGCCGACGTCTGATCACTAGTCCAGTGCCAAAAAGTGGCGTAGTAAGGGGCAAAGCCCCCTGAATAGCAAGAGAAAAAACTTAAAACAAATACCGCCGACAGGTCACCGGCCATGTTGCTGATCACTGACACTCATTGCGGACCACCATCCACTGCAGCCACGGGATGAGTTACCCGCCCGCTGCAAATATGCTGCAGCATTTGCATCATAGTCGTCCTCGTTCTCGAAAAAAGGAAAACAGAAACGGAGACGAAGGACGGGAACGATGCCAAAGTCAATCAGCGAACCAGCGCTTCAGTGTTCCGGCCCCGCCCCGGACAGCGCAGCGTGAATAGTGCCGGCGAGCGCCTTCCCCACGCCTGACACTGATGCAATCTCCTCCACCTCCGCCTTTTGCAGTTGTTGAACCGAACCAAAGTGCACAAGCAGACGTTTCTTACGCTCTGCCCCTATCCCCGGGATTTCATCGAGAACCGAATCGCGGATCTGCTTCCGGCGAAGAACGTGGTGATATGCCAGCGCAAACCGGTGCGCCTCGTCCCTGATATGCCGCAGAACCAGCAGCGCTGCCGAGTCGGAAACCAGACGGATGGGCATCTCGCCTTCCTTCCAGTGTATTTCCTCATGTTTCTTCGCGAGGCCGGCCACAGGAATCCGGGCCATTCCTGCGGCGGCCAGCGTGCCGCGGACCGACCTCACCTGCGCTTCCCCTCCGTCGGCCAGGATCAAGTCCGGCAGTCCCATCTTCGCCCGCTCTTTACCAAGAATAGACCGCGACACAGCCTCGGCCAGCATTGCGGGATCATCAGCGCCGCTCACCGTCCTGATCTTGAACCGCCTATAACGTTGACGCTGCGGAACTCCATCCACGGCACATACCATGCTCGCGACAGCAAAAGTTCCGGAAATGTTGGACACATCGTACGCTTCAATCGTTCGCGGTGGTGTCGACATACCCAGTACTCGCCCAAGCTCCTCGATTCCCTGGCGCGCAATGAGATGCTTCATCTCGGGCGTTCGAAGGACGCGTGCGCGTCTCGAGATAATCTCCCGCAACCGCAGAAGCGTATCCCTGAGCGCCGCCGCCTTTTCAAAGTCAGTCGCAGCAGCAGCTTCCTCCATCCTGGCCTTCAGCTCAGCCAGATCCTCAGGCCGTTCGCCATGCAGAAAGGCGCTCGCAAGCGCCACGCGATCCGCATATGCGGCCTTGTCGATTCTGCCGACACACGGCGCGGAACAGAAGCGGACAATGTCGTTGATGCAATGCTCGTGGTCCTTTGGCGCGGGAATGACCGGCCGGCATTTCCTGAGCCCGAACTTCTTTTCGATAAAATCAAGCGCGGCGCGTGCCCCTGACGCCGATGTGTACGGCCCGAAGTATTCGCGCGAATCACCACGCTGTATCCTGCACAGTTCGAAACGGGGAAACGGTTGCCCTGGATCAACACGGAGGAGCGGAAACCTCTTGTCGTCCTTGAAATCGATGTTGTAGCGCGGCCGGTAATCCTTGATCAACTGCCCCTCGGTCAGAACAGCGTCAGCCTCGGTTTTGGCGATCACAAACTCAATGTCGGCAGCACTCTTGATCAGGCCCCTGAGCTTGGGGTCGGCCCGGCGGAGCGTAGACTGCCGGAAGTAGTAGGTGACGCGCTTGCGCAGCGAAACAGCCTTACCCACATAGATGATCTTGCCGCGCTTGTCGCGCATGATGTAACAGCCCGGCTTGTCCGGAACGGACTGCAGTTTCTGCCTGATTGCATCGCTTGTCTGCATAAGAAGACTAGTTCATCCCGCTGCGGATGCCCACAAAGTAGGCAATCAGCAGCACTGCTATCACATACATCATCCAGTGCACTTCCCTGGCCCGACCGCTGAAAAGTTTGACAACCGGATATGCGACAAAGCCAAGCGCAATGCCGTCGGAAATAGAATACGTCAAAGGGATACCGATCATGGTCAGGAATGCCGGCACCGACTCGCTGTAGTCCGACCAGTCCACCTTGGTCACGTTGCCGACCATCATGGAGCCAACAAGCACCAGAGCCGGGGCTGTTATGGCCGGGTAGCTGGCTATCATGGCTACCAGCGGACTGAAGAACAAAGCCAACAGGAAGAGCATGGCCGTGGTCAGGGCCGTCAGTCCGGTCCTGCCCCCGTGTTCAACCCCAGCGCAACTCTCGATGTAGCTGGTGGTTGTGCTGGTTCCCAGAACCGCACCAACAAGCGTGCCGGCCTGGTCTGCCAGCATGACTTTGCTTGCGCGCGGCAGCTTGTTGTTTCTCACAAATCCCGCCTGCTCCGCCACTCCGATCATCGTACCGAGTGTGTCGAACACATCCATGAACAGAAATATGATGATAAACGGAATCATGGTCCCGGAGAGCGCGTGGATGACGTCCATCTTCATGAAGACCGGCCCGATGGAAGGCGGCATTGCCACCACCCCGGTCGCAATGGTAAACCGCTTCATCAAAACCGATTCGCTCACCGCCGGCAAAGCCGCAAGCGAAGGTATGGCCGGAAGCACAAACTTGAGCCCCACAGCAAGCGCTGTCGCACCAGCCATTCCCCAGAGTATGGAGCCGCGGACCCGGCGTGTATGCAGTACCGCCGTCAGGAGCAACCCTGAGAAGAAGACTATCATGTCCGGCGATGAAAAGTGCGGGTTGAGCTTTACCAGCGTGCCGGGGACAAGAACGGGCGGAGTCACCGGCACGACCGCAGCCGCGCTTACGATCAAACCCGCATTCTGAAATCCGATGAAGGCAATAAAGAGTCCGATTCCAACCGCGATAGCGCTCTTCAAGCTCGGGCTGACCGCGTCGAGCATCTTCTCACGCACACCGAGGAGATACAGAACGAAGAACAGAATGCCGGATATGAAAACCACCCCAAGCGCCACCTGCCAGGCAGTTGTTACACCGGCTTTCACCACCGCCAGCGAACCAGCAGCAGAAATGACGGACAAAACGAAGAAGAAGTTCTCACCCATGCCGGGCGCCAGGGCAATGGGATAGTTGGCCCAGAAGGCCATGATCAGCGTCGCCAGCGCCGCCGCCAGGCACGTGGCAACCATCACGGCGCCAAAGTCCATTCCGGTCGGACTGTTGAACATCTGGCCGGACAACACCGCAGGCTGGACGAAAATGATGTACGACATGGTCAGGAAGGTTATCAGGCCGGCACCCATTTCAATACGAACTGTCGTCCTGTTCTCGGACAACTTGAACAGCCTATCCAGAACCATGATCTTCCTCCTTTGATCAACCCCCACGGTGATTATCTGACGGTGTCGCCCGGCGAAAGACTCCGACACTGTCCGCCATCCTACCCACGGACGCATCCCTTTGCAATCGCGGAGGCAGCACCAGTAGTTCTTGGATTTCATATCCAGTCGTGCAATACTCAGCACGTGAAATGAACATATGGAGGCACCAGAATGAAGAATCTGTTGGCGCTATTGACCTTGTTGACACTTGCCGGAATTCCCGCGGGGGCAGAGCAAGCCGCCACCGCCATTTCGAAAACAGGTACTCCGCGCAGGATACCACGCGCTATGCCGGCCCCTGTTGTGGAAATGATCTTCACCGGAAAGGTCACCAGGATCGAGAACTCCACGGGTGGCAAACCCCATTCCCACTATCTGCTTCTCACTGCGACCGGCCAAAAGATCGCACTGCCGGCCAGGGGAGCGCCAGGCGGGAACTTCGCCAGCTTTGATGAATACCTGAACAAGGATGTCGTTCTTTCCGCCAAAGGCGCTGAACTTGTGACGGCAGAAAAGACATTCATCAGTATCAGGGAGGTGCAGAGCGTGAGGATCCTTGTAGCACCAACTCCTGTACCGCCGGCGGTCGGCACCAATACCGTACAGACTCCTCCGGTACCAGCCTCTCCTCCGGCAACAGCGGCTACTAATGTCCCGGCACCTGTTGTTCAGACACCAGTCCCGCAGAGACCTGATGTCAAAGAGATCGAACCACCGAAGGTTGACGCAACCAATGCTGCCGCCGCCGCGTCAAACCCGTAGCTCCTGTCGATCTGCGCCCGGCCCTATACTTGCGCCAGAATGACGACGTAGTTCCTGCCGTATTTCTTGGCGCATTTCGGACAAGTGGTGTAGTAGAAATACAACTTTTTGATGCTCTTGCCCTTGGCCGCCACAAGGCTTTTCATCTCCTCAATCCATTGCCTCGCATTCCGATAGGGGCCTTCGAACACCTTCGAGATGAAGGTGCCGGAGATAGCAGCCATTCTCGCTTCAGGAATATCCTTTGTAACCTCGATGAATACGTCGGCGCCCCATGGTGAGTTTTCTTCTGACAGGACTACCGTCGGTTCGGACATGGCATTGGCAGCCTCGATTACTCCGACGTTCCGCGTCATGACGGAGCCGAAATTAAGCGGTATGTGAAGAAAGCTGGTAACGCGATCTTTGACAAAACGCTTGTTTTCCCAGGTAAGGGTCTTCCCATCCCACGGCTCCGGATTAAATTCAGCGCAACATTCGTCTTTCATGCTTTCCTCCTTTTCCGATCAGTTCCGTGCGTCTTCGTTTAGTGATCTCACAAGTGTAGAAAGACCGCAGCGAGTGGTCTCATTACCGCTGCCGATATGAGACTCCTCCCAGTAAAATCTCTTTGTCGCATTTTGGGCGCTTCGAGCATCACCAATGCATCACACTTCGATAGTCAATTTCCCGTCCTTGGCACCGAGCCTGACTGCGCTGCCTTCACTGACGGCCCCGGCAATCAGTCTACGGGCCAGCGGTGTTTCAACCTCGTTCTGAATGAATCGCTTCAGTGGCCGCGCTCCGAATACCGGATCGTAGCCTTCACTCGCTATCAGCTCAATCGCTTCACGGTTCGAATCCAGACGCACGCCCCGTTCCTTCAACCGTCCGGCCAACTCCTTCAGATTCAATTCAACTATCTGGGCGATTTCATTGATCGTAAGCGGCTTGAACAACACTGTGTCATCAACGCGATTCAGAAATTCGGGCCGGAACTTGGTTCGCAGTTCTGCCATCACCTCTCGACGGGCGTCATCGCGGATGTGTCCCTCCTTGTCGATGCCTTCCAGAAGACTTGGCGATCCGACATTGCTTGTCATGATCACTATCGTGTTCTTGAAGTTCACCGTCCTGCCATGAGAGTCCGTCAGCCGTCCGTCATCAAGCAACTGGAGCAGCACATTGAATACGTCCTGATGCGCCTTTTCAATCTCATCAAAGAGGACGACCGAGTACGGCTTCCGGCGCACCGCTTCCGTCAACTGGCCGCCTTCTTCATAGCCCACGTAACCGGGCGGCGCGCCAACCAGACGCGACACTGTGTGTTTCTCCATGTACTCGCTCATATCCAGCCGGACCATGTTATCCTCGGTGTCAAACAGCGAGGCGGCCAGCGCCTTGGCCAGTTCGGTCTTCCCCACCCCGGTCGGGCCCAGGAATATGAACGAACCAATGGGTCTGTGCGGATTCTTTATTCCGGCCCGCGCCCTGATGACCGCATCAGCCACGGCCTGCACTGCCTCATCCTGCCCGATCACCCGCTGATGCAGAACCTCGTCCAGTTTCAGCAGTTTCTCTTTCTCGCCCTCCAGGAGCCGTTTAAGCGGTATCCCGGTCCACCGTGACACGACATCAGCTATCTCCTCCTCAGTAACTTCCTCGCGCAGAAGGACATTTTCCTTGGCATCAATCGTTTTCTGAAGTTCTGCCAATTTACGTTCCAATTCCGGCAGCACTCCATGCCGCAACTTGGCGACACCTTCGAGGTCATAATTCCGCTCGGCCTGTTCGCTCGCATGCCGCGCTTTCTCGATCTGCTGGCGCAATTCGCGAACCTTTGTTATCGCCTTCTTCTCGGAATCCCATTGCGCCCGCATAGCGTCGGAATCCGCCTTCAGGTCAGCCAATTCCTTCCGTAAAACCTTCAGGCGTTCCTTGCTGGGCTTGTCCTTCTCTTTCTTGAGGGCCGTTTCCTCTATTTCGAGGCGCATCGCTTTCCGCGTGATTTCGTCCAACTCCGCGGGCATGGAATCCATTTCAGTGCGAATCGAGGCGCAGGCTTCGTCCATGAGGTCAATTGCCTTGTCCGGAAGGAATCTATCGCTTATGTACCGGTCGGACAGCACCGCCGACGCGACCAGCGCGGCATCCTGTATCCGTACCCCATGGTGAATCTCGAACCGTTCCCTCAGCCCGCGCAGAATCGAAATGGTGTCCTCGACACCCGGCGCATCAACAATCACGGGCTGAAAGCGGCGCTCAAGCGCAGCGTCCTTCTCCACGTACTTCCGGTATTCGTCGAGCGTTGTAGCGCCAATGCAATGCAGTTCGCCCCGCGCCAGCATGGGCTTGAGCATATTGCCGGCATCCGTTGAACCTTCAGTCCTCCCGGCCCCGACGATATTATGGACTTCGTCGATGAACAGGATGATCCGCCCCTCCGCGGACTTGATCTCGTTGAGTACCGCCTTCAACCGCTCTTCAAACTCCCCGCGGAACTTCGCGCCTGCCATGAGCGCCGTCATGTCGAGTGAGAAGATCGAGCGATTCTTCAGGCCTTCCGGAACGTCGCCGCGAACGATGCGATGAGCCAGCCCCTCGACGATCGCCGTTTTGCCCACGCCCGGCTCGCCGATAAGGACCGGATTGTTCTTGGTCTTCCTGGACAAAATCCGCATCACACTCCGGATTTCCGTGTCACGGCCTATGACCGGATCCAGCTTCCCCTGTTTCGCCATATCAACAAGGTCAGACCCGTATTTCTTGAGCGCCTCATACGAACCCTCCGGGGTCGGACTCGTCACACGCTGGTTGCCGCGTACTGCCGTGAGAACTTCCAGAAGTTTGTCCCGGTCAACCCCGAATTCCTTCAATATGCGGGCCGAAGGCGAACCCTTGTCGCCATCCGTGAATGCCAGAAGAAGATGCTCGACGGAAACATATTCATCCTTCAGCCGGGCAGCCTCATCCGCCGCCCTTACAAGAATGGTGTTGAGTCGCTGCGTAACGTAAATCTTCCCGCCTTCGGTTGCAGAACCGCTGACCCGCGGCAGCCCCTCAAGAGCCTGCTCGACCCGCGCCTTGATTTCGGCCAGCGGCACACCAATGCGTTCGAGCAGACGGGGCGCGAGTCCGTCGGACTGCTCTATCAGTGCCAGCAGAAGGTGTTCGCCATCAACCTGCTGATGACTGTAACGCACAGCCTTCGTCTGCGCCTCCTGCATAGCCTCCTGCGCCTTCAATGTAAGTTTTCCAAGGTCCATATCTTGATCCTTTCGTGTAATCGAAACTGGTCAGCAGAAGAGATAGCAGAATACATGCCAAAACCAAAGGTCATACGTCTTTATCACAACTAACTACGCTATAATCTCTTACAACTGGGCCCCTTTGCCACACCAGCCTGTACATGCGCCATAGTGGCACAATCAGATCTACTGACGGCTATCCGGTCCTTTCTGAGCGTGAACAGCCACGAGGCGCGTCCCGTCTCGACTTCCTGAAATGCGAGTGTCGTAAGAACAAGTGGTGTCTTCCTTTGGCCGATCAGGAGTTCAACCGTTAAGAGTTTATTGCCGTTCTTCTGCAATGGTGCACTCATGGAGAAGGTGACGCCGTCCTATGAGGCCCACTTCATCTCCAGCTTTCGTTGACCACGCATTCACTGAGATACAGGTTAATCAGGTTTTCATAGGGAATGCCGGTTTGTGCAGCCATGGACTTGAAATAGTCGATGATGTCAACGCCCATGCGGATGGTGAGCTGCCTCTTGAGCCGCCTGAGGTAACCTCCGGCGTTTGGTTCGGTGTCTTCATTTCATCTTGCCAAGCGTGGATGCGATTGCTTCTCGGAGACTTCCTGCTCCGGTGACAATTGCATACCCCTCGGCAATGCACTCGAATGTCGTGTCATGAAACGAGAAGATGAAATGCCTATATCTCTTGAACTGCTCGTCCTTGTGACAAGGGTGGACACGATTCATCTTCATGAGGGTGTTGAGCCAGGATGAGTCTCTGATCTCGAACGCGCCATGTGGGGTGAGACCGCGCTTGGCCAGAGGATGGCCAGTGAATGCCTCGTCATTTGGCGGGCCGTGAAAGTAAGCGACTGCGTGTTTGAAGGTCACGATCGCGTTGGGTTCACCAGAGGAATCAGGGCCGACTATTCGGACGGTTGTCCCATCCCAGTCCGGTGGCGGCGATTCAAGGTAGAACGTAAGGGCCAGATGCTGCTCGTCGGCGAGAACCATCGGGCATGGCGCACCGATGGATGACTTCGGTACATCTTTCAGTTTCTCCATGCGTAATCCGGTCAAATCGGCCACCCATTCCGGGATAAATCGGCCACCCTATCGGAGCGAAGCGACGCTGTTGACTTGGCTTGTATGACAGTGGCCGATTTGAGTCAAGAA